>Ga0067045_1002736_pt1 | contig 50399 bp, 49 predicted proteins | sample TerdegcTABiofilm_FD_59184 | JGI IMG/M metagenome (GOLD analysis project Ga0067045, IMG submission 59184) | Combined Assembly of (Gp0054472, Gp0054536) Wastewater bioreactor microbial communities from Singapore -Terephthalate degrading...
GTTTCCCTTCCGGAGTGAGCGGCAAGTCTACATGGGGTTCCTGAACATATCCCCGCACTTCACCTTCCGCGTTTGCTGTGACTACAATCGCCCCGAGAGGCCCGTCACCCAGGATGCGCAGGGTAAGGACGTCGTCGCCCTTTAGATTGGCTCCAAGTAGCAGCCCGGCGGTAAGCACGCGACCGAGAGCTGCACTGGCAACCGGCCAGGTATCGTGCCTGCGCCTGGCCTCTTCCACAAGGCCGGTAGTAACGGCGGCGAAAACCCGGAACTGTCCTTCCCCTCCAACTCCGCGTACAAGGTAATCTTCCATAATTGAGCTCCTTTACTATGTAATTCCCATTACTATATTATAACAAACAAAACCGCTATTCAGCGGTTTTGTTCTTTAAGGATGCTTCTTTAGTTTTTTCCCTGCAGTAGCCTTTTCCGGTTATTACCGATCTGCTGTTTTTATCTCCCGCAGGGGTAGTCCTTTTATCCTTTGCCGGGTCTGTTTGACGTTTGGCCACTATACTTTTCCCCCTTGTGTTATAAGGCTTGAACTTACTTTTTTTCAGCGATGGCGCGGAGTGAATTAGCTATGTCTTTCACGTAGAAAATAAAAGGGAGTGTCAGAAATATAGATGCAACGGTCAACATTTTCATGTCTGCCGAGGATACGGTTACGTCTTTTTGAAACATGTGGACATATCACCTCCTTGAATATAATGTTATCCGTTTAATTGAGATAAAAAACGGTGAATATTATGGTACAGGATCCTGATGACTATATATAAAGAAAAACAAAACTCTTATTCCTAATATCTTTTTAATTCCTAAATTTTTTCTTTTTTACCTATTGCCTAATCATATAGCTTTGCATATAATTAAGCTTATAAACAGCATATGTATAATAAAGGCAAACTCTTCCGAAAGGGGAGGGCGCAAAACTACGGGCCTGCAGGGACTATCCTATGGCTGCCGGGTTGCCTTAGGAGGTAATGAAACCCAAACCTAAGTATAAAAAAACTTGGTTTGGGTTGTTTTTTTGAAGAAGTGGCCTTAGTGGAGGTGAGAGATGGAGTACTTGTGGTGGGTGCTGGTCTTTTTCACCGGCGCTGCCGTAGGCAGTTTTCTCAACGTTTGCATATACCGGATGCCGGCAGGTGAATCGGTGGTCCACCCACCCTCGCACTGCCCGGCCTGCGGGCAAAAATTAAGGTTTAGCGACCTTATTCCTGTTTTAAGTTATTTTTTTCTGAAAGGGAAGTGCCGTTACTGTGGCTGCCGGATAGCCTGGCAGTATCCGGTAGTGGAGTTTGTCACCGGTTTGCTGTTTGTCCTGGCTGTAGTCAAATACGGGATCACTCCGGGTGCCCTCCGGATAGTCGTGCTTTTTTCTGTAGTAATTCCGGCAATGGCCATCGACTTAAAGCATAAAATAATACCGGATAAGCTGAACCTGGCCGGGGCTCTTTTGGGTATTCCTCTGATTTTTGAGTCGAAGGAGGTGTTCATCTCCGGCGCAGCAGGTTTTATTGCCGGCGGCGGGCTGCTGCTCCTGATCGCGGTGGTGTCCCGCGGCGGCATGGGCGGCGGCGACATCAAGCTGGCGGCAGTAATGGGGCTTTTGCTCGGTTGGAAGCTGCTGCTTATTGCGCTCTTTGTGGCCTTTATGCTGGGGAGTGCAGTTGGTTTGGCCATGCTGGTGTGTAAACTGGTACGGTTGAAGGAGCCCGTTCCCTTTGGGCCTTATCTGGCCTTGGGTTCGGTAGTGGCTGCGCTGGCGGGGGATAAGATAATTTCCTGGTATGCGAAGTTATTAGCGGTATAAGTTTGGCTTAAAATATTTAACAATAAAATGTGGATGAGTTTAGCAAAAAAGATGCGGGAGGTAATGAATGGCAACAACTGATTAGCTGAGTGGTTGAATAGGCGCTTATAAAAAATATGATTCAGGAGGGAAGTCTATGAAGAAATTGTTTAAAAACGAGAAGGGCTTTACGCTGGTTGAACTGATGGTTGTGATTGCCATTATCGGGCTCCTGGCCGCAGTGCTGGTACCTAAAATGGGGTTTATGAAGGATACTGCAAAAGAAGCCGGCCTTGATTCAAACATGCGGCTAGTCGAAGCGACTGTGACTTCTATGCTCCCAAAATATAAAGTATCTGAGATTAGTTCATTTAGAAGCGATTTGGCAGATAAGTTGGATGGAAATTTAACTAACCCATTCTCAAATTCAAGTGTTGCCGACATTGGTGATGGTAATACTACTGGACAACCCGCAGTCGTGGTATATAATGGCCCATATGTTGACTGGCCGAACGGAGATCCTTTTAATGATGTCGCTGGTGCAATAATTTGTGCTGTAACTGAATCGCATGGTCATATAAAAGTGGAAATTGGCTATTTAGATAAAGATGGAAACGCTCTTTCTTCAACCAAAACAAGAATTGTAGAATAACATACTTTACTGGCAGATTCCGGCTGGTCAGCGCTGTCGGAATACACCCGGATAATCAAAAAATATATTGAGGCACTCTGCGGCTTTCAGGCTGCAGGGTGCTCCTTATTTGTCGAATAATAGTGGATTGTTTCCAGGCGCTTTGGTAAAATTGAAGCGGTGAATTTAGTGAAATGGTGGTTGAAAAAGCTCATGCAAGCGCCTGAGAAGCTTTTGGGCCGGAAGACGTGTTAACGAAAAAAGGGGTTAGGGAGACTGAATGGCAGCAATCAGGCGCAGGCGTCTCGGCGAGATTCTGCTCGAAGCCGGGGCCATGACCAAAGAGCAGCTGGATAAAGCGCTGGAGCTCCAGCGGGGTTCCGGGCGCCGCCTGGGCGAGGTCCTTTTAAGAGAGGGTTTCATCACCGAGGAAACCCTGATGAAAGTGCTGGAAGAACAGATGGGTATCAGGAGCCTGGATCTTTCCCGGGTGAACATTGACGCCAGGGTGGCCCGGATGATTCCGGAGTCCCTGGCGAGGCGGCACGGGGTGATCCCGGTGCATATCAGCGGCGGGAAGCTCGTCCTGGCCATGAAAGACCCCTTGGACTACTTCGCCCAGGAGGACGTGAAAACCCTGGTTGGTATGCCTATCGAGCCGGCCATCGCCTCGGAAAGGGACATTACCCGCACCATCGAGCGGGTGTTCAGCCGCACCATCGCCCAGAAAGCGGTGGACGATTTCACCCGGATGTACGGCCCGGCCCAGGAGGCGCGGGAAGAGGCGGCGGCCGGCGAGGCTGCCGGCCTGGACACCGCGCCCATCGTGCGCTTTTTGAACACCATCCTGGACAACGCCGTGCGGGCCGGGGCCAGCGACATTCACATCGAGCCGGACCTGGATGGGATGCGGGTGCGCCAGCGCATCGACGGCATCCTCCAGGAAAGCCTGGTTACCAGCATGGGGGCGCACCCGGCCATCGTCAGCCGGGTGAAGGTGATGGCCAACTTAAACGTGGCCGAGAAGAGGCTGCCCCAGGACGGCCGGGCTGCCTACCGGGTGGATGACCGGGAGGTGGACCTGCGTATTTCCGTGCTGCCGGCCACCCACGGGGAAAAGGTGGTAATCAGGATCCTGGATAAGAGTTCCTTTATCGTTACCAAGGAAAACCTGGGCATGAGCGCCGGGGACATCAAGATGTTTGAGCGGCTGTTATCCAGACCTTACGGTATTATCCTGGTTACCGGTCCTACCGGCAGCGGCAAGAGCACCACCCTGTATGCCATGCTTAAAGAATTGAACAGCGTGCAGAAGAATATTGTAACCATAGAGGATCCTGTTGAGTACAACATTAAAGGCATCACCCAGACCCAGGTGAATTTAAAAGTAGGCTATACCTTTGCTACGGGCCTGCGCTCCATCCTGCGCCAGGATCCGGATATCATCATGGTGGGGGAAATTCGTGATCTGGAAACGGCCGAGATTGCCGTCCGCTCCGCCCTTACCGGTCACCTGGTGCTCTCTACCCTGCATACCAATGACGCGCCAGGAGCGGTAACACGGCTTATAGATATGGGCATTGAGCCTTTTTTAGTATCCTCGTCCCTTCTTGGAGTTATTGCCCAGCGACTGGTACGGCAGGTTTGTCCGGCCTGCCGGGTGGAGTACGAAGCCGGGGAACGGGAACGGGGCTTTCTGAGACTGACGGAAAACGGGGCGGTAAAGCTTTACCGGGGCAGCGGCTGCCCATTATGCCACGGTACCGGTTACCGCGGGCGAACGGGTATTTTTGAGATTTTCGAAGTGGAGAAGCCCCACCGTCTGCTCATTGACAGGCGTGCCACGGTCGACGAACTGCGCGACCGGGCCAGGCAGGATGGCATGGTCACCTTATGGGAGAACTGCCGGGAAAAGGTGTTGAAGGGCATTACAACGATAGAAGAGATGGCCCGGGTGACGTACAGCTATTGATCGTTCAATCTTAGAATAAGGGAGCTTTCTTATGCCCGACTTCAATTACAGGGCGGTCAGCGCCAGGGGAACAATGGAAGAAGGGATGATCAGCGCCCCGGATATTGCCAGTGCCCGGGAAATTTTAAAAACGCGGGGCTACACGCCGGTAAGAATTATTGAAGGTGCGCCGGCAGCAAAAAAGCGCATTAAAAAGATGAACATCCGGGAAGTGATCTACTTCTGCCGGCAGTTTGCTACCATCCTGACCGCCGGGATCAGCCTGGTGAACGGATTAAATATCCTGCGTCGGCAGAAGCTCAGCCGCACCTTGCAGGCCGAGGTGGAGCGGCTTTTCACCGAGGTGCAGACAGGCCGGCCTCTTTCAGAGGTCATGGAGGAGGCTGAAGGGCGATATCCAAAGCTTCTGGTAAACATGATCGTAACCGGCGAAGTGAGCGGCAGCCTTGACGACGTGCTGTCCAGTATGGCTTCCTATTACGAAAGGGAGGTCTATATCAGGCAGAAGCTGCAGAGCCTGATGATCTATCCGGCCATCCTGATTTTTGCCGCCTTTGGCCTGATTATCTTCTTCATTAACTTCCTTCTTCCCGAACTTTTAAAGATGCTGCAGGAAAGCGGAGTGGCCCTGCCTGCTGTCACCCGTCTCGTGATCTTCATTACCAGCACATTGCGGAACTATTTATTATACCTCGCTGTCTTACTGGTCGTGATTGTGCTTCTGATAAAAAACCTGGCCAAAAAGCCGGGGGTAAAGATCTTCATTGACCGTCTGCTGGTCCGGCTGCCGGTAATTGGCAACCTCCTGCGGGTCGTCATTCATGCCCGCTTCTGCCGCACCCTGGGCATTCTCTTGAAAAGCGGCGTGCCGCTGATGCAGGCGCTGGAGTCGGTGGAGCGGGTAATCGACCACTCCGTCGCTGCCGCGGGAGTACGCCGCGCCATCGACGGTTTGAAGCGGGGTGAACCGGTGGCGGCCAACCTTGCCACGGCGCGCTTTTTCGACGACCTGTTCATCCAGTTTATCAATGTGGGTGAGGAAACGGGTGAACTAGAAAATATTCTGAACCTGATGACCGGCAACTACGAGCAGCAGAGCGAGGCTGCCTTTGCCCGTCTCACCGCCGTCGTGGAGCCGGCCATGACCCTGGTGATGGGCGTGATAGTCGGTATTATTGTGCTCTCGGTGGTGCTGCCCATGTTTAACATGCTGGATGCTCTTAAAAAGCGCTGACCCTGTCATTACTGGCGGGTCATTTTGGGCATTTTAAAGAGGCTGTTGATAATTTATGGTAACAGATCGGAAAGGGTTTACTCTGGTAGAATTGCTGGCCGTGACAGGTATAATTGCCATTCTGGCTTTTTTTGCCCTGCCCAGGTATAATGTGGTGTATAAAGAACAGTCCCTCTATACCGCCGCCCGCCAGCTGGCCGTGGACGTCCGATACGCCCGGACCACAGCCGTGGAAAGCATGTCAAAAGTCACTGTGAATGTCCAGGCAGATCGCTACGACATCTCATCGGAAATACCCAGTATAGCAGCTAAAAGTGAAAATTTACCCGCCGGCATTCAGGTGGAAAATCCCGGCGCCCTATCCTTTGATGCTTTGGGCAACCCCGTTGATGCTTCGGGCAACCCCATCCCGGCCCTGTACACCTTTAACCTGAAAGACAACCGGGGTCAGTATTATTATGTAAAAATCACTCCCGTTACGGGAAAGGTGACTGTGGATCACAACCCGTAAATAATTTTATTTTTATGTTGTTACATAAATTCAGGATATGAGGGCCTATCTTCTTAATACTGGTGGTGTCTTTTTGGGACATCTAAAAAACAACCGTGCCGTTACTTATCTGGAATTAATCATAGCGATGGCCATCCTGTCAATCATCCTGATCTTTTCCGCCAGGATGGACCTCTTTGCGGCCCGGGCGAGTTTCGGCAACCGGGAACTCACCCGCATGGCGCTGGTGGCCCAGGAATTCATGGAAGAAAGAAAGGCCGGGAGAACAGTGGCAAACCCTCTGGAGGGCTACGGCTTTACTGAAAATACTCCTTGCTCAACCAGCGAATTAAGCGGCCTGGACAGCCCGTACCTCAATATCGAGGCGCTTTCCGTAGCTATCCACCCGGCCAGTGCCAGTGCCGGTGTTGAAGACTATAAGTTGGCGGCCTACCGGCTGAAGGGCCCGCAATTTCCCTATATTACAGGCATAGTGCCGAACTGGCAGAAGGAAGGCGAGCCGCCGGGGAGCATCACCATCACCGGCAAAAACACCAGCTTTAGCAGCGGCAGCGTGGTGAAAATCGGCACGATATTCCTGAATGGGACAAAAATTTCCGCCGTTTCACCCGAGCGGATTGTCATAGTCGACACCTCTCCCCTGAGGAGCCTGGCAGAAGGAAAGTACGACTTGCAGATAACAACCGGCAGCGAGGTGGTTCCCCCTCTTAAGGATGCCAATGGGAACTATATTCCCATGCTTGAGGCCTATACAGTGGGGCCCCAGCAGCAGGGCGAGCCGCCGCCAGAGCCACCTGTTTTCACGTTTGACAGCGGTGACTGGGATTACAGAGGCAACTGGAGCTTTGAGCCTTATAAAATTGTCCACCATTCTGAGAACTGGCAGCCTGCTTTTTATAAAAAATGTACTTTCAAGACCTTCGACTTCAAGGTGGACCTGGTCTACAACAACGGTCAGGGCAATGATAAAGATTATAAGGGCGGTATAGTGGTAGGGCCGGACCTTAGCGACGGCAATGCGACCTGGTTTTACATGGACAGGAACAGCGGCGGAAAAATTGACCTGTATTTGAAGACATCTTCAGGGGGCACCCAGTTGATCCTGAACACCCAGGAGATCTTTGCCTTTGGCCGGGCGTACACCCTGGAGGCTGTGGCGGCTAATAATTTTCTCACCTTTAAGTTCAACGGCATCCAGGTGAAGTCAATCCCCTGGAGCACCACCACACCCAGTTACCTGGGCTTGAAGGACGATCCCAAAGGAGTGGAAGTAGAATACCACTTCCAGCAGCCAAAGTAGTGGAAATAGAATGCCGCTCCACGCACCAGGCGGGAGGGCGCAAGGAAACGGGATGGGACAAAACCATGAGAAAAATAAATTCCGGCCGGAAGCTCAGGTTATCAATCAGTAACACAGGCTGGCGGCGCAGAGCTGTTAGAATGAACCCGGTGGGTGGCGCCACAGGCTTTACTTTACTGGAGGTTATGCTTACGGTGGCGATTATAGCTATCGTTACGGCTTCGTGGGCGGCGATGCTGAAAAACAATATCAAGCTTTTCAACCAGAAAGACGTGGAGCTGGAGGCATCCCAGAACGCCCAGGTGGCTATAGCAAAAGTGATGGAACTTATAAGGGGACAGAACAGTCTAAGTGTTAGCCAGGCCGGTGGCGTTGTCAGCGCGGTGCGTGGCGATACCGGGCAGTTGCTGGTCAGCATGTCCCCGCCGGCAGCGGGGGAGGCCTGCGAATTGTATTATGACGGCGCGGCCGGGCAGATAAAAATTAACAGGGGCGGCACGGAATATTTAATTGCTGAGCATATAACTGATTTTAAGATAACGGAAACAGCAGACGGGAAGTTGCTCAAGATAGAAATTGCCACTCAGGACGGCTACCGGCTGGTTACTGAACTGAGGAAAAGCAGGTTGTGAGAGGGTGCCCGGAATGAAGACCATCTTTAATGAAAGGGCGTCGGCCTACTTATGGGTGATAACGATAATGCTGGTGGTGCTGCTGCTTTCGGGCATGTTCCTCTATCTGACTGGCTCTGATGCCAGGATAGGGTACTCCTTTGCTGATGGTGTGAGGGCTTATTATCTCGCCGAAAGCGGTGTGGAGTACCAGGTGAACCAGCTTTACCCCCAGTTTTTAAACGTGGCTCGTCCTGAACGGCTGCCCCAGATAAATGTTTCCAGCGACAGGCACGATAAACCCTTTGCGCAGGCATACAGCGTTGAGCACAGCTACACTATCAGCGCAAGCGGGCCGGACTTGCTATACAGGTACACTATAGAATCCACCGGTGTTTATCAGAAGTCCACCCGGCGGGTGCGTGTAGTCCTGAAAGTAACTTTTACCAACGGGGCTTCAGCCGTCGCCATTGAAGAGTGGAAACAATACTGATGTAAATTGCGAAAGGTTTAAAAATGCCTCTGAACACAAGGTTATCTGTCGATTTAAATGAAGACGGCCTGAAATTCATGGAGTGGTCGGTGGGCCTGAACAAGAAAATAAACTTAAAAAAGTGCATGGCCCTGCCGGTGTACGGCGGGCAGCAGGATCTGGATTTACGGAATCTGATCAAAGTCTCCGGCATGAAGGCTAAAAAGGCGCTGGTCAACATTTCCGACCAGAGGCTGATCACCCGCATCGTCAAGGTGCCTTACATGGAAGAAAAAGACCTGGCCAGCTTCGTGGAGATGGAGATAAACGACTTCCTGCTGGTGGACCTGGATAGCTTTGACTACGACTACCGGGTTTTGAAGAAATTCGAGGAGGAAGGCCGGGACTACTACAACCTGCTCCTGGCCGGGGCGCCCAAGAGCGTGATCGAGGACTGGGTAAAGGTGATCCAGGCGGCCGGCCTGATTCCACTGGCTATAGACATCTACCCCAATAACATCTCCCGTCTCTTCAAAGAGTTGAAGGAAGTGGATGTGGCGGTCCTGGATATAGGCCGCAGCAACACTCATTTAACCGTGTTCGAAAAGGGCGTGCTCTTTCTCTACGCCTGCATCCCTGGCGGCCACGGAGGAATCAAGGAAGTGGCCGAAGAAGGCCTGCCTGAAGGGATGGAGGCGGTATTCAACGACGTCAGGGCCTACCTGAACTTTTACTCCTCCCGCCATTTCGGCCGGGAAGTGGATGAGGTCTACTTGATTAACGACCTTTTCCTGGTACCGGGCGCCCGGCAGATGGTGACTGACGCGCTGAGCCGGGAAGTGACCTGCGACATCCCTGCCTGGTGCTATACCAGAATAAACCGGAGCGACGTCGTTGAAGTGATCCCGGCTTATGCGACAAATCTTGGCTTAATTATGAGGGGCATGAAGATTTGAATGTCGTAATATCACCCAGGTTTCAAAAAAGGCGCACTGCTAAAGATATCGACTTTCTCCCTGCCCGCATCCGCCTGGCCAGGAGAAAAAGGAGGGACGCTTTCTTGTTCAGCCTTCTTGGCATAATGCTGGCAGTTGGCCTCTACTTTCTTTACGCCTGCCCGCAAAATCTCATCCGGAAATACGAGCGGGAGCTGGCAGTGGAAAACGCCATGATCCAGGACCTGGAGCGAGGCAGGGAGGTCTACGAAAGGCTGCAGGCCAGAAAGGCCAGGCACGATGCCCTGGTGGCGGCACTTACTGAAATTGAGAAACAGCAGTTCGAGGCGCTGGAATTGATGGATAAAATCGGCAGCGCCCTGCCGGGCGGAGTGACGGTGTCCAGGCTTTCCATGTCGCCGAATAAAATATCAATTACTGTAGTATCACCGAACCCCATTGATACCGCCAGAGTGCTGGTGTCCCTGCGCAGGCTGGATCTTTTTAAAGAAGTGGAACTGTCCGGTGCGCCCATGCTGCAGGAACCCAAAGAAGTCTCCTTTGAGCTGGCGCTTAAGGAGAAGCCTCCCGAGAGCAAAGGCGCTGCCGCCGGTCTCCTTGATATCCTGAAGGATTTCGCGCGCAAGTTTATATTTTTTAAAGAGGGTGAGGGTCCTGGCTGGCTTACAGGAGATTCAGTTTTTGACAAGGCTCAAGTCCTTGCGGCCTGACAGACCGCTATCAAAAAGGGAAAAGTTTCTGGCTGGCGTCTTCCTGTTTTTCCTGGCCATGTCCCTGTACTATTTCCTGGTCCTGGAAAAGCAGATCCAGAGGATTAAGTATTTGCAGGAGCAGATTGCTCAGCGGGATGCCATTGTCCGGGACATGTATCAGAAAAATTACCAAAATATTTCCGATATGGAAAACAAAATCATGGAATACGACGCAATGATTGCCAGAGTTTACGAAATGGTTCCGAATATTAAGGACACACCGGGGCTCCTGGTGGACTTTCACCGCCTGTTGGTGGAGAACCGTCTTACATCTGAAAACATCACCTTCGGCCAGCTAAGGCCTCAGCAAAACTACAGCACCTTCACTATGGGGTTAAAGGTAAAAGGCCTGGCCCACGATGTGCAAAACTTTTTAAAGTCCATCGAAAAATATAAAAGAGCTGTCACCATTAACAAGCTGGATTTTAACCCCACCGAAGAAGGCCTTTTGGAAACCAGTATAGACCTCACCGTCTATGTCATGCATGATATTGCTCCCGACCCGCTGGATTATCCATTTATGAGCGACCGGTTCGGTGTAAAGGATCTGTTTGACATATTTAAGTATCCGGAACCGAAGGGGACGGGAGAGACCGGGTCTGCCGGCGCAGTTAACCCGGCGGACATCTGGAACCTGTTTTGGGGACAACCCGGTGCAAAGGGCCAGGAGGTTCCTCTCACGCCTGGCCTGCCGGGGACAACCGGCACCGGGCAAGCATCCGGTGCTGCACCCGGCCAAAGGCCTGCCGGCAACACCTCTTCGGAGCAGGCGCCCGCTACCGGGACAGTACGGAACCAGCCGTCATCCCAGTAGGGCAGGAGCGGTTCTGCCAACGGCAGGCTGCCACCTGCATTAAATCCTCCCGCCGGGGAGGTGCTCCGCTGGCCGGTAACATTTCTTACCGTCTTGAACACGGGGCTGGCTTGTTGTTGATTATAAAAGAAGGAGTACGGAGATGGAATTTATTGACTTGAAAAAACAGTACTCTTTACTGAAAGATAAAATCGATTCTGCCATAAATGAGGTATTGACAAGTGGTACTTTTATCATGGGACCTGCTGTGGAGGAACTAGAATACAAACTGGCAGCATTTGTTGGCACAAGGTATGCAATTGGTGTTTCCAGTGGAACTGACGCGCTACTGGTTTCTCTTATGGCTCTTGGTATATCCAGTGGAGACTATGTTTTTACAACTCCTTTTACTTTCATGGCAACGGCTGAAGTTATCGTATTATTGGGAGCAACGCCTGTTTTTGTTGATATTGATCCTGAAACACTTAATATTTCTCCCGAGCAACTGGAGCATGCCATCAGGAAATTCAAAAAGGCCGGAAAACCAGTAAAAGGGATTATTACTGTTTCTTTGTATGGACAGCCTGCTGATCATGATGAAATCGCCGAAATTGCTGACAGGTATGGGGCATGGGTGATAGAAGATGCCTGCCAGTCTTTCGGCGCTACTTATAAAGGGAGGAAATCTTGCAACCTATCTGATATAGGTGTAACGAGTTTTTTCCCTTCTAAACCTTTAGGTTGTTACGGTGACGGTGGGATGATTTTTACTCAGGATGCGCGTCTGGCTGAGCGATGTAGAGCAATAAGAGCCCATGGGCAAACGGGCAGGTATATTCATGAGATAATAGGTTTAAATGCTAGACTGGATACACTCCAGGCAGCTGTCCTGCTGGCCAAATTACCTGGTTTCCCTGATGAAGTCAGAAACAGGGGGGTAATTGGGAAGCGCTATACCAGGCTGTTGAATGATTATTTGCCTGTAGTAAAGGTGAAGTCTGACCGGAGCAGCGTCTATGCTCAATATACAGTTCGCATCCAAGAAAAAAATGATCCTGACAGAAGAGCAAAGGTTGCGAACTTTTTAAATAGAAAGGGAATTCCAACGGCTATACATTATCCAATACCTATACACTTGCAAAGAAGTTTTACTTTCACCGGATACAAAAAGGGAGATTTTACAGTTGCAGAGCAAGCGGCCAGAGAAGTCCTCAGCCTGCCAATGCACCCCTGGCTGACCACTGATCAACAGAATTTCATTGTCGAAAGTGTTATAGAGGCTGTGGAAATGTATTTATAAAGAGTGGGGTTTGTAATGTTAACTTAACTGGCGGGCAGGAGGAAAATTATACTATTTGTTGAAGTAGCTAATAAAAAATAATTTGCCGCGAAGTTTGTTACTGGCACGAGGTGGGTTGAGTGGCTGCTGCGCCAAAGCCTGCAAAAAAAATATTGGGAGAACAACTGATTGAAAGGGGTATTATTACCAAAGAGCAGCTTTGGGAGGCGCTTCGCGTGCAATCGCGGACCGGCGGGCTCTTAGGTGAAATCCTGATCAAACTGGGTATGGTTTCAGAAGAGGTTATAAATGAAATTTCTGATGTTCAGCAGGCCAGGCTGGATAACATTGACCCTAATCTGCTAAAGACCGTACCCGAACAACTGGTCCGCAGATACAATGTAATTCCGCTAAAAAAAGAAGGAAACTGCCTTACTGTAGCCATGCCGGATCCTATGAATGTTTTGGCAATAGATGACCTCCGCCTGTTAATGGGGTGTGATATTGAACCCGTTCAGACCAGTGAAAAGGATATTGCCGCGGTAATCCAAAAACATTTCGGCATACCGGAAGTAGAAAAGATATTTGAGGAGTTTGAACTGCTGTCCGGCCAGCAGGAATCTGAAGTTCTGGAACTGGAGGAAGAAGTGGTTGACGATGCGCCTGTTGTGCGCCTGGTAAACTCAATTTTTCTCCAGGCCATCGAACAGAACGCCAGCGACATTCACATCGAGCCACAAGAACACCAGGTCAGGGTGAGGTACCGGATTGACGGGATGCTTCGGGAAGTGATGACACTTCCTAAAAAAATTCGTTCAGCGGTAATTTCAAGAGTGAAAATCATTTCCGATATGGATATTGCTGAAAAAAGAATCCCCCAGGACGGCAGGCTCCAGCTTAAATACGGGAACAGGAAGATCGATCTCAGAGTATCCACCTTGCCCACGGTTTACGGGGAAAAGATAGTTACCCGGCTTCTGGACAAGGGAAGCATGAAATCTTATAAAATTGGACAGGTTGGTTTTGGACAGCTTAATCTTCAAAGGTTTACCAGCGCTCTGAAAAGTTCCTACGGTATGCTCCTAATCACCGGCCCAACCGGCAGCGGAAAAACTACTACCCTTTACGCTGCCCTTAATGAGATCAATACCATCGAAAAAAATATCGTCACAGTGGAAGACCCTGTTGAATACATGCTGGACGGCATAAACCAGACACAGGTCAACGTCAAGGCCGGGATGACCTTCGCGGCCGGTCTGCGCTCCATTCTCCGGCAGGATCCGGATATCATTATGGTCGGTGAGATCCGGGACAGTGAAACTGCTGAAATTGCCATCAGGGCTGCTACCACCGGCCACCTGGTTCTTTCCACCCTTCACACCAACGACGCTGCTGGTGCAATCACCCGTCTGGTCGACATGGGGATCGAGCCCTTTCTTGTAGCCTCGTCGGTGCTCGCGGTGGTTGCGCAGCGCCTGGTCAGAATAATTTGTCCGAAATGTTACCGGGCTTACGATCTGGCGCCGGATGCCCCGGAGCGGGCATTTATCGGGGTTGGGCCGGATAAGCCAGTTACCCTTTACAAAGGCGCCGGCTGTGACAACTGCGGGAATACTGGCTATAGGGGCCGTTTGGCCATTCACGAAGTATTACCCGTGACTGCAGGTCTTCGCCCGTTGATTATCAGAAATGCCCCTGCGGATGAGATCAAGCGGAAAGCCCTGTCCGAAGGAATGCTCAGCCTGAAAATGGACGGCATCCAGAAAGCCCTGGAAGGTTTGACAACCATTGAAGAAGTGATGAGGGTAGCCTACACGGACGAGACATAATTAATTTGAAGATTAGGGGGAGTAAATGTCAATGTTGACTGCTGATGAAATACTCTCGCTTGCTTTTAAAACAGGTGCTTCCGATGTCCATGTTACTGTTAACAGCGCCCCTGCTTTTCGCCTGCACGGAAAACTGCTGCCTTTCGATGCGCCGGAATGGCAGGGCAGGCTTGGCGCTGAGGCTGCTGCCACCGGCAAGCTGACGCCGGCGGACACTGACCAGTTGGTCCGTCAGATTATGACTGAAGCGCAGTACCAGAAGTTCCAGGAAATTGGCGAGCTGGACTTTTCTTATGCCATTCCGGGGCTGTGCCGGTTTCGCGTCAACGCCTTCAAACAGCAGGGTAGCGTAGGCTTTGTCATCCGCTTGATTAACCCGGAGATTTTATCATTCAAGGACCTTGGCCTGCCGGAAGTACTGGCCTCCCTCTCCCGCAAACCAAGTGGGCTGGTGCTAGTTACCGGCCCTACCGGCAGCGGTAAATCTACCACTCTGGCATCTATGATTGACCTGATCAACAGGGAAAGCCGTTACCATATCATTACTCTGGAAGATCCAATCGAATTTGTACACCAGCACAAAAAATGCATAATCAACCAGCGTGAAATAGGAAAGGACACCGGATCGTTCGCCAGTGCGCTTCGCGCGGCCATGCGGGAAGACCCGGATGTTATCCTGGTAGGTGAGATGCGTGATCCCGAAACCATCGGGATTGCCATCACCGCGGCCGAAACCGGCCACCTGGTCTTTGGGACGCTGCACACCTCCAGCGCCGCCCAGACCATCGACCGGATTATTGACGTTTTTCCGCCCCACCAGCAGCAGCAGATCAGGGTTCAGTTGGGGAATACCATCCAGGGTATTATTGCCCAGACGCTGATCCCCAGGATGGACAAGCCCGGCCGGGTGGCGGCGATAGAGGTAATGGTTGCCACACCGGCTATCCGAAACCTCATCCGTGAAGGTAAGACCTACCAGATCATCAGCCAGATTCAAACGGGTGCCAGGTTCGGCATGCAATCCATGGATATGGCTTTACGCACTCTCTATATGAGGAAAATTATCAGCAAGGAAGAGGTTTTGAGCCGCGCGGCGGACCCGGAAACGCTGTCCAAGATGCTGCAGTAATAAAAAATCGAAACATATGCTCTTTTAGGAAGGATTTTTATGTCTTACAAAGAAATTTTTTCAATAGCTATCAAAAAATTAAAAATAGTTTAAGCGGTGGAATAAATGGCTCAAAAATTTACCTATAAGGCCCGTAGTTCGGCTGGCAAGCTGGTTACCGGAAGAGTCGAAGCGGAAAACCGGAATAAGGCTATTGCTCTGCTGAGGGAGCGCAGGCTCTTCGTAGTTGAGATCAATGAGTTGCTTTCCGGTGGAAATTCCTTTAACTTGAAAAAAATCTTCCAGCAAAAGGTCGGTACCAGGGAGCTGGCTATTATGTGCCGCCAGTTTGCCACTATGACCCAGGCGGGTGTTCCCATCCTCCAGAGTCTGAGTATATTGTCGCAGCAATGCGATAATAAAACTCTTAAGGAAACGGTGAAAAAAGTTATCGGAAATCTCGAAGGAGGAATGTCGCTGGCCGAGTCGCTCAAGGCCTTTCCAGAGGTGTTCCCCCAGATCTTTGTTAGTATGGTGGAAGCCGGAGAGGTGGGTGGGGTCCTGGACCAGGTGCTGGAACGGCTGGCCGTAAATTTCGAAAAAGAGCACGACTTGAAGGAAAAAGTCAAATCGGCCATGATCTACCCGGCGGTTGTTGTGGTTATGGCTGTTCTGGCAATAGCCGCGATGCTGATTTTTGTGGTGCCGAAGTTTGTTACCATGCTTACCGATATGGGGGCTCCTGTTCCGCTGACTACCCAATTGATTATCCTCTTCAGTCAATTTTTAAAAAATTTCTGGTACATAGNCNTTTTTTTAGTTGCTGGAATATTATTCGGTTATAAACAAGCCGTTAAGACCGGGCAAGGCAAAAAGATCAAGGACCGGATGAGCCTGAAACTCCCTGTATTTGGTCCTATGAACCAAAAGATAATTATATCCCGCTTCTGCAGGTCTTTGAGCACTCTTTTAAAAAGCGGCGTTCCGGTTCTACAGTCTCTTGATGTGGTAAAAAACATCGCGGAAAATTATGAGGTTGTCAAAAGTATAAAAGAAGCCGAAAACAGTATTAAGAAAGGGCAGAGTATGTCCCTGCCGTTGCAGAAAAACTGGGTGTTTCCACCGATGGTGACCAGGATGATAGCAATTGGTGAGGAAACGGGTTCCATAGATATCCTTCTGGGAAAGATAGCCGACTTTTACGAAAGTGAAGTCGAAGAACTGGTGGCCAGGCTTTCTTCCATGCTGGAACCGGTTTTAATTATCGGGCTGGGTGGAGTTGTGGGGTTCATCATCCTTTCCATTATGCTGCCGATGTTCAGCGTCATCAATAATATGAAATAGGCCCTGGTTAACAACCTGGTCAAGCAATTAAGTAAAAATTTTAAAGTAAGAGGGTGGAGTAGTGAAAATTATAAGGAACGAGCGTGGTTTCACTCTGATCGAGTTGATGGTTGTTGTAATTATCATCGGCATCCTGGCGGCTGTTGCTGTTCCTGCTATGAATAAACAAACTGATAAAGCAAAGATTAAGAGAGCTGTCTCGGAGTTGAAGACAATGAAAACTGTCATTGATACCTATTATGCCGAGCATGGAACAGTACCGAAAGCGTCTATTGCCACAACTGACAGCGCTAATGTGGGTTATGTTTTACAACAGGCTGGAATTAAATTTACAGGAGCTTCTGGGGGATTAATGGATCCATGGAACCATGCTTATATCTACTCTGTTGATAGCGATACAAACCTTAATGCGTACAAGGTAATTTGTAAAGGGCCTGATGGTACAATTAACAGCGGTGCAGATGATATCTATATTGATAAGGATCATAATCCCACAGAAGGATCCAATCAAGATAATCTGCCAGGAACCAGCGTTAGCTCTGGTATTTAGAAAAAATATTTCTTAATAACCTCATATTTTTAGATAAATAAAATTTTATTATCCGGTAGGGCAGGTATTGGCCTGCCTTACCAAACTTATTATCATAAAATTATCATAAGAGATAAGATCCATGCAGAGGTTTATTATTAAAAGGATTACAAATAATAATGGTTTCACTTTAGTCGAAGTATCTATTATAGTTATTATAATCGGAGTAATGGTTACTCTTGTTTTACCCGATTTCAATAAAACCATCGGGCGTTACAACCTCGATAACTCGGCCAGGCTGCTGGTTTCAGATATACGTTCTCTCCAGCAATCCGCCATTAAAAATGAGAGTCCCGATTTCAATATATTGTTTAACACAGTTAATGAGAGGTATTACTTGAGGAACGGTATAACTGTTTACAAGACCGTAAATCTTCCCTCAAGCGTTGACCTTGTTTTCAGTAATTTTACAGATAATAAGCTAATTTGCGCCGCCAACGGCAGGCCTTACGGCGGGATTGGCGGGACTGTCAGGCTGCAGGACCGGAAAACCGGAAAATTTTTATATGTTATTATTGATACGGTTGGCCGCGTGCGGGTGAGCGAAACATCGCCTTAACAATTCCATGATGACTGTGGAGGTAACAGCTTGAAATTTGCGGTTTTTAAAAATGAACGCGGCCTTACCCTGATCGAAGTGCTGGTGGCATTTGTTATCTTAACCATGACGCTGGTTACGATGATGGACAGCTTTGCCCTGGGCGGCCGCCAGAACGCCGGCAACTACCGCTATAATGCCGCCATGACTCTTGCCCAAAGCAAGATGGAAGAAATAAAGAACAAACCTTTTAACAGTGTGGTAAGTATAGCTTTAACGTATTTCTCAACTGAAACTGACTACTCCCAGTTTCCCGGTTTCTCATATGCCGTTACGGTGGAAAATGACGGATTAAACCACAAGAAGGTAACAGTAGCGGTTTATTACAGTGAAGAAGGTGTCTCAAAAACATTCGACTTAACGTCCGGAATCACGAAGAGGTGAAAAACCGTGGGGTATTTGAAAGGTGAGCGNGGTTTTACCCTGGTGGAGCTGATGCTGTCCATCCTGATGCTGAGCATTCTTTTTATGGCGGTCTGGGGGCTTTTCGGCCAGGGTTTTATCCTCTGGAAGCAGGGAGGGCACAAGGTCGATATGTATGAGAGCCTGCGCATTTCCCTGGACCGGATGGGTAGGGAATTGAGGTACGCGCAGAAGATCACATCTTCCAGCAATGAAACCAATTTATATTTTGTAAACGACGGGGGAACCACTGTAAGATATTACTGCTCTTCATATGCCCTCTACCGCCAGGTCCCGGGTGATGTAGCCCAGCCGCTGGCAAGTGATATCCAAAGTATAAGCTTTACTTACTATAACTCTGCCGGGGCGGTCGTGGACGTTTCTGTCCAGGAGGCAGCAGTGAGGCAGGTGAAAATAATGATAACAGCGGCAAAACAAGGCAGTAAAGTTGACCCGGTTTTGTTAATCCAGAAAGTCAGTCTGAGGGCTATTTAATGAGCAGGTTAAAAAATAATTCCGGGCAGGCGCTGGTCCTGGTCATGATGGTGATATTAGTAATCCTTCTGATGAGTTCGTCGATGCTCACCCAGGGCGCCGAGAGCCGTAAAGCTTCTTTCGAAGAAAGAAGGATCGTGCAGGCATGCTATATTGCCGAGGCGGGAGCCGAAAAGGCTATCGCGGAGATAAAAAACAACCCTCTCTGGCTGAAAGGCCTGACTTTAAATACTGATTATACTTTTATATCGGCAATGCCTTACGCCGGAGGGCAGATTACCAGCGTGAAGGTGAAAAGGATAACGAAGTCGGCTAATCCAACCAGATTTTTTGTCGAATCTCTGGGTGAATACCAGGGGGCCAAACGCACCATTCAGGTGCAGGGCGAAATGTATGACCCCGTTGATTTTTCGAGGGGATTATGGCTCAGGTCTTCATTGTCACAGTTTGGCCAAAACAGTACAGTAGATTCAGACATTGTTGTTGAAAGCGCTATCACCTTCGAAAACAGCTGCAGCGTTTTGCGCAACATTACTGCTGCAGGGGACGTTACCATCGCACAAAATATGACAGCCGCGAAGATAACAACCGCCGGGAACCTGTTGATAAACAACAACGCCCGGGCAACCATGGATGTTGATGCAGCAGGGAATGTTATTCTTGATAACAATACCCAGATAAACGGTGTGGTTAACGCAGTTGGAAATGTCAGCGTGGGGCCCGGCGCCATGATCGGGTACGAAACAAGTTACGGGGGTTTAACAGTTTTTCAAGGCAAGGACGTTTACTTTAACGGGTGCATAACCAATAACGGTCAGACCGGCACACAGCACCCCGGAGAGGCTCGCGCTGTTAATGTATCTTTACCGTCTTTCCCTGTATTGGAGCAAAGCTGGTATGCTGAAAACGCCGATCAGATCTTGACAGGCAATCTTGCCGGAATGTTTTACGTTGGCGGGATTTCGTATATTCCCGGCAATATCAGCATCTCCGGCACTTACTCAGGAGCCGGTGCCATTGTCGCCGGCGGTAAAGTGACGATAAACGGCGACCTCACCAGGGCGGACGCAAACTCCAGCCTGGCCATTATTTCATTTGGTGACCCGGTGGGTATAGAAACAAGCAGCAACCTTACGGTATACGCATTGTTATATACACCTGATAAAGTATCTATTGGTGACGGGACTCATGTTTATGGCAGTGTGATATGTAATGTCTTCGACATTGGACAGGGTGCAACACTTACTGGCGATGATACAATGCAAAACAACCAGCCCAAGTGGATCACAACTGCCGTTAGTATAACTTCCTGGAAAGAAAAGTACTCTGTCTTTTAGTATTGTTACCCATTTTGGAAGGAGCAGAAGTTTTGAAGTGCTTTCTTACCTGAAAGGTTTGCTATCCGGAGGGCTGCTCCGCAAGCTGGCTCCCAGGAAGACCCGGTTTGCTGCGGTAGACATTGGCTTCAGGGAGATTAAAATAATAGAAATCAGCACTGAAGATGGCATCCCTGTGGTGACGGCGTTTGGCCGGTTTCCAACGCCTGCGGACGCGCTGGCTGATCCAGTTGATGAGGATGCCCTGGTTGATGCTTTGAACGAATCGGTCCCGGCATCGGGAATCCAAACAAAAGAAGTAATTATCACTATCAGTGGCGACAGGGTAATCACAAGGCACATCAAAGTACCTTTGATGCCTGTTAAAGAGTTGGAAGCTGCTGTCAGGTTTGAAGCAGAGAAATTTATTCCTGTCCCTGTTGATGAGCTTACTATCAGGTACCTTAACTTGGGTGAAATAGAATCCGGCAGTGAAAAAAATCTCCACCTGCTGCTGGCTGCCATGCCCACCTCGTTTGTTTACGATTACTATAGATTTTTTACCAGGGCCGGCCTGATTGTGGCGGCTATAGACCTTCAGTCACTGGGGTTGTGGCGGGTCTTCTGCGGTCTTGAAACTTCCACAGCCAGAGCAGGGACGCTCGGCATTCTGGATATCGGGGCTTCTGTAACTCAGTTTGTGGTTGTTCGTAACCGGGTGATTCAGTTTACCAGGGCTCTGCCGGTTGGTGGCAATCTGCTTACTCATTCCCTGGCAGAATACTACAGGCTTGATTTTCAGGAAGCGCAGCGGATGAAAGAAGAAGAGGGCGAGTTGCTAAATACAGAAGCAGCAGCATCTGCAACCACCGGTGCCATGCAGGTGGACTTTTCTTTGCGCGAAGGGCTTTCGGAGTTGGTTCGTGAGATACGCCGTTCACTTGATTACTATATGGTACAAGAGGGTGCTATGCCTGTTGACAGGTTCATTATCAGTGGCGGGACAAGCAAGCTGAAAGGATTCAGAGAGTTTTTCGCTGAGGCTATGGAGGTACCTGTGGATTTCGGCAATCCGGGTATACCCGGATTGCCGGGCGGCGATTCGGAAGACATTCCTTTTGATCCGTCATTTGCCGTAGCATTGGGCACGGCGCTGCGGGAGGTCGTGGAGTGATGTATAAGGTAAACCTCCTGCCTCCCGAACTTCAGAGGGACATAAGTGTAGATATCAGGAGGCTGGTCAAATGGTTAACCGTTTCTTTGGTGGTAATTATCCTGGTTCTTGGTTATGGTATATTTTTATATAGCTTCTTTTCTACCAAAAAAGAAATAGTTGAAACGGAAAAATACCTGAGCGAGTTGCAGGTTACCGTTAACAGAATTGAGGATATAAAAAAACAGAGGCAAAAGAATGAACAATCTGTTCAGAAGTTTAAGGATCTGGTTGAAAAGAGACTTATATGGTCATATATTCTGGATGATTTAAACTATAATCTGCCGGTGGATATGTGGCTGGCAAGTATAGAACTGTCATTTACCGGCCTGCAGGTTTCAACGGGAACTGTCGGACAAGCTCAGGGACAGCCCAATGCACAGGCCTCACAAATGCAGATACAGGTGCAGACAGGTGCCGGTGTGGTTCATGGTGTCCAGGCTCTTCCCGAGGGACAAAAAGGGATTGCGGTTTCACCTCCGGTTCCCAATACTCTGACCATAGCAGGCTATTCCCGTTCTGTACCTTCAATAGGTATCTTTATAAATAACCTGCATAAGATGCCTTATTTTGCCAAAGTAACGCTTAATGAAATTGCTGAGGACAAAAATAATGCAGTTATCAAATTTAAAATAACGGCAATGACGAGGGAGGGTGGCAGGTAATGTGGCAAGGTCTGCAGCCCCGGGAGAAAATTATGCTGGCTATCCTTGGGNTTATCTGTACGTGTGTTATTTTATTTAAGTATTTGCTGATACCTCANTTCATTGCNTATNGNGAAAATAANNANATNCTNGCNGATTTGCNGTNAAAAGTGCAGGTTGCTGAANCTGTAGTCAGATCNCAGAATCAGGAAANNGATCTTGCNCGCAGAGTAAATGAACAGTTAAGTGAGCTGAATCCACTTTTTAACAATNANATGAATGATGGGCTGGCNCTNGTNNATATCGGNTTGANAGCCNTNGAGTCAAATGTGGAGATTATATCTTTTGTCCCTTCGGCCATCGTGGATAAAGCCATTTACCTCGAGTTACCCGCCAAATTCGAAGTCCGCGGTGATTACCGGAACGTGATTAATTTTATTAACAAAATAGAAGCTTTGCCAGATCTGTCCGAGCTCAGGACGTTAAAAATTGAGCCTTTTAAAGAGAAAACAGCGGAAGCTGCCGTTACCTCAAAACAAGCTTATCCTGTAGAAGCTCCGAATGAAGTTATTTCCACTCAAGACGGCAGGGTTATAGCAACTTTCGATATGGTTACCTTTACCAGCCCGTCGCCGGAGGACAGGTTATGTATCGAGCAGGTTTTGAGCTGGGCAATCGGACGGTATAATGCTTTTCTGACGCCGGATATAGTACAGCCATATCCTAGAATTGAACCTTTAAATAGCAAAGCCTCAGTTTGCAGCACCGGTTATCAATAGGATGAAAATTAGACCCAGGGAGTACTACAGTTTAAAAATAAAATGTTTTTTACAAACTTATTCCGGTGTTCCACCTGTTTTAGGGGATAGAGTGTGAAGATTATAAAAATCTAAAAGGGTTTTGGATTTTTATAGAGAAATTGACTATGGAGAATTTGATTTGAATAGAATGTTTTTTTATGTAGAGAATACTGTTACTTGAAAGTTGCAGGGGTGATATCATTGATTGACCGATCAACTCTGAAAGAAGTACTGGATGTGGCAATGACCAACGGTGGCGATTTTGCTGATATTTTTGTTGAAGAAAAGAGGACTACTGGTATCGGTTGTGAGGCGGGGAAGATTGAGCGTGTGCAATCGGGTGTGGATATCGGCGCGGGAATCAGAGTCCTGTCAGGTGATACGACAGCATACGCATATACTAATGATTTGACCCGCAAGGGCCTGGTGGAAGTAGCAAAGATAGTCAGTCATGCCGTGTGCGGCGAAAAAAAAGAAATAAACCTGAATTTCACCAGTGTTAAACCATTAGTTGACTTTACTTTTAAAGAACATCCTGAAGATGTTTCTACCGAACGGAAAGTTGCCGTGGTGGAGGCTGCTGACCGCATAGCCCGTGCGGTTGATCCTAATCAAATAAAGCAGGTCATTGTTAATTATGCGGATATTGTTCAGAAGGTTACTATAGCAAACAGTGCAGGAGTTTTTGTCGAGGATGAGCGCATTCGTACACGTTTGTCGGTGCAGGCGGTGGCAGCAGCAGGTGCTGTGATTCAAACAGGTTATGAAGCTGTAGGTAGCTTGTGCGGTTTTGAGCTTTTTGACTGCTATAAGCCCGAGCAGGTTGCAGAGGTGGCGGCACGCCGGTCTGTTCAGATGTTGAAGGCAAAGCCCGCGCCGGCAGGTAAAATGCCCGTGGTTATGGCCGGTGAAGCGGGGGGCACAATGGTACATGAAGCATGTGGCCACGGTCTGGAAGCTGATCTGGTGCAGAAGAGACTGTCTGTATATGCGGGGAAAAGGGGGCAAGAAGTAGCTTCACGTGAAGTGACTGTAGTTGATGACGCGACCATGATTGACAGGTATGGCTCCTACCGCTTTGACGATGAAGGGACTCCGGCGCGTAAAGTTGAGCTGATCCGGAATGGTGAACTGGTAGATTTCTTATATGACAGGTTAACTGCCATGAAGGAAACCAGGGATTCAAATGGTCACGGGCGCAGGGAGTCCTATCAGCATAAACCGGTTCCGCGAATGGGCAATACCTTTATCGCTCCTGGAAAGATGAACCCGGATAAAATCATAAAGGATACAAAAGAAGGCTTGCTGGTGAAAAAAATGGGGGGCGGCCAGGTAAATACCACCACAGGAGATTTTGTCTTTGATGTAGCTGAAGGATACTTGATAAAAGACGGGGAAATAGGCCCGATGGTGCGGGGCGCTACCCTGACCGGGAACGGACCGGAGGTCTTGCGCATTGTAGAAATGGTTGGTGGCGATTTGGGCTTTACTATCGGCATATGCGGTAAAGAGGGCCAAGGGGTTCCGGTGAGCGACGCGCAGCCTACAATGGCAATAAAACAGCTTATTGTAGGGGGAACCGCTCATGCACCTGAAAAAGCGGCTGGCCAAATCAGAAGAATATAACCCTATAACCTATAAGTTATTATGAGGGCTGTTGACGGCATGAATATGTTTACCTGGCTGTTGATTGGTCACCTTACAGGAGATTTCTTACTTCAGACAGGCTGGATGTCAAAAAAGACAAGCAGTGCAGTTTCGCTGTTTGTCCACTGCTTTTTATACACTTTAATAATATTTATTGCTGCTATGCCTGCAGGCGGTCTAAGTTTGCCTGCACTATTCGTGATATTTGTCAGTCACCTGGTACTGGATCAAAGGAGGTTTGTAAGTTTCTGGGTCTGTCGGGTAAATAATGCTGAGGGCCTGCCATGGATGAATATTGTTGTTGATCAATGCTTTCATCTGCTGGTACTGGCGGTGACGGCTCAATATATGAGTTGATAAATAAAAAAACAAATGGTGTTTGCGTGTATTTTATAACGAAATTGTTATGGACAGGGTAATAAAAATATGATAAAGTTTTTAGCGAAGTGGAGAACATGAGCTGGAAGACCTGCTTGAAGTGCGGACAAACAACCTACCGCGAAAGAGGGGTGGTGAAGATATAAGTAAGAATTGGGCCGCGGAGGTCTTTTCCCTCATGAGAAAAAGGCCATCGTGGTTTTTTGTTTTTTATCCTGTATTAAAAAAGTTTATTTGTATGAAGGGGGAGTGTGGGGATGCTCAGTACGACAGGCATCATAGTATTTGTTATACTTGCAGCTGTAGCGGGTTACTTTATGACGATGGGGGCGGCCAAGCTCTATAACAAAGTGAGGATAGGCCGCCCAATAGAGCGCACCGACCGGCTGGCGGAACGTATTATGGGGTTTTTGGGCCGCCAGGATTGCCAGCGCAAGATTGCCAGGGAACCTGGTGCGGCTTTAATGCACCTTCCTATTATATACGGTGTGGCATTGTTTGTTCTTGGTGCGGTTCACCTGGCTCTGGAAAAGCTGTTGGGCCTGGTTATTTTTGGGTCACCGTACTTTTATTTAATTACTGAAATTGGTGGTATTGCGCTTTTATTTGGGATTTTGTTTTCAGCCGTCCGGCGGTATATTCAGAAGATTCCCCGCCTGGATGTAGGAACCTGGCAGGAAGAAAGGTTTATTGTCTTTCTTATCTCGGATATCAGCCTGGTTGTGATAGCGTTCTTCCTTGCCTATGGGTTCAAGCTCATCGCCTCACCTGAATATTTTGACCAGTGGCGGCTTTCTCTGGCGCCGGCTACCCTTTTAGTTGCTTCATTGTTTTCGGGGGTAAGTCCTGTCCTGGCCGGCAAGCTTGAGCTGGTTTTCTGGTGGGTGCATATTGTGGCTGCATTTGTCCTTATCGGTATACCACGTTATTCTCCATTAATTCACCCGATGGCGGCGCCTTTAAATATNATNTTCAGGTATCTGGATGATAAGATCGAGCCGCTTGAGCGGATTGACTTTGAAGATGAGGAAAGAGAAACTTTTGGGGTCAATAAATTATCAGATTTTACATGGAAAGACCTGCTGGATTGTTATGCCTGCGCCGAGTGCGGGCGCTGTCAGGATAACTGCCCGGCTTATTTGACCAGCAAGCCGCTTTCTCCGAAAAAGCTATTGGCTAAGATTAAAGAGCACCTGGATGAGACGGTACCTGGCGAGCCGCGGATTAAGTTTAGCAACGGACATATAATCTTTGATCAGGAGCCGCATAAGCCGGAAGATGATGAGGATGCCAAAAAAACTGGTGGGTGAGGTAATAGAGGAAGAGGAAATCTGGGCCTGCACTACTTGCCGGGCCTGCCGTGAACAATGCCCCAACATGAACGAGCATGCCAATAAGATAATCCAGCTCAGAAGGGCGTATGTTTTGGATGAGAGCGAGTTTCCTGCTGAAGCCCAACTGACATTCACCAATATGGAGCGTAACTCCAACCCATGGGGGATTGGTTGGAATTCCCGTGCTGATTGGGCTGCCGATTTAGGGGTCAAGATTCTTGGTGAATCCGAGGATGCTGATAGTGTGGAATACCTCTATTACGTGGGTTGTGCTGGGTCTTTTGACGACAGGATCAAGAAAGTATCGGTATCTCTGGTCAAAAATCTTGCAAGCTGCTGGTGTAAGTTTCGGTATCCTGGGAACGGAAGAAAAGTGCTGTGGGGATTCGGCACGGCGGCTGGGCAACGAGTATCTATTCCAGAGTTTAGCTGAAGAAAATATTGAAACCTTTAAGAATTATGGAGTTAAAAAAATTATTACCACCTGCCCGCACTGCTTCACTACTTTAAAGACTGACTATAAGCAATTCGGTGCCGATTTTGAAGTGATACACCATACTCAGTTAATTGAGCAGTTAATAAGTGCGGGTAAGATTAAGCCCGGCTCCCTGGGCGAAAAGATGAAGGTAACCTATCATGACTCGTGTTACCTGGGGCGTTATAATGAGGAGTACGAGGCGCCCAGGAAGATTATTAGTACCATAAAAGAGCTTTCCCTGGTGGAAATGGAGAGGTCTCGGGAGAAGGGATTCTGCTGTGGTGCGGGCGGCGGTCGTATGTGGCTTGAAGAAGTCATCGGCAAGCGGATAAATATAGCGCGTACAGAGCAAGCTCTGGAAACAGACCCTCAGGCTATTATCTGCAACTGCCCGTTTTGCCTGACCATGCTTGAGGACGGCTTGAAGGATAAAGACGCTGTCGATAAGGTTAAAGTTTATGATGTGGCTGAGTTAGTGGTACGGTCAACCTACTAGCCGGTTAACCAGAATCCGGAAGCCGGAAGCCAGAAACTATACTTTTTGGCTGTCCGGCTTCATGATTTTATTGGATGACATTAATACCTCATTATTATTATATTATTTCGGGATTTTTTGTTATAATAGTAAAAAGTAAAAAATTGGGGGTTGGAGCTATGCTCACCAATTGGAGGCGTTTACTTTTACTTATTATCGCATGTGCTTTCATAGCTGGTATAGTGTTTACCGGCGGCTGTTATTTCGCCAAAAATTTTTTACCTGTCAAGCAAAAGAAACAGGTAGGAGTGCCGGCAAATGCCGACTCGCTTCCCGGCGTGGGGCCCGATGCTATTGCTGATGTGGTTGCCAGTTCCAGTCCGGCTGTAGTTAAGATATCAACCATAAAAGTCAGCTCAGGCGAAACCTCCGACCCTTTTTTCAGTGATCCGTTTTTTCGCCAGTTTTTTGGCATGCCTTTTATTCAAAAACAGCAGGAGGAAGGGTTAGGCTCTGGCTTTATAATTTCAAAAGACGGTTATATTTTAACAAATGAACACGTTATAGACGGTGCCAGCAGTATTTCGGTTACTGTCACCGGTTTTGACAAAGAGCTTGGGGCAAAAGTTGTCGGATCCGACTATGATCTGGACCTTGCTCTATTAAAAATTAGCGCCAATTCGGACCTGCCTTTTTTAAACCTTGGTAACTCTGACCAGGTCAGGGTGGGAAACTGGGTAATAGCTATCGGTAACCCCTATGGACTGGATCATACTGTAACTACTGGTGTGATCAGCGCCAAAGGCCGCCCGGTAAGTGTTGGAGATCGTCAATACGAAAACCTGCTTCAGACCGATGCGTCTATTAACCCGGGCAACAGCGGCGGACCTTTGCTGAACCTGCAGGGCGAAGTGATTGGTATCAATACAGCCATCAACGCTCAGGCCCAGGGGATTGGTTTTGCAATACCGACAAGTACGGTTCAGCGCGTGCTTGAAGACCTGAAAAACAGCGGAAACAACGTGCGCCCGTGGGTGGGTGTTCAGGTCCGGCCAGTGGATGAAGAAACAGCTCGCTATCTTGGACTGGCGGAGGCAAAGGGAGCTGTTGTAATAGGAGTAGTGTCAGGCAGTCCGGCTCAAAAAGCCGGCCTGCGACAGTGGGATGTGATTGTGGAGTTTAACGGTGTTAAAGTTAATAATGCTGATGAACTTGTTGCGGCGATTAAGTCTTCTCAGGTTGGGAGTAAGATAAAGGTTTTGGTTGTGCGCAATCGCCAGCTTTATCCTGTAAACGTCATAGTAGCTGAAAAACCGAGGAATATAAAGTAAGCAAAGAAATAAATGGAATATTATTAATGAGCATCCGGTGTGCCAGCAGGCGAGTAACGGCGCATTAGTTCTTCCCTTGTCATCACCACATATTTTGGTGAAAGTTTATCCCGGTAGGATTTCAGGTTCTTAAGGCCGCCGGGGTGAAAGAGAGCCAGGAGCATTTTTTCATACCAGCCGGCAACTGTGCGGAAAATACCCGGTTTTAGATCATATACCGCAAAACCAAAGCGTTCCGCACCCCGGTGCAGCAGGGTGATTCCTAGCAGCACTTTGGCCTTGCTGAACTTTTCGTCATTTTTCATCAGTCTGGCCAGTTCAGGCAGTCCTCTGCGCACTTCCCACATGGCGGTTATAGCCATACGTTCAATTGAGGTGTTCTCATTATTCAGATCTAATAACTCTAATAACCGCTCGTTGTTTAAGTGAATCTCAATATAGTAATCTCCGGCACGCAGCGCAAACCCTCCCGGCATTTTCCATTCCTTTCCGCGGTAGCGGCGAAGCGCCAGCCGCCAGATTGACGTGTTACCGTTCCCGAGATCTTTGATCCCGGCCACACGACGGATCAATCTTTCTATCAAGCCCCACAGCAGTAAAATTGCTTTTTTCAAAGCAGGTTTGTTGCTTTTGTTTAAAACTATTTCTTCCAGGGGGACCACCTGCAAGCCCCGCTGTTTAATTTCCTCCAGTATTTTGGGCAGTGCATCCACTACCCGTGCCGGTCCTCCTGGTGATGCTCCCGGGTTAGAATCGCTGTCGTGAAGGATCAGGATGACCCCGTCCCTGATTTTGTTTAATATCTTGCGGGTTACGCTCTCCGCGGTGGCACGTTTGTCCCAGTCCCAACTCATGTAAGTCCAGAGCACCACTTTTAAATCCTTGTGCCAGTAATACCAAAGTGAGAACAAGTTAAAGAGACCCCAGGCCGGACGGTAAAAGCGGGTTTTTTGCCCGGTAAGTTTTTCAATGATACGATTGGTTTCTGTTATTTCCCTGGTTGTGGCGCCGGGACCCAGCAGCCAGGCGGCCTTGTGCCGGAACCCGTGGTTGCCGATCTCATGTCCAGCCAAAGCGATTTGCTTTATCAAATCGGGATGAGATCTGGCCTTAATGCCGTTTACAAAAAAACAGGCCCTTACTTGATAACGTTCCAGTATATCAAGTACCTGCGGGGTATAGCGGGGATCTGGTCCGTCATCAAAAGTGAGGGCAACTTTGCCTTCTCCTTTCCGGGCACGGGATATCACACCTACCTGACCGAAACGTGTTAATAATGTAGGTATGATATTATATATCAGCAAAAGTGCGAGTAATGTTTCGAGTAATGTTTTTAATAAAGAAGAATCCATTTAAAAACCTCATTTTGTACTATTGTTTTTGATTAAATCTGATTACTTAAAAAGAGTTTTTCTATAGGATATAGAAAATAAAAACAGGACATAATTGCCAGCAATGCTATACTTAAAATGATGGCGGCTTGTATTCCCAGGTATTTTGCCATCACGCCCCCTATAACCGGCCCAATGGCTACTCCCAAACCTTCAATAGTGGAAAAGACGCCCCAGCCGGTAGCCTGTCTTTCTGGTGGGATAGATTTAGCAAGAAGGTTGTTCCAGGCCGGGAGGACTATTGCGTAGGAAAATCCAATTAGAGCTGCCAGTAAATAGGCGATCAAAATATCGTGCGCAACAGAAAATACTGCCAGTGACAGGGCGCTCATACCAAAACCCGCACTCAGCAAAGTTTTTAGCCTCACCCGGTCAGCCAGCCGTCCCATCGGTAGAAATGATAATGCTGCCGCTGCTCCACCAACCAGAAGAAGTACACCGTACTGTTTTGGGTTAAGCCCGATTTTATTCTGTGTATATACAGGGAGTAAAGGTAACAGGAGGCCACCCGTCATGGTCTGGAGAAACATGCCGGGTAAGAGTATTTTTTTTACGGCTTGATTTTTTATCATCTTAGAAAATTCCTTACTGATGGAGAGGACGGGACTCTCTCCGGCATTACCTTTTTCTCCGGGGATGAGAGCTATAGTAACTACCAAAGCACTACTCCATAATCCGATTAACAACCAGAAAGCCATGCTATAATCCCGGGCAATAAAAAAGTTTATTACCACGGGGCCGCCGCCACCGCCTGCCAGCCACACTGCAAAGATAACACCCATCCGGGCGGCCCGTTCTCTCAACTGAACAGGCGCCACACTGCTGATCACGGCAAGCCATACTGGTGAAACACCCAGGCCCAAAAAAGCTGACCCAATTGTCAGGACAAGTGCCGACGGGTAAAGCTTCATCATCAGCAGGGCTGCCAGACCCAGCAGGAGTCCTGCCGGCACAATTGAGTACCCCCGGTGGTCAAGTTGCCACCCGGCCGCGCCTTTACAAAGAGTTTCTGTCAAGTAATGTGCGGATACAGCAAGGCCGGCCGTGGCTACTGATATGCTTAAGTAATTTACAGTATAAAGTGGAAGAAAAGTGAGGAAAAAAGCGCCACGCGCGAATTCTATTAAAAAAAGAACCGATAAAAGGCCAATTTCTTTCGGGGAAGAAAGAATAGCTTTAAGTTCGTGCAACGAATAAAGCCACTCCTTTGCCAATAGTGTGGAAGAATAATATTTGAAAAGCTTGGTTACTGCAATTATACACTATGGGAAGATTGGGAACAATTGCAATTCAAATTATTGATTTTTCTTTAATCTCAATATATAATGTAATTGAGAAGGATTCTATTTGTCTTTTGGTTGATAATGATTATCATTGTAGGTGATTAGTGATAATGACCCTGGATAAAGTGAAAAAAGGGCAGTTAGTGAGGATTACCGGAATCTCTAATGAGCTGATCCGGACACGGGTCATCCGTTTCGGTATATCTGAAGGAGCTATTGTTGCTTGCCGGGAGGTAGTACCGGCGGGTCCGGTGGTTGTGGCTATGAATAAACAAGAGATAGCTATTGGCCGGAGCCTGGCAAGGGTTATTTCAGTAGAGCCGTTATAAGGTATTTAAATAATAATTTATTTCCGGGTTGGTTTCTTATGCCGAATGTGATGCCAGGAATTATAATGGTATTCATTTTCAGGGCAGTTGCAGATACGTTATACCTAAAGGCGGTGATGGTGTGGAAAAAGGCGAGATGGATGTTGAGACCCCGGCAGGTGGTAAGAAGATCGTTCTGGCTGGTAATCCTAATGTTGGCAAGTCAGTTTTCTTTAATGTCCTTACAGGTCTTTATGTAGATGTTTCAAATTACCCGGGGACTACTCTCGAAATAGCCTGCGGCCGCTGCAACGGCGATGTCATAATAGATACTCCAGGGGTTTACGGGCTTTCTTCCTTCAGTGAAGAAGAAAAAATTACCAGGGACGTTGTCCTTGCAGCCGACGTTGTGATAAATGTAATAAATTCTGTTCACCTTGCTCAGGACTTGTTTCTCACCTTGCAGATAATTGATATGGGCATTCCTGTGGTTGTGGTGCTGAATATGATGGACGAGGCTGAGGAGGAAGGGCTTAAGATTAATGTTTCTCTTTTAGAGGAACTGCTGGGTGTTCCTGTTTTTTCTGCGGTGGCCGTCCGCAATATCGGCATAGGCGAGTTAAAGAAGAAGATTTATGTTGCCCGGCCCGGTCATGTTGATCCTGCTCTGTTGGAAAAAATTAATAAAATAAGTCCCGTGACAGGTAGGGGGGAGGCGCTATTGCTTCTTGAGGGAGACTCTGAGATCAGCCTGCGTTGTGGGATAAAGCCGGGAACGGAACGGGAAGCCATCTACCGTGCCCGCAGGGAGAAGGCGAACCGTATTGCTGCACAGGTTGTAAAAGAAATTAACAGAGGCGCGCGCATTGCTACTAGGTTGGGGTACTGGATGCTTCAACCTGTAACCGGTTTTCCGCTTCTTGCCCTGACTCTGTGGGTGGTTTACGAGCTGGTGGGGGTTTTTCTGGCCCAATTTGTAGTTGGGTTTACCGAGGACGTGATGAAAGGGTGTTATGAGCCTGCGATCCGGTTAATAACTGGTAGATTTATACCGAACGATTCGGTTTTGACCACAATCCTGACTGGCCATTATGGTGTGCTTACTTTAACCGTCACATACATGATCGGCCTCCTGCTGCCGCTTGTGCTGGGAATTTTTCTGGTGCTTTCCATACTGGAAGATTCTGGATATTTACCCCGTATTGCTACACTGGTGGACCGCACTTTAATCGGATTTGGATTAAATGGCCAGGCGGTTATCCCTCTGGTCCTGGGTTTTGGCTGTGTTACCATGGCTTGCATTACCACCAGGATCCTTGGCTCCGACCGTGAGCGCAGAATTGCGACATTTTTGCTGGCGCTTGGTATTCCATGCTCGGCGCAAATGGCTATTATTTCTGCAGTTCTTGCCAGTATGGGAGTTTTTTATATGTTGTTATACATTTTATTTATGTTTTGTATTTTATTTTGCACCGGCATACTGCTGGATCGCTTTTTTACCCGGCAGGCCGTCCCCTTTGCTGATCGAATTACCGCCTTTACGTATGCCAGGTTTCCAAAATGTTATAAAAAAAACCTGGCTAAAATCATACCAGTTTATACAGGAAGCCGCTCCCCTGTTTGCCGGGGGGACACTTGTATTGAGTATTCTGGATATGTGTGGCTTGTTACAGGAATTAAGAAATTTTCTGGCACCGGTTACTGTAAGTTGGCTGCACCTGCCGGCGGAAACGGCGGATGTCTTCATTATGGGTTTGATTAGGAAAGAATTTGGTGCTATAGCCATCTTAAACCTGCAGATGCTCCCATTACAGAATTTTATAATTTTACTTACCCTTTCCCTTACCGTGCCTTGTATGGCGTCAACAATGGTGATTTTCAAGGAGCGAGGCTGGCGGGAGGGGTTGCTGATCTGGTCTGTTGTTCTTATCCTGGCTTTTGTCATTGGTGGAGCGGCAACCCGCCTGCTGGAGGTTCTTAGTGTATCCGGCTTCATTCAAGCTCTGGCATTATTCATTATAATTATCATGGGTTTAGTCGCAATCCTGATACTGATCAAACGGTATCAGCCCCGAAGGGCAACTTGAGCTTTTTTTCTTTAACATGCCAGGCAAAGCTGCTGTTGAAACACGGGGTATCACGCCAGTTTACTCCAGTGCTTCGCGCATAAAACAGTCAACAAATATGCAGTTATTTTTTGTTATATGAATAACAAAAACTATATGTTATAATAAGATGCCAACATTCTCCGAAAATATGGTGAATACATTGCATTATATAAGAGGCCTGTTAACCTTTTTGATAATGTTCTATATTTTATTAATCACGGATTCTTCACTTGCTTTTGCCGGGCCCCAGGTTGTGGGAGAAGCGGCAGTGGTTATCGATAGCAAAAATGGTCAGGTGCTTTATGAAAAAAATCCGCACCGGAGAATGTATCCGGCCAGCACCACCAAAACGCTTACTGCTATCATAGCCCTGGAAAACAGCAGGCTGACCGACCTGGTAACTATATCAAAAGATGCCTGTAACGTAGAGGGCTCAGCCATCGGGTTACAGGAAAGCGAAATAATCTCCATGGAAGATCTGATTTATGCGCTGATGTTATATTCGGGAAACGATTCAGCGGTTGCCATTGCCCAGCACGTCGGAGGTTCTGTAGATAGCTTTGTCGGGCTGATGAATGAGAAAGTTGCCGAACTTGGGGCGGTTAACACTCATTTTAATAACCCCAACGGGCTGCCCGATCCCGACCATTACAGCACCGCTTATGATCTTGCGCTCATAGCCCGTTATGCTATGCAAAACCAGGAATTCCGGAAAATAGTTGCTACAAAAACGAAAAACATCAAGCGTGAAGATCCAAAGGCACAAACCTACCTGTTAAACCATAATAAACTGCTTTGGCAGTATGAAGGCGCAATTGGTATTAAGACCGGTTACACAGAGGCAGCCAGACAGTGCCTGGTAGCCGCCGCCGCCAGGCAGGGCAGGGAATTGATAGCTGTAGTTTTAGGCAGCGAGGGAAGCGGCATTTGGGATGACGCCAAAGCACTTTTGAACTACGGCTTTAATGAATTTAATTCTGTATCTGTAACAGAAAACGGGAAGTATATAACAGATGCGCAGGTTAGACTGGGAGTCTCAGGCACGGTACCGGTTCTGGCCAGCCGGTCACTCATATATAATTTCCCCAGGGATAAGCCGTTAGATATCAGGCAGGAGGTTAGGTTAATGGAGAAAATAACGGCACCGGTTGAGGCAGGGGAAAAATTAGGTGAACTTGCTTTTTTTAATGGGGAGCAGGAAATCGGGCGGGTGGACTTGGTGAGCCAGCGGGCTGTACCTAGAAAAATGTCGGCCCGCTGGTGGCCGTGGCTCTTACTGGTATTAACGCTGTTAATTCTGCGGGCGGTATTTCGCTATCATAGCAAATCCCGGCGCCGTTATTATCAAAAGTTTAACAGGCGAAAATATTACTTGTAAAAGGTATGTTGAGAACCCTTCGTTGACAGGTAAAAGTGTTTTACTTATACTACAAGAAAAGCATTTGATGGTGGTGGCTTACATGGATAAGGTTATTTACGACGTCGGGGAAATGTTTAGAGAAAAGGAATGTAAGTTTACAACACGCCGGGAGCACATTTTAAAAGTGCTTTTGGAAAACAAGGGTAAACACTTGTGTGCCGAAGACGTTTATAACCTGGTTAAACGAAAGGCGCCGGACATGGGACTTGCCACAGTATACCGGACCCTGGAGCTTTTTCAGGAATTCGGTATTATCCATAGTATAGATTTCGGGGACGGGCGCAAACGCTACGAATTTAACAGTGAGGAAGGATTGAACCACCACCACCACCATCTTATTTGTACTAAATGCGGTGCTATTATTGAATTTAATGAAGATTTGCTGGAGGATCTTGAAAACAGAGTGAGCCGGCAGTACGATTTTATAATAACCAATCATCAACTTAAAATCTTCGGTATTTGCAAGGATTGTGTCTAAATTTACTCTTAAGGTTAAGTTGAAGCAGGAGTAAGTGGCGGTAACACTGTGCTTGAATTGCGGTTTAACTGAATATAAGTTGGTCAATATTTCCATGCCGTACAATGATTATGGTATGGAATTTTTAATGAAAGGAGTCTTAATAAATGCTTTTTGAACCACGGGGGTTGGCCACGGGGATAGGAAGTGTACCATATACCGATCCGAACCGTGCGTGGCCGCTGGTCAAAAAATACTTTCCGGATATACCACACTGGCCACAGTTGCCGCGCCGGGGAAGGCAGGAACACTTCGTTAATCAATCATTAAAGCTACTGGTGAAAACAGGCCTGCTCATCGATGATGGAAACAAAATATATTTCGATACAACAAGGCCTGATTGGGCCGATAGTTTGACCGAGTTTTATTCCATTTATCTGGCTTGTGAAGAAGGTGATCGCAAGGCATTAAATGAATTTGCTTTACAGCAGGATGCAGCAGCGGGTTTTTATGTGTTTATGGATGAGATAGAAAAAGATACAGAGGACATTTCTTTTTTAAAAGGGCAAGTGGTAGGGCCGCTTACNGTNTCCNTNCANGNTAAAGATGAACGGGGGCACTTNGCNTATTATAACGAACAGCTNCGTGATTTGATTGTAAAAACCCTTGCTATGAACGCAGCCTGGCAGGCANANGNAATGNAGCGTTTNGGCCGGCCCGTNTTGATTTTTATAGATGACCCGGCACTTAACATTTTTGGTCAATCTGGTTATATCACTATAAGCCGGGATATGATTAAGGAAGACCTGGAGACAATCATTAATGCTATTCATAAAGCTGGTGGTCTGACCGGGGTGCACTCCTGCGATGCTATTGACTGGTCCATACTTTTTGAACTGGATTTAGAAGTAGTGAGTTTCGATGCTTACAATTATTTCAGCTCGGTAGTACCTTTTGTTTCATTCTTGAAAACATTTCTAAACCGCGGGGGTGTCCTGGCCTGGGGTCTGGTACCTACATTGAATGACCGGGTATTGGATGAAGATGTGACTTCGCTTTTAAAAATCCTTGACGGGGAATGGGCCGAGTTGCTGGAGAGAGGAATTTCCCGGGATACCCTGGTCAGCCGCTGCCTGTTTACCCCTGCCTGCGGTACCGGCCTGCTGGAACCTGCCGTAGCTGAAAGGATCTATAATTTGACAGCTTTATTATCAAAATGTTTTAGGGAAAGGGAAGGGTTAAAGTAGGTGCTGGCAGACTATCATATTCATACCAAAATGTGTGGCCACGCAAAAGGCGAAATGGAAGATTACCTTACCACGGCACAAAGACTGGGGTTGGCTGAAATTGGTTTTTCTGACCATCTGCCCCTTTACTTCCTGTCACCTGAAGAGATGATTCCCGGCTATGCCATGCCGGAGGGTGATATTCCCGCATATATCGACGCAGTTAAGAAACTGCAGAAAAAGGGCGGACCGGTGCAGGTTAAACTGGGGGTGGAGGCTGATTACATTCCCGGGTGCGAAGATAAGCTGGAAAAATTGTTGAACCCTCATTCCTTTGATTTCATAATTGGTTCCGTTCACTTTATCGACGGCTGGAGTTTCGACAGGCAGGAAGAAATAGACAGGTATGGCGAGTGGGATATATGGGAACTGTATGAAAGGTACTTTACTCTGGTTCAGCAAGCTGCCTTGAGCGGTCTATTTGATATCATGGCTCATCCCGACCTGATCAAGAAGTTTAATTTTATCCCTTCCCAAGACTTGATGCCGCTATATGAGAATACTGTGCGGGCCTTTAAAAAGGCTGGGGTATGTGTAGAGGTCAATACGGCGGGGCTAAGGTATCCGGTGCGGGAAGTTTACCCTTCCCCGGGATTTTTGAAGGTTGCTTTCCGGCACGGGCTGCCTGTCACCCTGGGTTCAGACGCCCATCTCCCGGAGCAGGTCGGCGCGGGGTTGGCTGAAGCTGTTGCTTTGTTGAGAGAAATCGGTTACACGGAGATAACCTTGTTCGAGCAGCGGAGCAGGATCAAAAAAACTATTTGTTAAGTCCTGGTGTTATATGATTAAATCACATTCCGGATGAATATATGGGATCATCTGGTTTTTTGTTATTTAGTAAATTTTTTAAATTTACTAAAGGGATTTTAAATTAAACCTAGAATTAAATGTGGTGGAAAGTGGTGAGAAGTGGATCAGACTGTTTTCAATCGAGGTAACCTGCCATGTTTATGGGAGAGTACCAGCATACCATAGATGCTAAAGGAAGGCTTTTTATACCAGCCCGTCTCCGAGAAGGCCTGGGCGACCTCTTTATATTAACAAAAGGTCTCGATGGGTGCCTGTTTGCTTACCCATGTCAGGAATGGCAAGCACTTGAGCAGAAGTTAAAGTTGCTCCCCTTTACCAGGAGTGACGCCCGGGCCTTCGTTCGGTTTTTTTTCTCCGGAGCAACTGAATGCGTAGTGGATAAGCAGGGAAGAATATTAATACCGGGTAATTTGCGTGAATACGCCAAACTTGTAAAAGAAGCCATAATAATTGGTGTATCCACGCGTGTTGAAATTTGGTCTGCTTCCATATGGGAAAGTTACAGGACCAAAGCAGAATCTTCTTATGAGGAAATAGCTGAAAAAATTGTCGATTTTGAGGTAGGTTTTTAGATATATAAGTGCAAATTTCAACAAATTAATACCATAAAGAAAATAAATATGGTAATATGAGGGCTGTGAGAGGGGTTTATGGATTTTGTTCACGTGCCGGTGATGCTGGATGAGGTCTTAGCAGGGCTAAACCTAAGGCCTGGTGGTATCTATGTTGATTGTACGCTTGGCGGCGCCGGGCACAGTGAGGCTATATTAAGACGAACCAGCCCTGACGGGCGGTTAGTGGCGCTCGATCAGGATCCGGAAGCCATCGCGTTTGCTCAAAGAAGGTTGGCTCCGTATCGGGACAGGGTAGAACTGGTGCAGGTAAACTTTGTTAAATTAACTGAAGTTTTAAATCAATTAAATATTAAGTTTGTAGACGGCATTTTATTTGATCTTGGGGTATCTTCATATCAGCTTGACAATCCTGTCAGAGGTTTTAGCTATCTGCACGATGCCCCCCTGGATATGCGGATGGACCCCGGCAAAAAAATAACTGCCGGGGAGCTCGTAAACAAGTTGCCGGTAAAGGAACTGGCCCGGATCATCAGGAATTACGGTGAGGAACGATGGGCATCCAGGATTGCGGAGTTTATCGGGGTGGAAAGAGAACGCCGGACAATTGAGACTACCGGCCAGCTGGTTGAGATAATCAAAAGGGCTGTTCCCGCCCGTGCCAGGCGGGATGGACCGCATCCTGCCAGGCGGACTTTTCAGGCATTGCGTATAGCAGTTAATGATGAACTTGAAATTTTAGCAGGGGCCATCCGTTCGGCTGTACATGCTCTCCGCAGTGGCGGGAGAATTTGTGTGATCACTTTTCACTCACTGGAAGACCGCATTATTAAGGATTTATTCCGCGAATTGGCATTACCTTGCTTGTGTCCGAAAGATTTCCCGGTATGTATTTGCGGCAGGGAAAAGGTGCTTAAAATTATTACGGCCAAACCTTTGGCCGCCAGTGCCGGTGAATTGGAGCATAACCCCAGGTCCAGAAGCGCAAGACTCAGGATCGCGGAAAAAATATAAACTTACATAACAAGTCATGACCCTGCCACAAGTTCTATTCCTCAGGGAGGTTGAATAAGATTGATTATAGCCCGGGAGAAGACAGGCCACTATGGTTTCTTTGATGAATTGCCGCGTTCAAAAGAACGCCGCAGGTACAGGCCGACTTTTAAAAGTTGCAAAATTGCATTAACCGGGTTGGTTATGGCCGTCTTTTTTGCAGGTATCCTGATTACTTATTATTATTCTCAATTATTTGCTTTGGGTTACCAGATCAGCCGGCTGAATAAGGAGCTGGATATTCTGCGCGTGGAAAATCATAACCTGGATGAGGAAATTCAGCAGCTTGCTGCTCTCGACCGCATTGAATCCCTGGCAGTTCATAAACTTAATATGGTCAAACCAGATGCCAATAATATAATGTTTGTTGCTGTTGCTATAACTGCGCAGGAACGGGCGGTTGCCGGGGATACCCGGAGCAGCCAGCCTCCTGATGTTGCTCCTGGCGATAAAACAAAAAGCCTCATTGTAAGGGCCTTTGACGAACTGGTCAACCGGTTGGAAGGTAAAAGCTGGCTGGGATGCGGTCAGGACTCCGGCCTCTGGGAGGGGGCGTATGCAGACAACAAACGTACTGATTCGAAAAAGAATAACCTGGTTGTTCCTTATAGCCTCAACTGTTTTTGTGGGGTTGATCTTGCGAGTGGGCTGGCTTCAACTGGTTGAGGGAGACAGATTGAGAGCGGAGGCTCTGGAGGTCCGCATGCGGGACGTTCCGGTAGAAGCCAGGCGGGGAGCAATACTTGACCGCAACGGTAATGAACTGGCAACCAGCATAAGTGTGGACTCCGCTTATGCGTTTCCTCCCCAGGTTAAAAATAAACGGGAAGCAGCTGAAAAGATAGCAGACGCTTTGGGAATGGATAAGGAGGATGTCTATAAAAAGCTCACTCAAGACGTGGGCTTTGTCTGGCTCAAAAGGCGGATTGATTATGAATCGGCTCAAAAGCTTAAGGCTCTTAAGCTAGATGGTGTTGAACTGGTAGAAGAAAGCAGGCGCTTTTACCGCCAGGAAAGCCTGGCAGCCCACTTGATTGGATTTGTGGGGGATGACAACCAGGGCCTGCTCGGTCTTGAAAGCGTGTATGATAGAGAACTGAAGGGTATTCCCGGGAGGATTGTAATTGAAAAGGATGCTGTAGGCAGGAATATTCCTGAAGCGGTGCATAAGTATATCCCGCCGGTACCCGGCAGCAACCTTGTGTTGACCATTGACCAGACCATCCAGTTTTTTGTGGAAAGGGAACTGGATAAAATTGTAGAGACCCATCACCCCAAGCTGGCTGTAATAATTGTAATGAACCCCAAAACTGGAGAGATCCTCGCTATGGGTAGCAGGCCGGGGTTTAATCCCGGTAATTGGCAGCAATATCCCCAGTCCGTATGGGACCATAACCCAAGCATAGGGTATAATTATGAGCCCGGCTACAACTTTTAAAATTATTACCGCTGCCGCTGCGCTGGAGGAGGGCGCTGTCAGGCCTGGCGATACTTTTCATTGTCCAGGCTTTATTAAAGTCGCCGACCGGACTATCCGCTGCTGGTATGACGGTGGGCATGGCTCTCAGACGTTTGAGGAAGTTTGTCAGAATTCCTGCAACCCGGGTTTTATAACAGTCGGCCTGAGATTGGGGAAGGATAAGTTTTACAAATATATCAACGCCTTTGGCTTTGGCCAGAAGACCGGCATCAGCTTGCCCGGAGAGGAGCTCGGCATTCAAATTCCGCAAAAGGATGCAACTGAATTAAATATTGCCACAATGTCAATCGGCCAGTCCATTGCAGTTACCCCGATCCAGCTTATTACTGCAGCTTCCGCGGTAGCCAACGGTGGGGTCATGCTTAAGCCTTTACTGGTTAAGACCATTATTGGTCCTGACGGAAAAGTGCTTAAGGAATTCAAGCCGGAACCGGTCCGCCAGGTGATTTCAAAAAATACCGCTCAAACTTTAATGAACTTGCTCACCGGTGTGGTTCAAAAAGGTTCTGGAAAAAACGCTTTTGTGGACGGATACGGTTCTGCGGGTAAGACAGGCACAGCCCAGGTGGTGGGGCCTGGTGGTTATGTTGACGGAAAATATGTTTCTTCCTTTATAGGCTTCGCACCGGCAGACGACCCGCAAATAGCGGCACTGGTAATGGTAGCCGAACCCAGCGGTACGGTTTATTACGGCAGTCAGGTAGCAGCACCTGTGTTTAAAGCGGTTGCACTGGATACTCTGCGCTACCTGAAGGTTCCAGAAAGGCTTCAGCTGGAAAAACCAAAGTCACCCTTTCTGTTTGAAGAGCCAAAGATAAAGGTAAAAGTTCCGAATGTAGTGAATTACCCGTCGGAAGAAGCTCAAAGCATATTAAAGAATGCGGGTTTCGTTGTACAGACCACGGGAGAGGGTAATATTGTAGGCAGCCAGGTGCCGAAAGGCGGCGTTGAAGTTATGAGCGGCGCTACCGTTATTCTGGAATTACATTCTTCGGGAACGGGCACGGCCGGTGAAGTGGTTGTACCGGATTTAAAGGGGTTGACAATAAAAGAAGCGGGAAGTGTTCTGGAAAAACTGGAGCTAAAATTTAGCCCGGCGGGGACAGGTATAGCGGTTGGGCAGCAAGTAACGCCCGGTTCCAAAGTGGCCAGGGGAACGATAATTACGGTTGAATTCCAGGAAGACATTGACGTGAGCCTTCCTGACTAAAAGTAAAGCAATAGCATAATTCATCCATTTATGGAAATACTATGAAGAAATATTGCAGGTGATGGTAATTTATCTCACACAGTTATGAGTATGACACATAAATTTGGAATAGGAGGATATTATATTGCTTTTTCGGGACCTGCTTTTAGCAGTTGATGTCCGTGCTGCTGGCGGCAACCACAGCGTCGAGGTTCAGGGGATAGCTTATGATTCACGGCAGGTGCGCCCGGGGTTTTTATTTATTTGTGTCAAAGGATTTAGAGCTGATGGACACGACTATGTAAAGCATGCGGTTAAACAGGGTGCTGTAGCGGTGGTGGTGGAACGGGAAGCCGAACTGCTGACGGGTATAGCATGGGCTCTAGTGCCGGATACCAGGCGTGCTTTGGCGCTGCTTTCAGTACGTTTTTTTAATAATCCTTCCACACACTTAAAAATGATTGGGGTAACGGGTACTAATGGCAAAACCACAACTACTAGCCTTATTGCCGCTATCTTAAACGCAGCCGGCCAAAAAGTGGGTTTAATCGGTACAATCTGTAACAGGATTGGTGATCGCGTTTTACCGGTCAAGCACACTACCCCTGAATCAACGGATTTACAGCAATTATTGGATGAGATGGTGAGGGACGGTGTAGAGTCCTGTGTTATGGAAGTTTCTTCCCACGCCCTGGCGCTAAACCGCGTAGATGGCTGTGAGTTTGACGTATCGGTTTTTACTAATCTAACCCAGGATCACCTTGACTTTCACCGGAATATGGAAGAGTATCTGGAGGCCAAGTTAAGGTTGTTCAGCGAACTGACTGTGCCGGGGAAAAAAAGGAAAGTAAAATATGGAATAATTAATGCGGACGATGAGGCTGCGGGCCGCTTTGTGGCAGCCGCAAGCGGTCCGGTTTATACTTTCGGGGTGAAAAATCAAGCTGATGTGCTTGCTACAGATATCGATGTTAATGCCAGAGGGGTCAGCTTTACAACCGTCAGCAAGTGGGGGCGCTGTTCATTGAGCCTGAAGTTGACCGGCCTGTTTAACGTATATAATGCGCTGAGTGCCTTTACTGCTGCGGCAGCACTGGAAGTGCCTGTAGGGATAATCAAAGATGCCCTGGAGAACGTCCAGGGAGTACCGGGACGTTTTGAACGTATCGATGCCGGACAGGATTTTACTGTAATTGTTGATTATGCTCATACTCCTGACGGCCTTGAGAATATTTTAAAAACAGCCCGTCAGATTGCAAGGGGACGCTTAATTACAGTATATGGATGCGGGGGGGACCGCGACCGCTCCAAACGTCCCATAATGGGTGGCATAGCTACAAAGTACAGTGATTTTCAAATTATTACCTCGGATAACCCGCGTACGGAGGACCCGGTTAAGATTATCCGGGATATTGAAGAAGGAGTCCGGCCGTTGGCTGGAGAAAGGAAATACACTGTAGAGCAGGACCGGCGTGAGGCTATCCGCCTGGCGGTAAGCTATGGCAAGCAAAGGAGATGTGGTGGTTATAGCCGGCAAAGGGCANGANGANTANCAGATTATCGGNATGGAAAAGTTNCCNTTTGACGACCGNCGNGTAGCNNNNGCTGCTCTGGAAGAGATATGNGGGGGTTAAAATGANACCGATTACNTTANTAGAAATAGCCAGAGTTACNGGNGGTGAAATAATCCAGGGANANCCGGNGGTTGTTTTNACCCGGGTTNCNACTGATACCCGCAAAATAAAGCNNGGTGANNTNTTCCTGGCACTNAAAGGGAGAANNGNANNATGNGCANCAGTTCCTGGAACANGCTGTATGTGCCGGAGCGGGCGGCCTGGTAATCGATCAGACAGTGGATATACCTGCCGGGATACCGGTGATAAAAGTTGGTAATACGCTGGATGCGCTACAGGCGCTGGCTTCTTCAAACAGAGAGCGGTGTGGGGTGCCGCTGATTGGAGTTACAGGAAGCAACGGCAAAACAACGACGAAAGATATGATTGCGTCAGTTTTGAGTACCCGGTTGCGCGTTTTAAAAACCAGGGGAAATTTAAATAATGAGATCGGGCTCCCTCTTACATTGCTGGCTATGGATGCTGATTGTGAAGCAGCGGTAGTTGAGATGGGCATGAGAGGACCGGGTGAGATAGCAGCGCTATGCCGGATTGCCCGGCCAACGGGGGCTGTGATTACCAATATTGGAGAAGCCCATCTGGAGATGCTTGGGACTGTAAGCAATATCGCCTCTGCTAAAGGGGAGATACTGGAATATATTCCCCCTGAAGGTTTTGCCGTACTAAGTGCCGGAAGCCCGTATATCCAGCGGGAAGCGGGGCGCTGCCGCGGTAAGGTTATTTTTTTTGGTATTGATCAACCCTGTGATATAGTTGCTGAAAACATTAAATGCGGGGGTGGCGGAAATTATTTTAGCGTGGTAATGGCCGGGGGAAAGTGGGATTTTTTTCTGCCGGTTCCAGGCAGGCATAATGTATTGAATGCCCTCGCTGCGATTGCAGTAGGACGGGAGTTTGGCTTGTCTATGGAGGAAATAGCCGGGGGATTGGCAGCAGTTACTTTGACCGGGATGCGCCAGGAGATTGTTGATGCTGGAAACGTAAGAATTATTAACGATGCTTATAATGCCAGTCCGGCTTCGGTGAAAGCTGCCCTCCAGGTATTAAAAGAAGTGGCCGGGGGGAGACGGCTGGTAGCTGTCCTCGGTAATATGCTGGAACTGGGCCGCCGGGCTGCGGAAGGGCACCGGGAAGTCGGGATTGCGGTGGCCGAAATGGGGATAGATTGCCTGGTGGTAGTTGGGGATCTTGCTGCGGTTATAGCAGACGGAGCTGCGGGCGCCGGCCTGCCGGTCAAAAATATTTACCGGTGTGCCGGAAATAGGCAGGCAATGGAGGTCCTGGACAGCATAGTCAGAGAAGGTGACGTTGTGCTGGTTAAAGGTTCCAGAGGAATGCAGATGGAACAGATTGTCGAAGACCTGATCCATTCCCGGGGCGGTACTAAATATATGAGTTTTTGATTTTTTCATTGTTAGTTTATGGAGGATCTCATGCAAGAACTGTGGATGGCATTCGTTACTTCACTGCTGGTAACTGTATTTCTTGGTCCCCTGGTCATACCAGTTTTGAAAAAGCTGAAATTCGGTCAGAATGTCCGGTCGGATGGACCTTCGCGGCACCTTCAAAAAACCGGTACCCCCACCATGGGTGGGGTGATGTTTTTAGCCGGCATGGCTGCGGGAATATTTTTACCGGCCCGCGAAATGAGAGATAGTATCATAGTGCTGGTAGTAACCCTTGGTTTCGGTTTGATCGGGTTTCTTGACGACTATATCAAGGTTGTGTTAAGACGGTCGCTGGGGCTGAGAGCGCGGGAAAAGCTTTTGGGACAGGTGCTCCTGGCGGCCGGATTAGCCTTTTGGATGGTGTTTATGTTTGGGCGGGACGCCGGCCTGCTTCTGCCCTTTTCAGGCTTGATCACTCCTGAAGGTGTACAACTGGAATTGGGCTGGTGGCTATTTCTGGTCTTTACAGTGCTGTTCGTTGTCGGTATGGCTAATGCTGTCAACCTTACCGATGGGCTGGACGGGCTGGCTGCCGGTATTAGCCTGCTGGTGGCGCTTGGTATGGTGGTAGTTGCTTTAGTTATGGATAAAGCCGGGGTGGCGGTGAGTATGGCAGCGCTGGCGGGCGGCTGCCTGGGTTTTTTATTTTATAACCGCCACCCGGCAAAGGTTTTTATGGGTGATACCGGTTCCCTTGCCCTGGGTGGGGGGCTGGGTGCCGCTGCGGTGGTAACCAGCAGTGAACTTTTTTTAATTATTATCGGCGGGATCTTTATCGTGGAAACACTTTCCGTAATTATTCAGGTTATCTCCTTTCAGACCAGGGGGCGGCGGATTTTTCGCATGAGTCCGTTACACCACCACTTTGAATTAGGCGGCTGGAATGAAAACCTGGTCGTCCTTACCTTCACAGCAGCCACTCTGGTGTTTACCGTGATTGGACTGGCGGGATTATACCGGCTGGGTCAATGGTAAGAAAATTTTCACCTTTATGTAATAAATAATGTTGGCGGAAAGGCGGGTCTTAATGGAGTTAAAGGGTAAAAGGGTTTTAGTTGTTGGGGCCGGCAAGAGTGGTCTGGCCGTATCCCGCTTTCTGGTAAAAAAAGGTGCTTGTGCTGTTTTGACTGATGCCGGCAATCCGGCATTACCGGAAGGTGAACTGGATAAATTGGCTGCTGAGGGGGTTAAGCTTGCTTTAGGTGGCTATCCTGAGGTGAATCAGGGCAGTTTTGATCTGGTGGTAATGAGTCCCGGGGTTCCCCTCACAATTGAACCGGTCAGGGATGCTCTGAATATTGGAATTCCTGTAACAGGTGAACTGGAACTGGCCAGCCGTTTTACCAGGGCTCCCATTGTGGCCGTTACCGGAACCAATGGTAAAACTACCACAACCACTCTGATTGGAACTATTTTTAAAAATGCCGGTAAGAATACTATGGTAGGCGGTAACATTGGTCTTCCCTTGGTTACGGAAGTTGATCGGTATGGTCCCGGAGACGTGATAGTGGCTGAAGTTTCCAGCTTTCAGCTGGAAACCACCAGTGCTTTCAAGCCCAAAGTAGGTATAATTTTAAATGTCACCCCTGACCACCTGGACCGGCATGGCAATATGGAAAACTACATTGCGGCTAAGGCCAGGATATTTGCCAACCAGGGGCCTGGTGACTTTACTGTGTTGAATTATGATGATCCTCTGACCGCCGCTTTGCGGTGGAAATCGCGCGGGCGGATTATATTTTTCAGCCGTCTCAAAGAACTGGAAGATGGTATATATATCCAGAAAGGGAGGATTACAGCTAAATTAGACGGAAGCTCGGAAATTATTTGCGAAACTGTCGAACTGGGAATGCCTGGGGCACATAACCTGGAAAACGCCCTGGCGGCAGTTGCCGCTGCTAAGGCGATGGGAATTGAAAACGCTTGTATAGCCAGTACCTTGAGAGAATTTAAGGGAGTATCTCACCGGCTTGAATTTGTAGCGGAAATCAATGGCGTAAGGTACATCAACGATTCCAAGGGTACCAATCCCGATGCATCTATCAAAGCTTTGGAAGCATATGACGAACCTGTCGTGCTGATTGCCGGCGGTAAAAATAAGGGCAGTGACTTCAGAGAGTTTGCCGAAAAGGTAAAGGAAAGGGTCAGGGTTTTGGTAGTTCTGGGACAGAGTGCAGGATTGATCGCTCATGCCGCTAAAGTCGTAGGATTTGAGAATATTCTTTATGCAGACGGCTTTAAGGAGGCGGTGTGCCTGGCCCGCCAGGCCGCCCGTCCCGGCGAAGTAGTGCTTTTATCCCCAGCATGTGCCAGTTGGGATATGTTTAAAAGTTACGAAGAGCGCGGAGAGCTGTTTAAAGAAATCGTTCTGGGTTTTAAAAGTAATTAATACTAATGATTCATACTTCATTTGCACAACTGATGACCAAAGGGGGGTAGGCCTAAGACTATGCGGTACAAGAAGAAGTCTCCGGATTTTATCCTCTTTTTAACGGTTATGAGTCTCTTGAGCATCGGTGTTGTCATGGTTTTCAGCGCTAGCGAATACAGTACCCTGGTGAACTACAACGATAGCTTCTATTTTTTCAAACGGCAGCTGGTGTGGGCGTTACTTGGCTTAATCGCCATGCGCATAGTAATGAAATATAATTACTGGCATCTTAAACACTATATCCTGCCTATTTTAACAATTGCTTTTATCCTGCTGATCCTGGTTTTGATTCCAGGTATCGGCAGGGAAGTTAACGGTGCACGGCGCTGGATTGCCGTTGGCCCGATTCCGTTTGCTCCTGCTGAGCTTGTTAAGCTATGTATAATTATTTTCACCGCCTATGGTCTGTCCCGGCAGAAGGACATGGTCCAGAACTTCTCGAAAGGAGTTTTGCCGTATTTGATCGTTATGTCATTGGCCGCCGGCCTTATTTTAATCCAGCCCGACCTGGGGACAGCCATGTCGTTGGCGGGAATAGTGTTTGTGATGATCTTTGCCGCCGGTGCCAGGATGACTCACCTTGGTGGCCTTGTAGCAGCCGGCCTTGCGGCGGTGGGTCTGGCCATCGCCGTAGAACCATACCGTTTACGGCGCTTCCTGGCTTTTCTGGACCCATGGGCCGACCCGCAGGGTGCAGGCTTCCATACCATCCAGGGCCTTTATGCTATCGGCTCCGGCGGCCTGTTCGGGTTAGGCCTGGGCCAAAGCAAGCAGAAATTTCTTTACCTCCCTGAAAATCACACTGACTTTATCTTTGCAATTATCGGGGAGGAATTGGGTTTTATTGGTGCTTCGCTGGTAATAGTACTTTTTATCCTTTTTATCTGGAGGGGGTTGAAAATAGCTGTTACATCAACCGATCCGTTCGCCAGTCTGCTGGCAACCGGTATTACCGCCTGGGTCGGCGTGCAGTCAGTGATTAACATTGGCGTTGTGACCGGATCATTACCGGTGACAGGCATTCCTTTGCCTTTTATCAGCTTCGGAGGTACATCCTTGCTTTTTACCATGATCGGGGTGGGGATATTGCTTAATATATCTCAATTTACAGCTGCCAGGTGAGGAATGAGGTGGGCCAATTGCGATTTGTGGTAGCCGGTGGAGGGACAGGAGGACATATTTATCCTGCCCTGGCTATTGCCCAGGGGCTTAAAGGCAGGTATCCCGGGGCAGGGATCCTGTATATTGGAACTGCCCGCGGGATGGAAGCGGACATTGTTCCCAAAGAAGGACTTTCCTTTCAGGGTATTGCTGCTGCTGGTCTTGAAAGGAAGCTATCAATCCGCAATCTGTCAGTGTTATGGCAGGCCGGCCGTGGTTTCCTGCAGTCTCTCAGGATCGTCCGGGACTGGCGGCCCGACGTGGTGATCGGAACTGGGGGTTATGTTTGCGGTCCAGTGGTGCTGGCATCTGCTCTGAGCGGGGTACCCACGTTGATCCACGAACAAAATGCATTTCCCGGTATTACCAACAGAGTTCTATCACGCTTTGCCGGGCGGGTGGCTGTCACTTTTGCCGATTCGGTTCAATATTTCCCCCGCCGTGACAGGGTGAGGCTAACCGGGTTGCCTGTGCGGCCGGAAATCTTGTCGGCAGATCGGGGTACTGCCATAAAAAAACTGGGTTTAAGCAGTAATAGTTTATTCCTGCTTTCGTTTGGAGGAAGCCGGGGGGCACGTACTATTAATGAAGCTATGGTGACGGTGATCAAGCTATTTGCAGACGATCCGCGGCTGAATATCCTCCATGTGACCGGGAACTCCGGGTATGGTGATTTTCTCAAACTTTGTGCTGCGTCAGGTATAGATTTGGGTAAAATTGGGAACGTTACCATCAGGTCTTATATTTACAATATGCAGGATATTCTGGCGGCAGCCGACCTGGTAATCAGCCGGGCCGGAGCGTCTACTTTAGCAGAATTAACTGCTCTGGGAATTCCTTCAATTCTCATTCCTTATCCCTACGCTTCGGAAAATCACCAGGAGTTTAACGCGCGTGCGCTGGAAAAGGAAAAGGCGGCGTTGATGGTGCTGGACCACGAGCTGAGTGGAGATATGCTTTGCGGTATAATAAGTGAGTTGCTTTGTGACCGGAGCAGGTTATTGGCTATGGGAGCTGCCAGCAAAAGGATGGGCAAAAAACGTGCCCTGGAAGATATAATGGATTGTGTGGATGAGCTAATCAAGGATGAAAAAAGATAATGCCGTTGATGCAGGTTAAAACAGTTGCATCAGTCTGTGTTTTATATGGACAAGTATAGGGTTGAGTGTTGTAACATTTTTCTGAAATATGCATAGTATATTCTATGTTTTGGATAAAAAATGCCGTGGTGATACACGGGGGCCTCTACGCTCAAATATATTTAGAAAGGCAGATGTGATTGGTGCATAAAGTACAGCATGTTCATTTTATCGGAATCGGTGGCTCTGGTATGAATGGTATTGCCAGGATCATGCTGGGGCTTGGTTATAAGGTAAGTGGATCGGACCTAAAAACCACAGCCGTGACCGAAAGGCTGGAAGCCCTTGGGGCAACCTGCTATGCTGGGCATGCTGAAGAGAATCTTGGAGATGCTGATCTGGTTGTGGCCTCCACGGCCATTCCTCTCACCAATGTAGAACTGGTAGCAGCTAAGAAGAAAGGTTTGCCGGTAGTCCACCGGGGTGAAATGCTGGCGCAGTTGATGAGCAGACAAAAAGGAATAGCAATAGCCGGGACACATGGAAAAACCACAACTACTTCAATGATGGCTCTGATACTTGAAATGAACGGTCTCGACCCCACCATAATCATTGGAGGTGAATTGACAGAAATAGGCGGCAACGCCAAGCTGGGCTGGGGAGAGTATATAGTAGCTGAGGCAGATGAAAGCGACGGTTCGTTCCTTAAGCTTGATCCTTTTATTGAAGTTATTACAAATATTGAGGATGATCACCTGGACTATTATAAAAATGTTAGAAATATTATAGAGGCCTTCCGTAAGTTCATGGCCAAAGTACCAGAGGATGGCCTGGCGGTAGTGTGTATTGATAATCTCAAAATAAGAGAGCTGTTGAAAGAATACGACCGGCCGTGCCAGACTTATGCCATCGAACGACAGGAAGCCAACTATACCTTGCGAAACCTCCGGCTGAACAGTAACACTACCTCAGGCGATGTTTATTATAACAATGAATTTTTAG
>Ga0067045_1027925_pt1 | contig 50367 bp, 35 predicted proteins | sample TerdegcTABiofilm_FD_59184 | JGI IMG/M metagenome (GOLD analysis project Ga0067045, IMG submission 59184) | Combined Assembly of (Gp0054472, Gp0054536) Wastewater bioreactor microbial communities from Singapore -Terephthalate degrading...
GGACCCCGCCGGTTCGTCGGTCGCCGCCGAAGACGGCACGGCGGGTGCCGATGCGGCCTCCTCCGGGGAGCCGGTCTACGTGGTGGAAGTCGATGGAAAGACGCGGCGGTTCCAGCGGGCCTCCGCCGTGCCCCGCGATTCCACGGCCGAAGATTACGCGTGGTTGCTGTACGATTTCCGGCATGTGGGCATTCGCGTGGTCGATTCCCACACACTGCAAATCACGCTCAATCACCCGGTTCCCTACTTCCTCGAAATCGTAGGCTTCTATCCCACGTGTCCGGTACCTCGGCATTGCGTGGAACAATACGGCTATCCGGCCTGGACCAAGCCCGAGAACATCGTCTGCAACGGCCCCTTTGTGTTGAAATCGCGGCGCATTCGGGATCGCATCCGGCTGGAGAAGAATCCGTGCTATTGGGACCGCGATCAGGTCCGCCTGAACACGGTGGACGTGTTGGCGGTGGAATCGGCCGTGACGGGTTTGAATCTTTATCTCACCGGGTCATCGGACTGGATTCCCTCCGTACCGAACGAGATCGTTCCCGACCTGTTGCGATCGGGGAGATCGGATTTTCGGCCCGCGCCTTATCTGGCTACGGAGTATTACATCTTTAACACGCAGCGGAAGCCGCTGGATGACGCCCGGGTCCGCCGCGCGATCGCTATGGCTGTGAACAAGCAGGAAATCGTCGCGCGGGTCCTGCGTTCCGGTCAGATTCCCGCCGAGAGCCTGGTGCCGGCGGATATCGCCAAGTACGTGGAATATCAACCGCCGCAATGCGAGGCCTACGCTCCCCAGCGTGCGGCGGCATTGCTGGCCGAGGCCGGCTATCCCGGCGGTCGCGGCATGCCGCGGCTGACGCTGCTTTATAACACCCACGAATCTCACCAGGCCATCGCCGAGTTGTTGCAATCGCAGTGGAAAAGGAGTCTGGGATTGGACGTGCGGCTGACGAATCAGGACTGGGCTCGCTACCTGGCGTCGCGGCGTCAAGGAGAGTTTTGGATTTCTCGGGCGGGCTGGATCGCGGATTACATCGACCCCAATACGTTCCTGGAAATGTTTACCACCGGCAACCCGAACAATCACGGCGGTTGGAGCCATCCCGAATACGATGCCTTGGTGGCGGCGGCCCAGGTGGAGGCACGTCCCGATGTCCGGATGCGGCTCTTTCGCCGCGCGGAAGAGATCCTGCTGCAAGAGATGCCGCTCATTCCGCTATATTGGCCGGTCACGCGCAATATGGTACATCCGCGCGTCCGCGGTTTTTACCCCAACATCTTGGATATTCACCCGTTGAAAAATATTGCGATCGGCGGCGACGCCCCAATCGCGCGCGAGACCTTGATCGGAAATTGACGCGGCGCCGACTCGTTCTGGAAACTTGAGTCCGGCTGCACGTCCGCGCCGCCACGAAATCGGGAGATTCCGGCGAAACATGATTCGATTCATCGTCTCGCGGAGCATCTGGCTGGTGATCACGCTCTGGGCGGTGTTCACCGTCAGCTTTTGCCTGATGCGCGCCGTGCCGGGCGGGCCCCTGGATCGCGAGCGGCGGCTCGACCCCCAGATCGAGCGGAATCTTGCCGCCCGCTACCATCTCGACGATCCCTTTTGGAAGCAGTACGTTCGCGAGCTGGGCAACGTCGTTCGCTGCGACCTCGGTTACAGCTACCGCATGGCGGATTTCACGGTCAACGAGATCATCGCGCAGGGACTTCCCATCTCGGCCGCCTTGGGCGGGGCGGCTATGCTCTTCGCCCTGCTCCTGGGCATCCCCGCCGGCATCGTTTCCGCCGTCCGCCGCAACGGACCGGCCGATCGCATTCTCATGACCGCGGCAACGCTCGGCATCGCCTTGCCGAACTTTGTGATCGCGGGCTTTGCGATCATCTTGTTTGTGTTTTTGGTCCCGGTTTTCCCCGCGGCGGGATGGGGCACGCCGGCCCACATCGTCTTGCCCGCCTTATGCCTGGGCGCACCGTATGCCGCATACATCGCAAGGTTGACGCGGACCGGCATGTTGGATGTTTTGCGGGCGGACTACATTTGCACGGCTAGGGCCAAGGGACTTTCCCCCTCCGTCGTCATTTTTCGCCACGCCCTGCGCACCGCGTTGACCCCGGTCGTATCTTTTCTGGGACCGGCCGTGGCGGGAATCGTCACCGGATCGCCGGTGGTCGAGAAGATCTTCGCGATTCCCGGCTTGGGAGTTCACTTCGTCGAGGCCGCCGTTCAGCGCGACTACACGTTGGCGATGGGGCTTGTCCTGCTATTCACCCTGCTGCTCTACGGCGCCAACGTCCTGGTGGACGCCGCCTACGTGCTGCTGGATCCCCGAGTCAAGCTCCGCTGAATCCGGCTGCTTGCGGCGCGAACCGGGCGTTCGAGTCGAGAACGCGGCCTGGCTCCGTCACCGGGCGAGCTCGCAGGAGAGCAGGGCCATCCCACGGCTCCGCTCTCCGCGGTCCGTGCGACGGGGGCTTCAGGAGGGCTTTCGCAGGGCAATCGCCGGGAATGAAGGACTGTTGATTTCGTCCGACTCCGTGATTTGCACGATGTCGTCCTTGGCGTGGAAAAAGGCATCCACGACGGCGGGGTCCCATTGTTTACCGGCGCCGTGGCGGAGGATTTCCTCGATTTTTTCCAACGGCATGCGATTGCGGTAGGGCCGCGTACTGGCCATGGCGTCGTAGGCATCGGCGACGGCAACGATTCGGGCCACGGGCGGAATCCGCTCTCCCGTGAGGCCGTCCGGGTAACCGCGACCGTCCCACGACTCGTGGTGGTGCCGAACCACCAGCTTCACGTCGTCGAGATTCCGCAACTCGGAGAGAATCCGGAAACCGGTCGTGGGATGCATCTTGATCTGGTCGAATTCCTGTTCCGTCAGCTTTCCCGGTTTTTGCAGGATTGCGTCGTTCACGCCGATTTTGCCGATATCGTGCAGCAATCCGCTCAGGTACACGCGCGTGAGGGCTTCGGCGGAATAGCCGAGGTCTTGTGCGAGCCGCACGGCAATCCGGGCGACGCGGTCGCTGTGACCGCACGTGTACGGATCCTTGGCGTCGATGGCCGAGGTGAGCGCTCGAATCACTCCCGCCAACAATTCGGCCTGTTGCCGGTATAGCTCGATATTGCCGCTGTGGACGCCGAGAATCGAAGCCACCGAGTGCAGCATGTTGGCCTGCACGGTGCCGAATTGTCCGCCCCGCGCGTGATTGACGGCCAGGAAGTAACCGAATAAGTTCTCGCCCTCCGTTACCGCCACACCCATCCAATTGCGGATGTGCGGATACTCGGAGGCTTGCGCTTCGTTGGGCGAGAGATTGCGGACGATCGGGCCGCCCAATTCCGCCAATCGCATCTTCTCTCCCCAGCGAAGGACTTCTTCGGCGGAAAAGGGGAAGCGGCCGACGGAAAGCAATTCCGGCTTGGTTCGAGTGACGGTCCCGTGTTCCTCGGTTGTTTCCGCCACGGGCAGAAAGAGCAGTCCCAGACCCTCCGCTTGGATGACCTCGGCCAGCCAGTCCAAGGCGGATCGAGCCAATTCCATATCGCTTTTAGACAGCCGCAGGTTTTGGGTCAGACGGTGCAGCAGGCTGATCTCTTCGTAGACGGAAGAGAGGTGGAACGAGAGTTCATCGGTTTCTCGTTCCACGTCGGCCAAGCGCCGCACTTGGAAATCGTGCTCCAACGCCAATTGCGCGACGCGGAGGGCCGCTTCCGGGTCCCAAATCCGTTGCCGCGCGGCCCATTCCGCAAGCGTTGCGGCGGAGCATCCCGTCATTCTGGCCGCCGCGTGCCAATCCGCCTGCGATTCGGGACGCCGCGTCACCAGCGGGGCCGCCGCCACGCACGAGCGGGCCCGACCTTGCAAGGGTACGGCCAAGACGCAGACCGGGTCCTCCTCCACGATCAAGAGCGGAGTCCGGCTACCGGTCAGGGGGCGGGCCATCGCGGCGAATAAATCCCAGTCCATGTCGGGCAAATCCGCCGGCCGCCGCAGGCATGCCCCGGCCTCGGCATCCAACAACGCGAACGACACATCGAAGACCCGCTCGAACAGGGCAACCGCCGACGCGAGGTCCCCCAAGCGAACGGCCTCCATTTCCGTCTCACAGTGCGCTCCTTCTCCTGCCTCCGACTCCGCAGCAAGGTCCGGCGTTTGGGGCACGTAATCGCAGAGGTTGGTCACCGGCTCAAAGGTGGGATTCATGCCCGGACACTCCAGAGAATCGAAACAACACTCGTTACCGCACGACGTTCCAATCGACGGCGAGCCCGGCCCGGGCGTCGCATCGCGGAAAACTGTGATCGTCGGCCGTTCGTGTCACGCAGAATCGGTTCATCCTTGCTCTGCGGGTGCACGATGTCGCGGCTAGGCCGGATCGGTATCCCTCTTGTCGGTATCCCTCTTGAAACTCTAGGTCACCCTTCGGGAATGGGCAAATCGTGCCGGATGCTGCGAAGTGACCGGTGGAAGTCGCGTTGCCGTCCAAAACGTGAGAATTACCGCGGCTTCGCTCCTCTCGCCCATCCATAACCCCAATACCATTCGATGCGGTCTGCGACTAATCTGGTGTGAGTCCGAACCGGAATTGCCGGTGGCAGTCAGCTCGCGATCCAGTCCCCGCCGGTCGGCGGGGTAACGCCGGGGCGATTCCACCGGAATTCGCGAGGAATTTCCCCGAATCTCAGCCGGTGTTATTGAGGCGTCCTGTATGTCCCGACCTTTTCACGAAGAATCCTTGCTTCGCACGACCAAGTTCGAAGTCCTCCGCAAGACGTACCCGGATGAGCCTCAAGGCCTCTCCCGCTACGTGATTCGGCACCACGGCGCGGTGGGGATTCTGCCGATTTTGCCGGATGGCCGGATTGTGATGATTCGCAATTACCGCGTCACCGTGAACGAATGGCTGCTGGAAATCCCGGCCGGTACGATGGTCCCCGGCGAGTCTCCTGAGCGGACCGCGCACCGAGAGCTGGAGGAAGAGACCGGCTACACGGCAGGTCGTATGGTAAGGCTGACGGAATTTCTTCCGTCGCCGGGTATCAGCGACGAGCGGATGACGCTCTATCTGGCCGGCGATCTGGTTCCCGGCCGGGCCCGCCCCGAGGCCGATGAGAAGCTTGAGGTCGCCATCCTCACACAAGACGAGGCCTTGGCCGCATTAGCGTCGGGGGCCGTTCGGGACGCGAAGACCATGATTGCCTTGCTCTGGCTCGAAACCGGTCGAGCGTCTTGGTAGCGACCGCATCCAAGGCGCCTCGGCATTACCTCCCTTCGGCAAAGGGCGGGGACGGGTTGAAAGGCCGTTCGGCTCAAGCGACGCGGCGGACTTGCCCGGCATTCAGCCTGCTTGGACAATGGTGTTTCGTCCCCGATCGGAGGTCGGGCGGTGGGAAAAACTGTGCGCAATCTGAAGACGAAATCCTGTTTCTGAGGCGGCCCACGATGAAGCGAAAGAAAACGGTGCGATGCGGTTTGATCGGTTGCGGCTTTTCGGCTTCATTCCATTTCCACTCGCTCAGCAAAGTCTCGGGCGTGGATGTGGAGGTTGTGGGCGTCTATTCTCGGAATACCCAGGCTGCCGAAAAGTTCGCGCGCGATCGCGACATCCGTGCGTTTGCCCGCATGGAAGACTTGATCGACGCGGTGGAAGTCGTCCACGTTTGCACGCCGCCCGTCACCCATGCGCCCTTTTCCATCGAGGCCCTGCGCCGGGATAAGTTCGTGATTTGCGAGAAGCCTTTGACGGGCTACTTCGGCGACGATCGCCCCGATTTCCACGGCGATCGGTTTCCCAAGCAGGCGGCCTTGGATGCGGCGCTGGCTCAGGTGGAACGCATACTCGAGGCGGAGTCCGCCAGTCGCGGCCGCCTGTTGTACGCTGAGAATTGGGTTTACGCGCCGTCCATTCAAAAGGAGTGCGAGATTTTGGAAAAGACCCAGGGCCAGATCCTGTGGATTCACGGCGAGGAGGCCCACAGCGGCTCGCACTCCGAGGAATACGCCTTTTGGAAGTTCTGCGGGGGAGGCGTTCTGATTGGCAAAGGCTGCCATCCCTTGACGGCGGCATTGTACCTGAAACGGGTCGAAGGGAGGTCGCGTCTCGGCAGGCCGATTCGGCCCGTCGCCGTCTCGGCCCGCACCCATGCCATTACGCGGTTGCCCAGCTTTCAAGACTTGGGGCACATCCGCTGCGATTACCACGATATCGACGACTTTTCCATGATTCACGTCGAGTTCGACGACGGCATGATCGCCACGGTGTTCGCCTCGGACATCGTCCTCGGCGGCGTTCATAACTGGTTGGAGGTTTGCGCCAATAATCACCGCTCGATTTGCAACATCAATCCCAACACGGCCATGATGACCTACAACGCCAAGGAGGAATACTTCCGCGACATTTACACCGTGGAGAAGATCGGCACCAAGCAGGGCTGGACCTGCACCTCGCCGGACGAAGACTGGATGACCGGCTATCCCCAGGAGATGGAGGCCTTTTACCGTACCATTGCCTACGGAGAGCCCTTGGAGAGCGACAGCCGACTGGCGGCCGAGGCCGTTTCGACGATCTACAGCGCTTATGTCTCGGCGGAAAAAGGCGGCCAAGCGGTGCCCGTACGGACCTTCGATTGAAGGGCTGAACGAAAAAGCGGCGTCGGACGCACGGCCCGAACGCCGCCTTGGTTCCGTGAGATACGCTCGAAACATCCGCCCCGCGGGTCACGGCCGATTCTTCAGCCGCGTCGGCAGGATGCTGCGGCGATCATTCGGCCGGCAACTCTTTGATGCGGATATTCCGCCAGCGAATCTGACCTTGCTTGCCTTGGTGGACTTGCAGGGCGATGAAGCCTTCCAAGTCGGCTTCTTCTCCTTCATCCACGAAGTCCGCGCAGGGGACGCCGTTGACCCAGGTTCGCAGGTGTTTGCCTTTGGCCTCGATCGTGAACTCGTTCCAATCATTCACCTTGAAGGCCTTTTGGGCCTCTTCCATGCCTTCCAACTTGAAGAGCCAGCCGCGTCGCGCCTCATCGTAGATACCGCCGGACCAGCTCCGCTCCGACGGATCGATTTCGCACTGATAGCCGTAGACGCGGCCGTTTTCCCGCTGATGACTGCGGAACTGGAGGCCCGAGTTGCCCGGCACGTCGAACTTGGCCTCGACCTTGAACACGAAATCGCGGTAAGTCTTTTCGGTGCAGAGGAAGGTGTTGGGGCCTTTGCCGACCTTTCCCACGATGCAGCCGTCCTCCACCCAGTAGCACGATTCACCGCCGGCTTTGCGCCACCCAGTCAGCGTCTTGCCGTCGAAGAGCGGTACGAAGCCATCCGCATCCGGTTCCGCGGCCGGGCTGGGGAGCGGGCCCATGACGGCTGCGATGGAAGGCTCCAGGGCGGCCGCCCAGATCGCGTAGCCGCGCGGGTTGGGATGCAACAGATCCGGCATGATGTCCTTGGGCAGAGTGCCGTCGGGCATCAGGAAGGCTTCGTTGATGTCCACGTATCGCACCGTGTCGCCGTCGTCCAGGCCCTTGATGATTTCGTTGACGGCGGCATTCTTTTGACGCAAGGCGTCCTCGGGGTTCTCTCCCCGCGGAAAGATCGCCAAAAGCAATATCTTGGTTTGCGGCAATCGCGAACGGAGTCGTTCGACGATGGCCTTCACGCCTTCGGCCGTCTGCTCGGGTGCATAACCCCCGGCGTTGTTCGTGCCGATCATGATGATCGCCAATTTGGGAGAGATGCCCTCGATGTTGCCGTTGTCCAGCCGCCACAAGACGTGCTCGGTGCGATCGCCGCCGATCCCGAGGTTGACGGCATTGCGGGAGCCGTAATAGGTGTCCCAAACGTCTTTGCCGGCCCCTTCCCAGCCGTGGGTGATGGAATCCCCGATCCAGATCATATCGACGTTGCCCTGCTTGACCCGCTCATTCATCGACTGATGGCGTTTCATCCACCATTCGTCGTTTCGCGGGACGGGAACCACGGCCCCGTTCTCTGCCAACGCCCAGGAGGCGGCCAATCCGACCACCAATTGGGCGGCGCATGCCGCAAACAAGCCGATTCTGCGTTTCATCATTTGTTACCTCCCATCTAAAAGGCCACGGATGCGACTCCTCGAAAACGACCCCTCATCCACCGAGGCATTGGCCGCAGCCGCCGCTGCCGCGGAAACCGCGAGATGTACCTTGGCCGAGGACGACTGAGCTTGCCTCGTGGCTTCTTCCGAAGCGGGGGAGCAGTCAATCTCGTCAGCATATCCCCGCCGCCGCCGTCAAGCAATCAGCCGAGGTCCGCCTGGAAATTCGAACGGCTCGTTCCGCCCGAAGCAGTTCCGTTGTGCCAATAGGCGGATCCGTGGGGGGATGCCCGGAAGGGACGCACCGCGTCCTTCCTGGGGACGCAATGCGATTGCCTGCGTCTTTGGGCGGATGGTGCGCCGGAGGAACCCGTAGAGATGCGCGGAGAGCATGGACGGTCGCGATGCGTTGCGGTTCAGAGGGACATCGCGGGCCAGGGTTGTTGGCCCCACGACACCCAAATCCGTCTTCCTAAATTGTAAAGTGCGAACAAGGGATGTATGTGCAGTGTGGGTTATGTGGTGCGTTTTAGTTGACTTTTACGGATTTTTGCTTCGGTCGCGAAGGTTTGTGAAAGTTTAACGATTCCGAAGACGATAGCTATTCCACAGACTTTTCCGCTTTGTCGCGGGAAGTCCGATTATCCGCTGCACGGCAGACGGGGAATCCCCTCGAAAGGGGATGCCAATTTCCTCAAGGATGGCCGACATGAAACGATGGACCTGCTTACCGTTGATCGGTCTGATCTCCGCGGCTCTGCTGTCCGGGTGTCAGCCTCAACAGCCGTTCTACCTACATGAGGACGGGGATCTTTCGCATTATGTGGAAAAGGCCACCCAAATTGAGTACCCCGACGTCGAGGCGGATACCCTTGATGAAGTTCGCGGCGCCGCTCCGCCCTTGACGCTTTCCAACAGCCAGGTGCGCGAATACTGGGACTTGAAATTGGAAGAAGCGGTCAGCATCGCCCTGCAAAACAGCAAGATCATCCGCAGCCTCAATCAACCGGACGTCGGGGCGGCTCGCATGCCGGAAACCAGTTTGACGCTGGCTCCGGACGCCGTGGCCTCCGTCTACGATCCGGCTCGGCAAGAGTCCAACCCGCGGAGCGGTGTTGAGGCGGCGCTCTCGGCTTTCGACGCCCAATTGAGCACCCGGGTATTTTGGGAGAAGCGCGACACGCCGCAAAACGTGGCGGGTTTCGTGACGGCCTTCCGCCCCAATGCCTTCCAGCAGGATTTGGGGTCGTTCCAGGCACAACTCTCGAAGACCTATGCCACCGGCGGCACGTGGTCCTTGACGCACAACGTGAATTACGAGTGGAACAACGCCACAGCCAGCCGGGCGTGGCCCAGCGACTGGTCCGCCAATCTGGAAGCCGGGTTCCGCCAACCGTTGCTGCAAGGGGCGGGCGTCACCTTCAACCGAATTGCCGGGCCGGGCGGCATCCCGGGGTTCAATAACGGCGTGCTGATCGCCCGGCTGGAAAACGACCAGCGCTTGGCCGAGTTCGAGCAATCCGTCTCCGAACTGATGCTGGAGGTCGAGAAATCCTATTGGACCCTCTACCTCAGCTATCGCCAGTTGGATACCGTCATCGCGGGGCGGGACGCCGCCTTGCAGACCTGGCGCCAAGTCCGTGCCAAGTACGAAGTCGGCGGACGCGGCGGCAGCGCTCAGGAAGAGGCCCAAGCCCGGCAGCAATACCTGGCCTTTCGCGCCTCCGTGGAGCAGGCCCTCAGCGCTCTTTACAAGGCCGAGAACAACTTGCGCTATTTGATGGGCTTGACCGCCAGCGATGGCCGATTGATTCGTCCTGCCGATGAACCGACGCAGGCCAAGGTGCAATTCGACTTCTACGATGTCCACGCCGAGGCCTTGGTCCGCAATCCGCTGCTTCGCCGCGAAAAGTGGCGGGTCAAAAAGGCCGAACTGGAATTGATCGCCGCCAAGAACTACCTGTTGCCGCGGCTCGATGCCTTCGGTTTCTATCGCTGGAACGGCCTCGGCGACGACTTGATCGACCCGGACGACAGCAAGTCCAACGCCTACGGCTCGCTGACCTCCGGCGACTTCCAGGATTGGCAGATTGGATTGGACTTGCGCATTCCCATCGGTTTTCGCAAGGAGATGGCGGGAGTTCGGAACGCGCAGCTCAACCTCGCCCGAGAACGCGCCATTCTCCAGGAACAGGAACTCGAGATTTCCCACCAAATCGCCTGGGTCTTGCGCGAGCTGGACGAATACTACACCTTGGCCGAAACGAACTACAACCGTACCGTCGCGGCGGAAAACGAGGTTCGAGCGGTGACGGCGATGTACGACGCGGGCTCGGCCACCTTGGACCTGCTGCTCAACGCGCAGCAGCGCCGTGCGGAAGCACAGATCCAGTATTACCAGGCCATTACCAAGTACATGTTTGCCATCAGTCACCTGCACTTCCGCAAGGGCTCACTGCCGGAATACAACGGCGTCTATTTGACGGAAGGCCCCTGGCCGCACAAGGCCTACTTCGATGCTTTGCGGCGTGCCCGAGCCAGGGATGCCGGCATCTACCTCGATTACGGCCGGACCAACCCGCCGGTCTTCAGCCGGGGAGAGTACGACCTTCACGCGGGCAAGGCGGACTTGAAGGAGGGGCTGGAAGGATTGCCCGATTACTCGGTCTCGCCCGACGAATCGCCGACGGATGCGACGCCGTCTCGCATCGAGGTCATCCCGGCCCCGGATCCGATCTTGCTGCCGAACGAATCCTCCGGCGACCGGTCGGGGCGTGCCGATCCGTCGGCGCGGGTCTTGCCGCCGAAACCGCGAACCACGGTGGCGGAAGGAACGGCCGGAACGGAGACCTCCCAATCCGGAGCGACGGCGCCGGAGGCAGCGGTCGGACCGCAATTCCCCGACTTGGCCCCGCTCGGCAAAATGGTCGGCAAAGCCGACATGTCCAAGGCGCCGGAGCCGGTCGGCGATCGCCCGGTCGTTGCCGTCGCCGGGGATGAAGCCCCCCGTCAACCGGTCACGCCCGCCTCGTTGCAGACGCCGGATGACGCAAGCGACGGCTGGCGGCCCCGCTGGTCTTCCGGTGCGACGCAGCGGCGCTAGAATCGTGCGGGCGCCGGCCCCCAGAGACTCCATTTCTTCCACGGCACTCGCCCGGCGGGAGGCTTTCCCCTCTCGTCGGGCTTGCGTTTTCCACCCCTGCTAGGATCAGCCTGCAGGTCGGACCCTACGGCGTTGCCCCTGGGTCCGAAAAAGCCCGGTCGCGGCTACAATTGGGGGTCTCCGGGAGAAGCCGTCCACGCTCCGGCATGGCACCTCCCCGGCGATCCTACCGCAATTGGTATGGACGATTTGACCGCCCATCCGCATTGGCGCAGACGTATTCACCACGATGGCGACCCAACACCGGCCAGGCATATTCATCTGTTTGGAAGGCGGAGACGGCACGGGAAAGACGACGCAGGCGGAACGGCTGGCGAGCCGCCTCCGCGAGGAGGGCCGCGAGGTCGTCCTCTGTCGGGATCCCGGGGGCACGGCCCTCGGCGAGGAAATCCGCAATATCCTGCTGCACCGCCGCGAAATACCTCTCTGCGCGGCGGCGGAGATGCTGCTGTACATGGCGTCTCGGGCGGAGCTGACGGAGGAGGTCATTCGGCCGGCCCTGGCCCGGGGGAGCGTCGTCGTCAGCGATCGATTTCTGACATCCAACCTCGTCTACCAAGGTTATGCGGGCGGATTGGACGTCGAAAAGCTCCGCCAAGTGGGTCTGCTGGCCGTGGGCGGGCTGCTGCCCGACATCTCCATCGTCCTCGACATGCCGGCCGACGAAGCCGTTCGCCGCATCGAGCGCGGCTTTGACCGTCTGGAGAGCCGCGGTGTCGCGTACCTGGAAAAGGTCCGCGACGGCTTCTTGCAGGAAGCCGCCCGCTTCGCCGACCGCATGACCGTGGTGCGAGCGGATCGCACGCCGGACGCAGTCCATGAGTCGATCATGCGGATCGTGCGGCCGCTCTTGGCATCGCCGCGAACGCCTTGACGGAGGGCCTGACTCGATGGCCTGGCAGGGAATCGAAGGACACGATGCGATCGTCGATTTCTTCCGTCGCGCGGCGGCGAAAGGTCGCGTATCCGGCAGCTATCTCTTTGTAGGTCCCGCCGGCATCGGAAAGCGCACGTTCGCTCTGAAATTGGCTCAGGCTTTGCTGTGCCAAACGAGGGACGAAAGCCTGATGGATCCTTGCGGTACGTGCTCGGCCTGCGTTCAGGTCGCGGCGGGTACGCACCCCGACGTGATGCTGGTTTCGCGACCCGACGACCGAGCATTCATCCCGGTCGAGTTGTTGATCGGAGAACGGGAGAATCGATTGGGCAGCGGTTTTTGCCGCCATGTCAGCCTCAAGCCGTACTCCAATCGGCGGCGCGTCGGCATCATCGACGACGCCGATTATCTGAACGCCGAGGGCGCCAACGCCCTCTTGAAGACCCTGGAAGAGCCGCCTGCCGATGCCGTGCTGATTTTGATCGGGACTTCGCCCGCCAAGCAACTTCCGACCATCCGCTCGCGGTGCCGCCAAGTTCGCTTCTCCCCCCTATCGATTGAGACGGCGGCGAAATTGCTTTCGGCTCTGGGTTGGGCTTCGGACGCCGAGGAAGCGGAACGCCTGGCGCGCTGGAGCGGAGGCAGCTTGACCCAAGCCCGGGAACTGGCGGATCCGCTACTTTGGGAGTTCATGAAGCGGTGGCAAGCGGCCTTGGCGCGGCGGAGCTTGGATCTGTTTTTTTGGAGCAAGGAACTCCGCCAATTTGTGGATGCCGCGGGAAAGGAGGCTTTCCCGCGCCGCCGGCGTTTGCAGCAACTGGCTTCGCTTTCCGCGGAGTTCTTTGCGAGTATGGCCCGGGCGGAAATCCAGGGCCGGCTCGATGCGGCGCGCGATGTCCCGCGGCTTGGCGGCCCCGCGGCGAGCGAGCGACCGATGCAGGCACTCTCAGCGGCCTGGCAAGGCGGCGCGGAGGTTGCCGTCGCTTGCGCCGAGCTATGCCTGGCCGTCCATGCGGCCGTGGATCGAAACGCGAATCTGGCCACGCTGATCGACGCTTGGGCGCACAAGCTCCGCCTGGCCATGGTCAACGAGCCGGTCGTCCCAATCCTGCCGTTTTGAGCCGTCTCATGGCGCGGTGAGCCGGGAGGGGCGGGCTTCTCCTCATCCCTTGTACGACGTCACAAGCCGAAACCGACGTAGCCTCCCTTGGCGTGCGTTTCGGCTTCCAGCTTCTGAAGCCGCTCGATCGTGCGTTGCAAATCGCCGGCCTCGATGTAGCGGTCGAATTCCACCATCACCGATCGGCGTACCGTCTCGGCGAACCAGCGGACGATCGGTTCCGTGGCCCAATCGCAAGTATCGCCCGAAAGACGCACCTCCAGGTCACAGGCCGCCGTCTTGCGATCCTCGGGATCAGTCATCACACATCCTTCGAAGGCGAAGGCGAGCATTCCGACCTCGGGCCGGTTCGTCAGGTGGTAGATGCATTGCCCGTTGAAAAGGTAATACGTGTTGTGCCGTCCGTGCTTTGCGATGGCCGCTTGGACTCGGTTCCACAACGCCAAGAAACCGGGGGACGCGTCGAGCGGGGGATCGTTCCGCGTAACCGTGCGGAGAGGGACGCAATCGAACGTTACCTGAACTCCCGGCTTGGCCGAAGACTCGTCTTGCGCATTCATGTTCCGTATCTCCCGCGCCGCCCGCGGCAGGCGTCTTGCCGGATCTGGAGATCTGGTTTGAGCCCCGACTCCTTGCCGTATTGTACCGTCTCGGCTACGGTGGGCTCCATCGGGGTGCTGCCGGAGTTCCACGTTACGATGCGCTTTTGCTTGCGGATTGAGGCGCGGAGCGTCCTTCCATCGCTCGTCGTCGGCGTTGGTCCGAGATCGCTACCGGGCGAGTCGAATATCCCGATGCTTTGGTGAATTGAAGCAGGGACGCATACGGCGGCATCTTTCGCGCGTGGCGGGGTCACACGTGGAAGTGATTGACGACTCCCTCAAGATCCTTTGCCACATGCCGCAAGCGCACCGCTTCCTCCGAAGACCGTCGTGCCGCCTCGGCATTTTGTTGGGCTGTATGGGCTACATTCTCGATTTTCGAGGTAACGTCGTGAATCGTGGCGGTGCTCTTCAACAACGCCGCGCTGATCATTCGCATCGTCTCGCCGGCTTGCACCACCGATTGTTCCACCGAAGTGTTCATGTTCTCGCCTTGCGAGATGTCCGCAGTGCCTCCGCACATTCGGCGATTGCTTTCGGCCACCTCGTCGGCCACGGCATGACTGACACTTTGGACCCGTTTCACCATCGCGGCAATTTCTTGCGTGGAGCTGGCGGCGCGCTCGGCCAACTTGCGCACTTCGTCGGCGACGACTGCAAACCCCATTCCTTGCTCACCGGCCCGGGCAGCCTCGATCGCGGCATTCAAGGCCAGCAGGTTGGTTTGGTCCGCGACTTCCTTGATGACTACCAGCACACGGCTGATGTCATCCGCCGTTCGCAAAAGCTCGGAAACATGCTGTTCGGTTTGTGTCACCGTCTCCGCGGCGCTGCGCGTTACCGCAATAGCTTGGTCGGCGGCTTCTCGCGCCTTGATCGCATGCCGGCTCATCTCGTCCGCCGAAGCCGAGACCTCCTGAATTGCGGAAAGCACATTGCCGACTGCGGATAGCTGCGCTTCCGCGGCGGAGAGCGTGTCGCCGCTGACCGTGCTGATCTGTTCGCCCGAGCTGAGCAGCGTTCCGGACGCTTGACTTATCAGACTGATTGCCTCGAGCAGCAGATTGCGGAAGATCATGATGTTGGCGAGCAAATCGCCCATTTCGTCTTCATCGACGACATGCACTACCTGACCGAGTCGCCCCTCGGCCATCTCCTTCACGACTTCCAAAGTTTGCCGAATCGATCTTTTGATTTTTCGAACGACGGTCCACGTGATCAGGACGCCCAACGCACCAATGGTGAAGCTCGTTGCCATGGTGCGAGTGCGCCCCGCCGATGCCTGCGTGCGCAGTTCGGTCATCAATTGACTTTCGGCCTTGTCCAGTCGCTCGATCTCGTCGAGCAAAATCTGCCGAATTTGACGCCATTTGGGAGTCTCTTGCTCGTTGAGAAGGGTCTTTGCTTCGTCAGCCCGCCCGGCCTGGACCAGTTGGAGGACTTGGTCTTGGATGTTCTTTTGCTCATCGTGGAGCGCCATGATCCGGACCGGAAGACCGGTTTGGAATACGGATACATCCTGCTCTTGGGCCTCCAAAACCGCCCTTTGGAATTGTTCCAGAGCTGCTTCCCGATTCTGGTAGGCTTTGGGATTGTGAGGATCGAGAATGATGTTGCGAAGGGCCTGCCCCATCTGGAGTCCCTGCGCGTACATGCGGTAGAAATTCGATCGCCAGCGGCTATCCAGGGTAATGTACTTCTGGTATGCGGCCTCAATAGCTCGGTTCGATTGCATACCTTGGAAAACGACGAAGACGAGTAAACCGAGGATTAGGACCACGACGCCCGTCAAACGTGCGGAGATGGGCAAAGCGCGGAAGTATTGCCGAATTTTGGAAGCCGCAAACAGCCTCCGTCGTTGAGGCACGCCGTTGCGAAGGCTCCATGATTTGTCCTGACGCATGAGGCGGTAGAGCTTTTCCGCTTCTTCGATTTCCTTCCGCTGCGGCTTAATGCGAACGCTCGTGTATCCGCCCTCTTTCTGAGGCGTCACTGTGGCTAGAACCCAGTAATGATCACCGTTTTTGCGGCGATTCTTCACAAGACCGCACCACGGCCGGCCCCGCTTGATGGTTGCCCACAGGTCGCGGAAGGCCTCCGGCGGCATGTCGGGATGCCGTATGATGTTGTGGGGTTTGCCGATCAGTTCCTCAGGAGAGAAACCCGAAACCGTCGCAAAGTGATTATTAACGTACGTTATGATGCCCTTTGGGTCCGTCCGCGAAATCAGAACCATATCGGCGGGAAAATCATATTCCACGCCGGTCACCGGCTGATTATTGCGCATGGGATCAGTCTCCGAACTGGGGCGAAGGTTGCCCGGGGGATCTCTCTCTGCCGCTCCCGAAACTCTCCGTACTGCGGTTGCGTAGTTACGGGGCAAGGTTGGGCGTTGTATACGATTCCAGACGCGGCGTATCGACGCCTGATCAAATGTAGATCATGTTTTTTTCTAGGCAAATGCGGGATAATTCGAAGCAAGGTCCGTGGATTACAAGACAGGGCTTGTAGCGTGCATCTCGCCCTCTCCCCAAGTTCGAGCTCCCGGCATCTCCGATATTGCCGCTGCCCAAGAGCAGCCCTCAGCGTGTCCGGACGGAAAGCCATCCGGCTACCCGCTTGCTTGGCCCCCTAACTTTCAAGCATGATGAAGGAACGTCCCGATTTCCCGCTTTGAAAGCCATCTCTAGGAGGTGCGGGGAGAGCTTTCCCGAGCGATTCCGCGCCATGCCCATTACCATGCTGAGCCTCTTGCCCACCCAGCTCCCAAGTTCGACGGAACCCAGGGTCGCTCCCTCGCTGTGGCGGACCGGTGATTCGGCTCGCCACTACTTGAGCATATTGATGGATACACGTGCGTTTCCGGCGTTCGTCGCGGTGGTCCTGTCGCTAGCGGTTACGGCGCGCTTCTCGCTCGCGGAGTCGTTCCCCGAGCGGGACCGCCAATGCCGAGGCCAAGCATTGGAAGCCGGAGGGAACGGGGCCGAGGGGGCGGCGCCGCCGTTGCAGCGCGTGGTTTGGGAAGGGGAGGAGATGGCCGCGCCGCTGCGGATCGTGTGCTACCACGCATCAGCGGAACACGCGACCGCGGCGTGTCGGCAAGCGGCTTCCCGCATCCGCGATCTGAACGCCGTTTTCAGCGATTATGAAGAAGACAGCGAGGCACGGCGTCTGTGCGAAACGGCGGGCCGCGGTCAAGCGGTACCCGTCGGGCCCGACTTGTGGGAGCTGCTGTCCCTCGGCTTGGAGATTTCGCGACAAAGCGACGGCGCGTTCGATGTGACGTTGGGGCCGCTGATCCGGCTGTGGCGCCGTACGCGGACCCTCGGAGAGCTGCCTCCCCCCCGGCGATTCGAGGAAGCCCGGCAAGCCGTGGGATTCGACAAGGTTCGCCTGGACGCGGCGGCTCGTACCGTGGAATTGACCGTGCCGGGGATGCGGCTGGATTTCGGAGCGATCGCCAAAGGTTATGCCGTGGACGCAGCCCTCCAGGTGTTGCGGGAGAACGGCGTCCCCCGCGCGCTGGTGGACTTGGGGGGCGACATCGGTTTGGGCGATCCGCCGCCCGGCCGCGGGGGCTGGGTCATCGCCGTCGCTCCGTTGGAACCGGACAAGCCGCCCCGCTTGTTCGCAACGTTGCGCAATTGCGGCACGGCGACTTCGGGCGATCGTTACCGATTCGTCATCATCGAGGGAGTGCGATACTCGCACATTCTCGACCCGAAGACCGGCTTGGGTATCACGACGCCCCGCGAGGTCATGGTCATCGCCCCGACGGGAGCCGCCGCCGACGCCTGGGCCACCGCGATCAGCGTACTCGGGCCGGAGGCCGGCTTGCCCCTCATCGACACCTTGCAGGATACGGCCGCTTTGATCCTCCAGACGGAGCAAGAAAAGACGGCAGTCTATCGATCCCGACGCTGGTCGGACCTGTCTCGTGAATCTCTCGCTTCCGCTGCGGAGGCGACGCCATGACCAAGACGATGGGGCGGCTCAGCGTCCTGGCGGCCGCCGTCTTGTGGAGTTCCAGCGGCATCTTCGCCAAGGCGGATTTCTTCGCCGACTGGCCGCAGGAATGGCGGGGGTTGATCTTTGCGTTCTGGCGGGCGTTCTTCGCTGCGTTGATCTTATTGCCGGGCGTTCGCGGCGTGCGGTTTCGGCCCCTTTTGGTGCCGATGGTGCTGTGCTTCGCCGGCATGAACGTGACCTTTCTGACCGCGATGGTACGCAGCACGGCCGCCAACGCCATCTGGTTGCAGAACTTGGCCCCGTTCTGGGTCCTCCTGGCAACGCTGTTGATCTTTCGCGAACCCATGGATCGCAAGGACGCCCTGCCGCTGGTCTGCGCCGGCCTGGGCGTTTTGCTGATCCTGGCCTTCGAGCTGGGCAGCGGTACGACCGGCTCACGGGTCGGCGTCTTGTCCGGCATCCTATCCGGCGTCTTCTACGCCGGGGTGGTGGTGACGTTGCGGCAGCTCCGCGGCGAGAACGCCGTCTGGCTCACGGCGGTCAATCTCGGGGCGGCCGCGATCTTGTTGGTGCCGGTCGTGCTACGATTGGGTGTCGTGCCCGACGCCAAACAACTGCTTTGGCTGGCGGCCTTCGGCGGCCTGCAAATGGCAGCGCCTTATATCCTCTTGTCCCGCGGCTTGCGCGTCGTTTCCAGTCAGGAGGCCGTGGCGATTGCACTTACGGAACCCATCCTCAGCCCCGTCTGGGCCTTTTTGGTCTGGGGCGAGCGGCCTGCCTGGTGGACGTTGTTCGGCGCCGGCCTCATCCTGACCGGGCTGTTTTTGCGGTACGTGGTTTGGGAGTTTCTTTCCGCCCGTCGTCGCTACCGTTCCACCGTCGGCGGGACCGATGCAGCCGATCATATTCCCCGCACCTCGGAGAATGCGTTGCGATAAACCCGCACTACCGGGGCATCCGCGGTATCGTGCGACGGCCAGCACACCGTGACGACGTCGAAGCGTTGAGAGAAGCCCTGCAAGTTCTTTTGCCGAGCGAAGGCCCGAGCGGCCCGGAGCAGGAAACGCCGCTTCTTTTCGTCCACGCGCTCCCAGGCCGCGGCCGATTCTCCGAGGCGACTTTTGACTTCCACGAAGACCACGGTCTTTCCGTGCAGGGCGATGATGTCCAGCTCGCCGCCGGCGATGCGGATATTCCGAAACAGGACGCGGTAGCCCAACGCTTCCAAGTGTGCGGCGGCCGCGATTTCGCCCCGCCGGCCCACCTCCAGGTGCGCGGACCGCGGCTCTTGCGGTGACCGGGCCCTTCGGCCCCCCGTCTTAAACAACCGATCGCCCAGCCACGATCGCACTCGGCCGAGGAGACTCCCCACGCGCGAAAAAAAACGCGTTTGCCGGAAACGGAAGGACCGCAACCCGGCAAACGCGAAAGGAAGGGGCATTCTTAAATCCCTTGGAAGAGGCTTCCTCCTTCAGGATCAGTCATCGGGCTTTTTCCCTCCTCGATCGAGGGCGGGAAGCCCGGTGGAACTTCGCCTCGGCACGCCCGCTTCGGTACGCGGCGGAAATGGCCGGTCATGCACCCGCGTGCTTCTGGGCCTTGGCGGCCTGCTTGCGATACCAAGCGGCCTCTCGGTTTTGCCGCTTTTTCATCTGATCGGGACGGCGCTCCCGCAGACGCACGGCTTTCCCGATGCGATCGCGGAGGTAGTACAACTTGGCCCGCCGGACGATGGCCGCCCGTTTCACCTCGATTTTGGCGATGAACGGCGAGTGCAAGGGGAACTTGCGTTCCACGCCTTCACCTTGAACGATGCGGCGGACCGTGAACATCTCTCGGGTACCCGATCCGCTGCGGGCGATCACGACGCCGTTGAAGACCTGGATACGTTCGTTATTTCCCTCGACGATCCGGCAGTGGACGTCGACCGTGTCGCCCACTTCGAAGTACGGTACTTCGCTTTTCAGGCATGGTTGCTCGACCGCTTCGATCAATTCCCGCTTATTCATGGCTACCTTCTCTCATCAAAACGCCGGATTCGTGCCTCGGCGCCGGACGGCGAATTGTGAATCCGACAAGCGTCCCGATTATTTCAACGATATTTGCTAGTCCGCCTCTCCCGTTCGGCTTTGCTCGTTCGTCTCCGCGTCACTATGTCCGAGCCCGTCGCTCGCCTTCGCGGCTGAAGCATCCCGGCTCGGAGTCTTCCGCCGCATCGCCGTACGTTGTCTGCTGTCCTGCAAGCGCCACCTCGCGATGGCCGTATGGTTTCCGCTTAGCAATACCGCCGGCACCTCCAGCCCACGGTAGCACCTCGGCCGGGTGTACTGGGCGTGATCCAGCAACCGATCGGGCCCGGAAAAGGAATCGCGCTCGCAACTCTCTTCGTCGCCCAACACTCCGGGAATCAGGCGCGAGACGGCCTCGATGACGACCATGGCGGGCACTTCGCCGCCGCTCAGCACGTAATCGCCGATGGATATTTCATCGGGCTGCAAAATCTGCCGCACCCGTTCGTCGAATCCTTCATACCTCCCGCACAACAGCAACAAGCGTGGGTACCGGGCCAATTCCTCCACGACTTCCTGAACCAAGGGTCTTCCCTGAGGCGTCAGTAGGACCAGATGCCCGGCTTCGGATTGAGCCTGGACCGCCTCGACGCACTCGACCACCGGCGGCGCCATCAGCACCATGCCCGGCCCTCCGCCGAACGGCCGATCATCGATTTTGTGGTGTTTCTTGTCGTGACTCCAATCGCGGATATTGTGGAGAACAACCCGAATCAACCCGCGATCGATCGCCTTTGCCAGGACGCTTTCCTCGAGAAAACCGCGGAACATTTCCGGGAAAAGCGTCAAGACGTCGATCCGCATATCCGTTCCGCTCAGTCGGTGGAATCCTCATCAGCGGTGTCGGAATCGGCATCTTCTGCGACTTGTTCGCGGAGGGCCTTGCGCTGCCCTGCCAGAGCCGCCGCCTGCTGTGCCGCCGCGCGGCGCATGGCGCGCTTCTGCTGCAATCGCTCGACGGCCTCTTTTTGCTGTTGCAGATGCGTCCCATTGGGGCCGTACTTTTTGATCAAGACGGCCACCTTTTCGCTGGGCTGGGCGCCGACTCCGAGCCAGTACTGAATCCTTTCGATATTCAACGTGACGCGAGCATCCGTCTCTGCAATCATCGGATCGTAGGTTCCCAACTCTTCGATGACCCGCCCGTCCCGCGGCGATCGAGCATCGGTAGCACAAATTCGGAAGAACGGGCGGTGCTTTCTGCCCATTTTCTTCATGCGGATGCGAACTGCCACGAAAATATCTCCTTTTGGAACTACTGGAATCCGTCGCTACGGTAACGCCCTGGCCCTCGTCCCGGCGATCCGCTCCTCGCGGGATATCGCCGAGGGGCCGAGCAATCCATCCGATGAACGGAGGTCGTCGCCGATTCGCCGGGCCGATGCGATTGCCCGCCGCGGCTGCCCGCGGTGAGAATGTCCCCGCCGATTCGCCCGAAGCGAACCTCTATTCTGACGAATTGCGTCAAAACTTGCAATGACCGGAGGCGAGGCCGGAAGGGAAAAAGCGCCTGCCGGGGACTGTACCCCAAAGCAGGGAAGCTATTTTTTCTTTTTTTCGCGCTTTAGACGTCGCAACTCGCGCTCTCTTTGCTTCCGCAAGGCCGCCTTTTCGGCCGCTCCCAATCTCTTGCCCGTACCCTTCTTTTGGCGGGATAGCAGCGACTCCGGGCTGCTCATCATTTGACGGGAGAGCTGTTGGATCATCTGGATGCGACCCCGGGCATTGAGGGATGCCATCTTGCGCATCATATCCGCGACCGGATCGTAGATACGCGTCAGTTCGCTCACCTCGTGGGGGGGGACGCCTGCCCCGGCGGCAATCCGTCGGCGACGGCTGATATCGATGATATCCGGATTGCGGCGCTCCTCGGGAGTCATGGAGTCGATGATGCCGCGAATGCGTCGAATCGAGGCTGCGGCATCCACGTCATCGCTCTCCAAGGCTCCTAGGATTCCACTCATCCCGGGGAGCATGGCTAGCACATTCTGAATCGGCCCCAATCGGCTCGTCTGGTCCAGCAGGTTGCGAAAATCATCGAGCGTGAACTCGCCGGCCATGATTCGTTTTTGCTGCTCGACCATGGCCTCCTGATCGATCTTGCGGCGTGCTTGGTCGATCAGGCTCATCAAATCGCCTTGGCCCAGGATTCGGCCGGCAATTCGTTCGGGATGGAACTCCTCCAACGCATCGATTTGCTCGCCGGTGCCGATGAACTTGATGGGCACCCCGGTCACGTACTTCACCGAGAGCGCAGCCCCGCCGCGAGCATCCCCGTCCAGCTTGGTCAGAATGACGCCGTCGAGGGTCAAGGCTTCGTGGAAGGCTCGGGCGCTGCGGACGGCGTCTTGGCCGGTCATGGCATCCACGACCAGGTAGACCTGGTCGGGTCCGACCTTGCGGTCGATGGCCTCCAATTGCCGCATCAAATCCATATCTACGTGAAGGCGCCCCGCCGTGTCCAAGATGACGACGTTCGCCCCCGACTTCGGGGCCTGGGCTACGGCGCGGCGGCAGACCTCCACGGGATCGGAGGCCCCCGGCTCGACATAAACCGGCACCCCCAACCGCTCGCCGAGGATCTGCAACTGTTCGATGGCGGCAGGACGCTGCAAGTCGGCTGCCACCAGCATGGGAGAGGCCCCTTTCGCTCGTAGCAGCCTCGCCAGCTTCGCGCAGGTCGTGGTTTTTCCCGAACCTTGCAGCCCGCACAGCATCAACACGCTGCCGGACGGCTTGATCTTGATTTCGTGGTCGACCGGTCCCATCAGGGCCGTCAATTGTTCGTAAACGATGGCCAGCAATTGATGGGTCGGTCGCAACGACCGGGCGACGCGTTCGCCCTTGGCCTCCGCGGCCACTTTCTCGACGAAGGCTTTCACCACGGGAAGGCTGACGTCAGCGTCGAGCAGAGCTTGCTGGACAAGCTGCAAGCCTTCTCGCATGTTCGCTTCAGTCAACTTTCCCTGACCGGCGAGCGTTCGCAAGGCGTTGGAAAGCCCGACCTGCAATCTCTCGAACATATCAGCCTCTCAAGTTTGATTCGCCGAGGGCGGGAAGGCGTGCTCCCGAGCATCTCGGTCGGCGGTACCGGCCCACGGCACGCCGAGACTAACGAATATTCATGGCCGTCATCACGCCGGCGTATCCGCCCGGCGTTGCCTTGAAGGAACCGCCGGGGGCGGTCGTCTTCGCCCTCTGAGCAGTGGAATTCCCTGCCCCTTACCCGGAAGCCGCTTCAATTGGAAGTTGCAAGCCCCGGGAGCAACCGATCGTATCGGACGATTCAGCTTTATCTTAGCGGAACATGCCGAAAAGTGGCAATCGAGCACAACGCGTGCCCGCTTGCGGCTCGGAAATGCATCGGCCGGGCCGTGCGTCTCAAACGTTCGTCCTCGCCCGACCTAGAGTTTTTGGGGAACGCTCGACCGCGAAATGTGGCAGTGGTCGAAATGTGGCAATCGTCGAGATGCGGCAGTCGTCGTCGGGCGACGGTGAGGCGGTCAAGCAAGCTGCCGCCCTTCTCCGGAACGGAAAATTCCGCTGCCCGTCGGCACTGTACCCTTGAACCTCCCGCGCGGCAGACGTATAATCAGGTAAATGAGACTGGTTCTCATTTTTTGCGTAGCATGATTCTCGTAATGAAGCACCGTAATTTCGAATTGTCGCGGCCGAAGAGGAGCCGGTTCCTCCCGATACCGATGTAACGGCGTAGGGGAACCGGTTCCGCGATCGAGGATTGCGGCATCCAAGCAGGGCCGGCAATTCCGGCAAGGGCTTTCCAATGATCCGTCCCAGTGAACGCTTGCCCGATCCGCAATTGTTGGAATCAGCGATGGTTCGGACCGCCGCGGAACCCCTGCCTCTTAGTCGGCTGCGGGCCGGGGATCGTGGTATCATTGTAGAGCTGCAAGCCAACGGTGACGCCGCTCATCGGTTGCAAGAGATCGGTCTGTGCAGAGGCAGGGAGATTCGCGTGTTTCGGCCCGGCAACCCGTGTATCGTCCACGTGGGAGGGAGCAAGCTGTGCCTGCGGGCCGACCATGTGCAGATTCTGGTGGAGCTGATCGAGCCGGGCGTCGTAGCCGTTGGCGGGCGTCGGCATCGGCATCGCTGTAGGCACGGCCGCGGTGGTGCCGATTGATGCGACCGCGTGATGTACGTCACGCCCTGCGCTTTGTGAAATCCTCCGTCGTCCCGTTGAGCGTCATCCCGCCACACTCGCTTTTCCGCCCATGAGCGTCGCTTCCGAGAAACGCTGCATTACGGTCGCCCTTCTCGGGAATCCCAACACCGGCAAGTCCACACTTTTCAGCGCTCTGGTGGGTATCTACCAGCGAGTGGGCAATTATCCCGGGGTAACCGTGGAGAAACGGACGGGGCGGTTTCGCTACCAAGGTCGAAACTTCGAAGCCGTAGACCTCCCCGGCTTGTACAGCCTAGCCGTTCGCTCGCGTGACGAACTTGTGGCGGTTCAAGTATTGCTGGGCCAAGAAAAAGGCGTCCCGCCGGTCGATGTCATCGTCTGCGTGGTGGATGCTTCCAACCTGGAACGCAATATTTACTTGGTCGGGCAAGTATTGGGGTTGGGAATTCCCACCGTTGTCGCCCTGACGATGGTGGACGTAGCGCAACGCAGGGGCATTTCAATCGACACGGAGGCCCTGTGCCGGGCGTTGGGGGTTCCCGTCGTACCTGTTCAGGCGCATCTGTCAAAAGGATTGGAGGCTCTGGAAGAGGCGATCAGCCGCGCGGTGGAATCGCCGCCGGAACCTCGGTCACCATCCCTGCCGGACGTTCTTATCGCCGAAACGGATCGACTTGCGGAGCGGCTTGCGGAAAAGGGCTTGCTTGCCGCTGTCTGCCGCGAGCGGGCCGTGATGCACGTGCACGATGTGGCCGAGGCGGCGTCGCCGTCGCAGGAAATGACGGCGGACGACGGCAACGGCGTCGCCGATCCATCAGCCGCCGCATCGGGCGGGGTTCGACCGGACTGGCAGACGCGGTTCTGGGTGGAGCGGCTCCTGCTGGACCAGAGCGGATTCTTGCAAAACCAATTCTTCGGCAAGGATGCCCCGGTTGCCGGGAGGCTCATCCAGGAAGCGCGGGCCGAAATCGCCGCCCGCGGGGTGCCGGTCTATGAAATCGAGGTTGAGAGCCGATATCGGTGGGTTGCAGAAGTCCTGCGGGACGTCGTGACTTATCCGGAAGAGGATGAGGGTACGTTTACCGACCGGCTGGATGCGGTGCTCATGCACCGCTTTTGGGGAACGCTGATCTTCGCTTTGGTGATGACGGTCATGTTCCAGGCCGTTTTTCGAGCGGCCGAACCTTTCAGTCAAGCCATCGACTGGGGTGTGCAGTCTTTGGCCGGCCTGGCTTCCCAAGCGATTCCCACCGGCGCCATGCACAGCCTGGTGGTGGACGGCGTGCTCAGCGGCGTCGGGGCGGTGCTCACGTTCGTCCCGCAAATCGCCATCCTCTTCGCCTTCATCGCCGTGCTGGAGGACTGCGGCTATATCGCGCGGTCCGCTTATCTCATGGACCGATTCATGGCGCGCATCGGCTTGAGCGGCAAATCGTTCATCCCCATGCTTTCCAGTTTCGCCTGCGCGGTCCCCGGCATCATGGCGACGCGGACCATCGAGAACGAGCGGGACCGCTTGACCACGATCTTGATCGCTCCGCTCATGACGTGCTCGGCCAGGCTGCCGGTCTACGGACTTCTGATCTACGTCTTCATTCCCGACCATCGCTATTTGTGGGGCATGGTGAGCCTGCGGGGACTCGTTTTGACGGGACTGTATGCCATCGGCATCGGCGTGGCCGTGGTGGTGGCCTTGCTCTTGAAGCGAGTGTTCTTCCGCGGCAGTCCGCCCTCGTTCGTCCTCGAGTTGCCCGCCTACAAGTTTCCCTCGCCGCGGACGGTATTCCTGCGGGTCTGGGAGCGCGTGGTGGTCTTCGTCCGCAATGCCGGCACCTTGATCCTGGCGGTCTCCATCGTCGTTTGGGCGCTGCTCTATTACCCGCACAACGCCGAAATTGTGGAGGCCCCTTACGCGGCGGAACTCGAGCAGCTTCGGGAACGCCTCGATCACCTGCCGGCGGACGCGCCGGATCGCCAAAGTGTCCAAGCTCGCTTGGCCGAGTTGCAAAGCGAGATCCAAACGGCTTACCAACGGCAAAGCTGGATGGGGCGGCTGGGCCGGTTGATGGAGCCCGTCTTTCGCCCGCTGGGCTGGGATTGGCGGATCGGGACGGCGGTCGTCGCCTCTTTCCCGGCGCGAGAGGTGGTCGTCGCCACGCTCGGAGTGATGTTCAACTTGGGCGGATCCGAAAGCGATCCGGACGCGGCGTCGGAACAGCGGGCGGGAGAGCTGCACGCCCGGCTTCAAGCCGCCGTTTGGGAGGGAACCGATCGCCCGGTCTTCAATATTCCCGTCGCCCTCTCCATCATGGTCTTTTTCGCATTGTGCGCGCAATGCGCTGCCACCCTGGCGGTCATCCGGCGAGAAACCAACAGCCTCTTCTGGCCGATCTTCACATTCACCTACATGACCACGCTTGCGTACTGCGCCGCGCTTGTCACCTACCAGGTCGGGTTTAGAATTCTAGGTGGATAGGTTTATTCCGGCACGGGCGAGGGAGGCGAGGAAAGATGGCGCCGACGTCCGTTTCGGCCTCGTCCGGGTTTCCCTTGCCCACAAAAGCGTGCTTCTTCAACCTGTAAAACGCTTATGTCCATCGCGTGGCAAGACATCTCCGCGTGGATCACGGTTGCCGTAGCCGTCGCGTACCTTGTTCGGCACTTCCGGTCGCTCCGGAATGTGTCCGAAGAGACTCCCACCTGCGCGGGCTGCACGCACTGTCCACTCGGCTCGGCGATTCGGCCGCGGGCTCGCGTATCCGTTTGACTTACGCGAGTGCGTTCAAGCACCGTCTCGGCGGGCTGCGCTAGGCGGGGGCTCGTCCTTGCATGCATCTTGAGATGAGCAGAGCTATCTCCATGGCCTGCTCGTAATTCAAGCGCGGATCGACTTGACTTTGGTACGCGCGGCTCAAATCGGCCTCGGTCGTGCCTCGCGCGCCGCCGACGCATTCCGTAACGTCTTCGCCGGAAAGTTCGAAGTGTACCCCGTTGAGCCTGCCGCCCATCGCTTGGTGGATCGAGAACGCTTGCACGACCTCGCGTAGGATGTCGTCGAAACGCCGCGTCTTCAGTCCGTTGCCGAGGGAAATCGTGTTGCCGTGCATGGGGTCGCAGGACCATACCACGCGGCGCTCATGCCGCTTCAGGATTTCGATGAGCTGCGGCAGGCGGCTTGCGATCCGATCGGCGCCGAAGCGATGGATAATGGTCAGCTTTCCGGGTTCGTTGTCGGGATTCAAGACGCGGGTCAATTCCAGCAATTCGTCCGGTTCGCAACGCGCCCCGATCTTGACCGCGACGGGGTTGGCGATACCGCGAAAGAACTCAACGTGACCGCCTCCGATCTCCCGCGTGCGATCTCCGATCCAGGGAAAGTGCGTGGACAAGTCGTACCAACCGGGGCGTCGCGGCACGCGGCGCGTTTGGGCCTGCTCGTACCAGAGATTCAGCCCTTCGTGGCTGGTGAAGAACTCCGCCCGTCCCAGTTCCGCCAAGGGACGTTCCGCCACGGCCTCCAGGAAGCTGACCGCCCGGCCGATCGCCTTCAACATGCGTCGATATTCGTGCGATCGCGACGAGACATCGACGAAGCGAAGGTCCCAAACCTCGGGATGCCGCAAATCGGCGAATCCCCCCTGGACCAGCGACCGCACGAAGTTGAGCGTCAGCGCGGCGTGCAGATACGCCCGAATCATCAGTTCGGGGTCCGGCGTTCGCGCCGCCGGCGAGAATTCCGGCCGGTTGATCATCGCGCCGCGATAGGCCGGCAACGTCACCCCGTCGCGAGTCTCCAGCAACTGCGAACGCGGTTTCGCGTATTGGCCCGCCATCCGGCCCACGCGAATGATTCGCGTCTTTCCGCCGAACGTGAGGATCAGGCTCATCTTGAGCAGAATCTTGAGTTTGTTGGCAATGATGCTCGAGCAGCAATCCTCGAAGGTCTCGGCGCAGTCTCCGCCCTGCAACAGGAACCTCTCCCCTCGCGCGGCCTCCGCCAACTGCGACTTGAGCGTCTCGATTTCCCAACTTGTTACCAGCGGCGGAAATCGGGATAGCCGCCGAACCGCATCCTCCAATTGATTGCGATCGGGATAGTCGATGGGTTGCGCCAACGGTTTTTGCCGCCAACCGGCGGGACTCCACTCTTCACTCATTTCCAAGTTTCCCCTTTGCTACGGGCGGCTCTGCCGCCGCCGGTGTCCTTTTCGGCCGCGGTCGCAACCAAGGTGATTGCCCACGGCCCCGGATTTCCGTTATGATCTAATTTCCCCGGCAAGCAAAGTCGGTCCTCGAAGGGAAGCGACCGCCGCCATAGCCCGCCGTCGCCGGTCTCGGGAGGGAGACGATGAAACTCAAACAGATTTCGCTGTTCTTGGAAAACAAGCCGGGCCACCTCAGCGCGGTTTGTCGGTTGCTCGCCGAGAAAAACATCAATATCCTCACCCTATCCTTGGCGGATACCGAGCAATTCGGTATTCTTCGCCTGATCGTCGAGGATTGGGCCGGGACGAAGGAGGTCCTGGAACGTGCCGGCAACGTCGTGACCGTCACCGACGTGGTCGCGACCGAGGTGGAAGATCGTCCCGGCGGTCTGGCCGAGTTGCTGGCCGTCGTGCAAGAGGCGGGCATCAACATCGAGTATATGTACGCTTTCACGTTTCGTTCAGGCGGAAGGGCGATCATGATCTTTCGCTTCGACGAGCCGGACGCGGCCATTGCCGCCCTGCAACGCCGCGGATTCAATGTGCTCCAAGGCGTGGATCTATTCGAGCGGGCGAAAGCGTGATCCGCGGTTCTATCGTGAGGACGCCGCGTCGCGGAAAGTTCGGGCACACGCCCGCTTCAGCGTGTCGGCGGCGGAGACCGTCCCACACCGCCGCGGTCCCCTCCGGCCGCTCTCCCTGAAAACGAGGCCAAGATCGGTCTATGGATGCCGCACCCATCGACAATCTGATTTGGAACCGCGCGGAGACGCTCCCCCGGGAGGAATTGAAGGCCTTGCAACTCGCCCGGTTGCGGGAATGCGTGCGGCGCGTTGCGGAGGTGCCTTTCTATCGGCAGGCTTTTGCCCGATCACGCCTCGACCCCGACGACATCCGTGATCTTGCGGACGTCCGCCGGTTGCCCTTCACGACCAAGGCCGATCTCCGCGACCACTATCCGTTGGGTTTTCTGGCCGTCGATCGGTCGCGGGTCGTGCGGTATCACGGCTCGTCGGGTACGACGGGGCAACCCACGTTTGTGGCCTACACGGCTCAAGACCGCGCCATCTGGGGCGACCTCTGCGCGCGATTCCTGGTCGCGGGAGGGCTGCGGCCGCACCACACGGTGCAAATCGCATTCGGGTATGGGCTGTTTACGGGCGGATTCGGTTTGCACTACGGAGTGGAAACCGTGGGGGCGGCCGTCATCCCGGCTGCCTCCGGTAACACGCGTCGGCAGGTGCTGCTCCTCAAAGACCTCCAGCCCGACGTCTTGATTTGCACGCCCAGCTATGCTCTGACGATCGCCGAAGAGCTGGAAAACCAAAACGTCGATCCGGCCGCGCTGTCTCTCAAATTCGGGCATTTCGGCGGAGAACCGTGGACGGAGGCCATGCGGCGCGAGATCGAGAAGCGGCTGGGCATCACGGCGTTCAACAATTACGGTCTGAGCGAGGCCATCGGCCCGGGGGTCAGCGGTGAGTGTTACCTGCGCTCCGGCATGCACATTCAAGAGGACCATTTTCTCGTCGAGTGCATCGACCCGGAAACGCTCGAACCGACGCCGCCGGGCAGCCCCGGTGAGCTGGTCATCACCACCTTGACGCGAGAGGCCATGCCCCTTCTCCGCTATCGCACGCGGGACCTCACCATACTGGATGATATGCCGTGCCCGTGCGGTCGAACCGGTATCAGGATGGCGCGCGTCCGTGGAAGGACGGACGACATGCTGATCATTCGCGGCGTGAACGTCTTTCCTTCACAGATCGAGGAGGCCCTGCTGAAAGTGGAGGGGACGACGCCGCACTACCAGATCGAGGTGGATCGGCCCACGCACCAGGATCAAGTCACCGTTCACGTCGAAGTCACTGCGGATCGATTCTCGGACAAGATGAGTGAGATGCAACGCTTGCGCGACGCCATCGTCGCGGAGATTCACAGCGTGACCGGCCTGCACATGCGAGTCAATCTGGTCGGTCCGCGCATGCTCCAGCGATTCGAAGGCAAGGCGGCTCGCGTCGTGGACCGGCGCAAACTGATCGACGATTGATCGGCGGCATCCTCTCCGCGGCTGCGGACGGCGGCTCCCCAGACATGCCGAACAACGAGGCTTCCCCATGACCTACGCGATCGTTTTCATCACGGTGTATTTGCTTCTCATGATCGGTGTCGGTTGGTGGGGGCTGAGGAAGACGCGAACCCTCAACGATTTCTTTCTGGGCAATCGGGCGATCGGCCCCTGGGTTTCCGCCCTGGCCTACGGCACCAGCTATTTCTCCGCCGTTCTGTTCATCGGCTTCGCCGGAAAGCTCGGCTGGGGATTCGGCCTGAAGAGCCTTTGGATCGCCGTGGGAAACGCCTTCATCGGCTCGCTTGCCGCCTGGTTGATCCTCGGTTCGAGAACGCGCGTGATGACGCAGCGGCTCAACGTCATGACGATGCCGGAATTCTTTCATGCAAGATACGAGTCTCCGGGCCTCAAGATCTTCGCCGCCCTGCTGATCTTCATCTTTCTTCTTCCGTACTCCGCGTCCGTCTACAAAGGGCTCGGCCACCTCTTCGAGGTCCAGTTTCACATCCCGTACGAATGGGCCATCCTCGCCATGACCGCCGTGACCGGACTTTATCTCATTCTCGGCGGGTATTTCGCGATTACGCTGACCGACTTCATTCAGGGAATCATCATGCTGGGCGGGGCGGCGGCGATGACGGTCGTCTTGCTCAACCAAGCCGGCGGCCCGATTCCGGCTTGGGAAGCCGCGGCCGCGAACTATGCACGGCACATTCCGCCCGAGAATCAGCCCCCGACCTATCTCTTGGTTTCCCTGGTGCTGATGACGTCCTTCGGCGTCTGGGGCCTGCCGCAGATGGTGCAAAAGTTTTACTCCATCAAGGACGCCCGCCAAATCGGCCGAGCGGCCGTCGTGACGACGGTCTTTGCGCTGCTGATCGGGGGCTGCGCCTACCTGACGGGATCGCTCTCGCACGTATTCGTCGATCGCCTTCCCGAGGGCCCCAACCCCTTCGACCGATTGATTCCCGACTTGCTCTCTCGGCAATTGCCGGCGGGTTTGATGGCTTTGATCCTGTTGTTGGTTCTCTCCGCCTCGATGTCGACGCTTTCCTCGCTGATCTTGGTTTCGTCCTCGGCGATTGCCATCGACTTGTATAAGGGGTACCTGGCCCCGGCGGCTTCCAATCGGCGATCGCTCGCCTTCATGCGGTTCTTGAGTGGGATTTTCGTGGTGCTGTCGTTTTTCATCGCCCGGCAAGAGAACGCCGTGATCGTGACTTTGATGTCGCTCTCGTGGGGTTCCGTGGCGGGGGCTTTCTTGGCTCCCTATTTGTACGGCCTGTACTGGCGGCGAGGCACGGCAAGCGCCGCCTGGATTTGCATGGCGGTCGCTGTCGGGCTTGCCAACATCCTCTTCCTGTGGTGGGGCGAGCGCCTTGTCCCCGTAGCGTCGGTCACCGCGATGGCGGTGCCCTTGCTGCTGTTTCCGTTGATCAGTGTTTATACTCGCCCGCCGTCCCAAGCCGCCTTACGTCGGGCCTTCCAAGAGGAGTCGCCGGAGGAATCCGAGGCCGTCCTGGATGATCCGGCCGGTTTGGCGGAAATCACCGCCGCCAAATGAGAAGATGGCGGGAAAGGCGCGGCTCGCCGGCGTTCGGAGTTGCGGCGAGGGGCGAGAACGGGGCTGGCAATCGCATCGCCGCAATCAGAGAAAATTGGCCAGCACCTCGGCCGGTGCGGGGCCGTATGTCAGCGGTTCCATGGCCGCCGATGCCCGACCTTGGCTCAGACCGCGAACCGTGTTGCTGTAGCCGAACAAGTTGGCCAAGGGGGCCCGGGCCTCGATGATCGTGTTCTTCCCGCGCACGGTGGTGCGTACGATCTCCCCGCGTCGCTGCTGCAAGTCGCTGAGGACATCGCCCACGAATTCCTCGGGAACGGTGACCTCGACCTTCATGATCGGCTCCAGGAGGACCACGCCGGCCGAGCGGAGGGCCTTTTCGAAGGCATCTGCCGCGGCGAGCCGAAAGGCCAGCTCGTTGGAGTCGGTTTCGTGGATGCGTCCGCCGAGGATCGAGACTTTGACGTGCATCAAGGGAAAGCCCAGCAGTCCGCCGCCCTCGCCGTGTTGCTCCAGCGTTTCCCAAGCGGCTTTGAGGAACGGAGGGGGCAGGGCATCGCCGCACTCCGGAATGACGACCACCGCCTTGGCGCCTTGATGGAACGGCTCCATACGAATGGATAGCTCCGCCCAAAGCTGCTGGCCGCCCAGATTGCGGTGGCATTGTCCCACCGCTTCCACTGCCTTCTCGATGGTTTCCCGGTAGCTGACGCGCGGCTTTTGCACACGGCAACGCAGACGGTAGTCGCGAAGCAAACGGTGGGTGATGACCTCCAAGTGCAGTTCGCCCATGCCGCTGATCAGAATTTGCCCCGTCTCTTCATTCTCCCGATAACGGAAGGTCGGGTCCTGGCGTTTCATCAGTTCCAAGACTTCGACGAGCTTCTTGCGGTCGGCGGTCGTCTCCGGCTCGATCGCCGTGTCCACCACCGTTTCGGGAAAGACGATCGATTCCAGCAGGATGGGGTGCTTGGGATCGCACAAGGTATCCCCGGTGATCGAGTACCGCATTCCCATGATGCCGACGATGTCCCCGGCTTCGACCGCCTCGATCTGCTCTCGGCGATCGGCCTGGATGCGCCACAATTGCGGCACGTTTTCCTTCTTGTTCTTGCCGGGATTCAAAACGCGGCTGTTCGCCTTGAGTCGCCCGGAATAGACCCGGACATAATCCAAGTCGCCGTAGCGTTCCGGCTGGACTTTGAAGACCAACCCGCAAAACGGTTCGTTGACATCCGCCTTGCGGGTCAGCTTGCGGTCGGGCTTGTCCACGTCGTAGCCCTCGACGGGCGGGATGTCGGTCGGACTGGGAAGATAACGCACCACGGCGTCGAGCACCGGCTGAACGCCGATTCCATGAAGCGCCGTGCCGCACATCAAGGGCACCACCATGTTCTGGATCGTCGCCAGCCGCAAGACCTCGTGAATCAGCTCCTCGGGAACCTCTTCTTCGGATAGGAGCAGCTCGGTCATGCGGTCGCTGTAGAGCGAGAGTTGATCCAGCATCCGCATCCGCCATTGGGAAGCCGCCTCGCGGAGCGCTTCCGGAATCTCTTCCTCCAGGACCAACGCCTCTCGATCCTTCTCCTCGAAGCGCAAGGCCTTCATGCGGATCAGGTCGATGACGCCGACGAAAGGATTGGGGTAATGCGCCGGCCCGGCACCGATGGGGATGTTGATGGGCACGGGGCGGCACTCCAATCGCTCGCGGATTTCCTCCACCGTGCCTTCAAAATCCGCGCCTTCGCGGTCCATCTTGTTGACGAAGGCCAGCCGAGGAATGCGGTAGCGGTCCGCTTGACGCCAGACCGTTTCACTTTGCGCCTCAACGCCTTCCCGGGCGCTGAAGACGACCACGGCGCCGTCCAGCACGCGCAGACTCCGCTCGACCTCCGCCGTGAAATCGACGTGCCCCGGGGTATCGATCAGGTTGACGTGGTATCCTTTCCAATCGAAGGTGACGCAGGCGGCCAGGATCGTAATGCCCCGCTCTTGCTCCTCGGGGTCGTAGTCCGTCGTGGTGGTCCCTTCGTCCACCATGCCCACGCGATGGATGAAGTGACAATAGTACAACATCCGCTCGGTAAGCGTGGTCTTCCCGGCGTCGATATGGGCGACGATTCCGATATTGCGAATCAGGCTGATGTCTCGCGGCATGGCTACCTCACCGGGGGGCCGTAGCGGCCGCCCCGTCCCCTCGCCTCGCGTTCCGAAAGCGGAACGCCGTTCTGTTCACTTCGTCTTCTCATTTTCGGCGGGGCGGTGCGATGCAACCCCGCGATCACCGCTTTTCGTAGCGCCCGCCTCCGCCTGCGCAAAACAACACCGCACCGAAGGTGCTTCGGCGCGGTGTCTTGATAACCCAAGGGCATTACCACGCAAAGTGCGCGAATGCTTTGTTGGCCTCGGCCATGCGGTGAACGTTCTCGCGTTTGGTGATCGCGGCTCCCTCACGCTTGTAGGCGGCATCCAGCTCGGCCGCAAGTTTTTCGTGCATGGGCTTTCCCTTGCGATCACGTGCCGCCTGAAGCACCCAGCGGATGGCAAGGGACTGCTGCCGCTTCTTGTTCACCTGCATCGGCACCTGGTACGAGGCACCGCCCACCCGCCGCGATCGCACCTCGATGTTCGGCTTCACGTTGTCGATGGCTTCGGTAAAGACATCGATCGGGCTCTTGTCGGGATACTTCTCGGCCAAGATATCCAGGGCCTGATAGAAGATCGCCTCGGCAATGCTCTTCTTGCCGTCCCACATCATGCAGTTGATGAATTTTCCGGCCAGAAGGGATCCATATCGCGGATCCGGCTTCAGCGTGGCTTCACTGGCTGTTTTCCGTCCCATATCCCACCGTCAAAGAACCGATCCCACCGTGAAAAAACCGATCCAATTGCAATCAAGTGCCGCGAACCGGCGATCGAAAACCTTACGCTCTCGTCCAAGTTCTTGCGACGAAGAGCACCCAGGGAACTATTTGCCGGGCTTCTTGGCCCCGTAACGACTGCGCGACTGCCGACGATCGGCCACGCCCGCCGCGTCACGCGTACCTCGAACGACCTGGTAACGCACGCCCGGCAGGTCGCGAATACGCCCTCCGCGGACCAGTACGATCGAGTGCTCTTGCAGGTTGTGGCCTTCCCCCGGGATATATACCGTCACTTCCTTGCCGTTGCTGAGCCGCACCCGAGCGATCTTCCGCAAAGCCGAGTTCGGCTTCTTGGGCGTCATGGTACGGACGATGAGGCACACGCCCTGCTTTTGCGGACAGCGATCCAACGCCGGAGCCTTGCTGAACTTTCTCTTCGGCCGCCGCGGTTTTCTCACTAACTGGTTGATCGTTGGCATAGCGAATGGCTTTTTGTCGATAACACCTTGAAATCAGTCGGGCCTACTGCCCCTTCCGGTTTGCCGCAAATCAGCGTCCCCGCGATCACACGTCCCCGCGATCAGGGGGCCATGGCTCGGCGGTATGCCCTCCGTGAGGCTCCGCCAAGAACGGAGGGGGAAACTCTAAGCCTACCAATTCCCCGGCCGATGTCAAGCCGCCGCGACTTGCGAATCGCCGGATGACATCCAGGGAACGGCGAAGGGCGAAGGAAAAGCAAGCGGAATTGCATCCTGGCTCGCCTTGTCAAGGTGATTAATTCCACCTCTTGTCCCAGTCGCCGCACTTTGCGCATTCCTCTCTTGTTACGCAAGTCTCCCAGGGAACGGCTGGATTCCGACCGACGGTGGGGTCATCGTCCCGGTCTCACACGCCTTCTTGGGAATCGGAAGCCTTGGCCTGGGAATCCGCGTCCGCCGGTACGTCACCGATATCGTCCAAGGAGGGGAATGGCGAGCCTCCAGTGAACATCTCCTGGGACTCCGCCGCGGAACTTGCCGACTCCTGGGGATTGGGGATGTCTTCGAGCAACGTGAAGCGATCGGAGACTCCCGCGCTCGGACGGCGTGCCGCAAGTCGCTCCAGAGCCTCGGGCCGCAGCCGGACCTCGGCCTGTTGATACTTGCGAAAACCGGTCCCTGCCGGGATGAGGCGACCGAGAATCACGTTTTCCTTCAATCCCACCAACCTGTCCACGCGACCGGCCAAGGCGGCCTCCGTCAGGACCTTCGTCGTCTCTTGGAAGCTGGCGGCGGAGATGAAGCTGGAGCTTTGCACCGCGGCCTTGCTCACGCCGAGAAGTTGCGTGCTGGCCTCGGCCGGACGCGGCGCGACGCACTTGGCAGGCTTCTTGCCCGCCGCTTCGACCTGCGTGTTCTCCTGTTCGAAGACCTCGCGCGGCACGATCTCGTCGGGCGAGAAGTGCGTGTCCCCCGGGTCTACGACCTTGACGCACTTCGCCAGTTCCGCGTTCTTCGCCCGAAACTCGAACTTATCTATCAACGAGCCTTCCAAGAGGCCGGTATCACCGCCGTTTTCGACCCGCACCTTGCGCAGCATTTGGGCGACGATGATCTCGATATGCTTATCGTTGATTTCCACCTTTTGCTGGCGGTACACGTTCTGGATCTCGCGGACCAGGTACTGCTGCAAGGCCTCCTCGCCGGAGATGCGAAGGATGTCGTGGGGGACCAAGGGGCCTTCCACCAAGGCGTCTCCCGCTCGGACGAAATCGCCGGTGTGCACGCGGAGGTGCTTGCCCGGCGAGACCATGTGCTCGCGTTCGATGCCGCTGTCGCTGCGGATGATGATCGTGCGTTTGCCGCGTCGTTTTTCGCCCAGCAGTTCCACCACGCCGTCGATTTCGGCCATGATGGCGGGATCCTTGGGTTTGCGGGCCTCGAACAGCTCCGTCACCCGCGGCAGACCGCCCGTGATATCCTGAGTACCGGTCACTTCCCGCGGCTGCTTGGCCAACAACGTGCCCGGCGTTACGATTTGTCCTTCCTCGACTTCGATGTGCGCCTTTTCCGGCAAGTATTCGTAGCCCAGGATCTTGCCCGTCTCGGGGTCTTCGATAATGATCTGCGGCTGGCGGTCTCCCCGATGCTCCATGACGATGCGGCGGACGGTTCCGGCGGCATCGCGATCGGCGCGGAGGGTTTCGCCTTCGACCAGGTCCTCGAACCGGACGCGTCCCCCGACTTCGGCGATGATCGGGATGTTGTGGCGGTCCCAGTCGCACAAGACTTGTCCTGCTTCCACGCGGTGGCCGTCATCCACTTTGAGATGGGCGCCCAAGGGAACTTCGTATCCTTCCAATTCCCGGCCCTTCTCATCCAAGATCAAGAGCCGGCCGTTGCGAGAGATCGCGATGCGGTCTCCCGCCGCGTTGGTGACTACCTGCATGCGGACCAAACGCACTTGTCCTGCCTGCCGGGCGCGGACTTGCGTTTCCTCCAAGGCCCGAGCGGCGGTACCGCCGATATGGAAGGTCCGCATCGTCAATTGGGTGCCCGGCTCGCCGATGCTTTCCGCGGCGATGATGCCGACCGCCAGACCTTCCTCCACCAAGCGGCCGGTGGACATGTCCATGCCGTAGCACAACGCACAGACGCCCAGGGGGGCCTCGCAGGTCAACGGACTGCGGACTTGAATTCGCTGGATGTTGTTTTCTTCGATCTTGCGGGCGATTTCCGGCGTAATCAGCTCGTTCTCGCGCACAATCACTTCGTCGGTGATGAGATTGACGATATTGGCCCGGCTGACCCGGCCGCGGATCGCTTCGGCCAAGCTGACTTCCACTTTTTCCCCGCGGTAGACGATACCCTTGGTCACGCCTTGGGTGGTTCCGCAGTCGTGCATCGTGACGACGACGTTTTGGGCCACGTCGGCCAATTTGCGGGTCAAGTAGCCGGAGTCGGCCGTCTTCAAGGCGGTGTCGGCCAAGCCTTTGCGGGCCCCGTGCGTCGAGCTGAAGTATTCGAAGACGGTCAAGCCTTCGCGGAAGTTGGCCTTGATGGGCGTCTCGATGATTTCACCGGACGGCTTGCTCATCAATCCCCGCATCCCGGCCAACTGGCGCACTTGTTCGATGTTACCGCGGGCGCCGGATTCCGACATCAAATGGATGGGGTTGACGTAGCCCGGATATCGCCGGTCGTTCGCCAACAATTCTTTCAGGTCGTTGGTGATTGCTTCCCGGGCGTGCGTCCAGGCGTCCAAGACGGCGTTCTTTCGTTCGCCCTCGGTGATGATGCCGCGCTCATAGGCACGGTGCTTTTGCATGACGGTTTTTTGGGCATCGGCGATGATCTTGGCCTTGTTCGGCGGAACCAAGAGGTCGTCCGTGGCGAAGCTCAAACCGCTCAACGTCGCCTGCCGGAAACCGATCCGGTTCATGTTGTCCAAGAGGTCGATCGTGGCCGGGCGGCCCAGCAGCTCGTAGCAATCCGAGATGACTTGGGCCAACGCCTTGCCGGACATGGTCTCGTTGTAATAGTACATGCCCTTCGGCAGCATCAGGTTGAACAGGACGCGGCCGACGGTCGTCTCGATGACGGATCCCGGCGCGATGTCGGGCCGGCCCTTGACGCGCACTCCCTCCGGCAATCGCACGCGAATCTGCGCGTGCGTATCCACTTTTTTCAGGGAATGGGCCAACTCCACCTCGTCCAACGACGAGAAGATCGAGTCCTCGCCGCGACGCCCCGCCAATCCCAGCGTCAAATAGTACCAACCCATGACGACGTCTTGCGAGGGACTGATGATGGGCTTGCCGTGGGCGGGGCTGAAGATATTGTGGAACGACATCAACAGCGTATGGGCCTCGACGATGGCCTCGATCGAAAGCGGCAGGTGCACCGCCATCTGGTCGCCGTCGAAGTCCGCGTTGTAGCCCTTGCACACCAAGGGGTGCAATTGGATGGCATTGCCCTCCACCAGCACCGGCTCGAACCCTTGGATGCCGATGCGGTGCAGCGTCGGGGCACGATTCAGGAGGACGGGGTGATTCTGGATGACCTCCTCCAAGATGTCCCACACCTCTTCGTCCCGCCGCTCCAACATCTTCTTGGCGCTCTTGATCGTGTCGGCATGGCCCAGTTCTCGTAGGCGCCGAATGATGAAGGGCGAGTACAGCTCCAACGCGATGCGTTTCGGCAAACCGCATTGGTGCAGGCGCAGGCTCGGACCGACCACGATCACGCTCCGCGCCGAATAGTCCACGCGTTTGCCCAGCAGGTTTTCGCGAAAACGGCCCTGCTTGCCCTTGATCATGTCGGTCAAGGACTTGAGCGGGCGGTTGCTGGAGCCGACGACGGGCCGCTTGCAACGACCGTTGTCGAACAGGGCGTCCACCGCCTGCTGAAGCATGCGTTTTTCGTTCTTGATGATGACGTCCGGCGCGTTCAGATCGACCAGTTTTTTGAGCCGATTGTTGCGGTTGATGATCCGCCGGTACAAGTCGTTCAAGTCGCTGGTGGCGAAACTGCCCGAGTCCAACAGCACCAGCGGGCGCAAGTCCGGCGGGATGACGGGCAGCACGTCGAGTACCATCCACTCGGGTCGGTTATCGCTGTCGCGGATCGACTCCACCAGCTTCAGCCGCCCGATCAACTCCTTCTTTTTCTGCTTGGAGTTGGTCTCGCCCAATTCCACGCGCAAGTCGCGGGAGAGCCGGACCAGGTCCATGTCCATCAGCAGCTTGCGGATGGCCTCGGCCCCCATGTCGGCATGGAACGCCCCTTCGGGATACTCGGCCTTGGCCTGGCGGTATTCCTCCTCTGTGAGAAGTTGCAGCTTTTTGAGCGGCGTGTCGCCCGGCTCGATGACCACGTAATCCTGGTAATAGATGATCTTTTCCAGGCTGGAAACCTTCATCCCCAGGAGGGTTCCCAAACGGCTGGGGGCAGCCTTGAAGAACCAGATGTGGACGACGGGGCTGGCCAATTCGATGTGGCCCATCCGCTTGCGGCGCACGCGGCTGTGCGCGATTTTCACGCCGCAACGGTCGCAGACCATGCCTTTGTACTTCATGCCGCGGTATTTGCCGCAGGAGCACTCCCAGTCCTTTTCCGGGCCGAAGATGCGCTCGCAGAAGAGGCCGTCTTTTTCCGGCTTGTAGGTGCGGTAGTTGATCGTTTCCGGCTTCTTGACCTCGCCGAAAGACCAGCTTCGGATGTCGTGGGGGCGCGCCAAGCTGAACTTGACGGCCATGTATTCGTTCACGCGTTCGTAGGAAACGTCGGCGAAACTCACCTTGGGCACTCCTTTTTCCGAGTGAAAAGAAATCGGAGGTCGTGTTTGCGTCTATTCGGCGAAAGCGGTGAAAAGTCCCCCAGCGCGCCGCGGTCACGGCCGCGCGCGGGCGGCTCGTCCGCGCCGGCGTCAAACGCTGGGGCCTTTTTCCAACTGCATGTTGAGGGCCAGGCCTCGAATCTCGTTGACCAATACGTCGAAGCTGGCGGGCGTGCCGGCCTCCAATGTGTTTTCCCCTTTGACCATCGATTCGTAGATCTTGGTGCGGCCGTCCACGTCGTCGCTCTTCACGGTCAGCAGTTCTTGCAGGATGTAGGCGGAGCCGTAGGCCTCCAACGCCCAGACCTCCATCTCCCCGAATCGCTGGCCGCCGAATCGGGCCTTTCCTCCGAGGGGCTGCTGCGTGATGAGCGAATACGGTCCGGTCGCGCGAGCGTGGATCTTGTCGTCCACCAAGTGATGCAGCTTCAGCATATAGATGTAGCCGACGGTCACTTGCTGTTCGAAAGGCTCGCCGGTCCGGCCGTCATACAGGGTAACCTTGCCGCTTTCCGGCAGCCCGGCCTCGCGCAAGCACTCGCGAATACTGGCCTCGTCGGCGCCGTCAAAGACGGGGGTGACGGCCCGGAAGCCCAACTTCGCCGCAGCCCAGCCCAAGTGCGTCTCCAGGATTTGGCCGACGTTCATACGGCTGGGCACCCCCAAGGGGTTGAGCAGAATCTGCACGGGCGTGCCGTCCGCCAGGAAGGGCATATCCTCCTTGGGCACGATCTTGGAGATCACGCCCTTGTTGCCGTGGCGTCCCGCCATCTTGTCGCCCACCGAGATCTGCCGCTTGGTGGCGATATAGACCTTCGCCATCTGCAAGACGCCGCTTTTCAGCTCGTCCCCCCGCTTCATGGAATTGAGCTGATGATCGCGGCTGTCGATGGCCGCCTCGACGGCCGGCCACATCTCTTCGTACACCTTCTCCACCTGCTTGCGAAGCCGTTCCGTGCGGATATCGAGGCGATCGACGCTGAATCGTTGGGCCTGTTCGGCGACGTAACGGTGTTCCTGACCCTCCACGAGGTGGTTGCCTTCCTCGTCGGTCAGGCGCGTCTTCAGCACGTCCTCGATTGCGGCGACCAGCTTCCCGAAGGCTTCGGCGATCTTGGCGTTGCCCTTCGTCTCGATCTCCTTCACCCGTTCCTCGAATTCCTTTCGTTCCTCTTCGGAGAGACTCATGCGGCGGGCGAATTTCTCGGTATGGATGACGATGCCTTCCACGCCCGGCGGAACCTCCAGCGAGTCGTTCTTCACATCCTCGCCCGCCCGCCCGAAGATGGCGTGCAGGAGCTTTTCCTCGGGCGTCAGTTCCGTCTTGGACTTGGGGGTGATTTTTCCCACCAGGATGTCGCCCGGCTTGACGTGCGTGCCCACCCGCACGATGCCGTTCTCGTCGAGATTGCGCAAGACCTTTTCGCTGACGTTCGGAATATCGCGTGTGAATTCCTCGCGCCCCAGCTTGGTTTCGCGGACCTCGGCGTCGAACTCCTCGATGTGGATCGAGGTGAGGACGTCCTGGTGCAACAGTTCCTCGCTGATGATGATGGCGTCCTCGAAGTTGTACCCTTCCCACGACATGAACGCCACGAGCAGATTACGGCCTAGGGCCAGTTCGCCGTTGCAGATCGCGGCGCCGTCGGCGATGACCTGCCCTTTTTCCACCTTCTGCCCCAGCCGCACGATCGGCTTCTGGTTTTGGCAGGTCCGTTCGTTCAGTCCCACGAACTTTTCCAGGCGATATTCGTCCGTATCGTCGATCACGATACGCTCCGCATCGACCCGGGTCACGGTCCCTGCGCGTTTCGCGCGGACCACCAGGCTGGAGTTTTCCGCCACGCGTCGTTCGAGAGCGGTTCCCACCAAGGGCGGCTCGGTCACCAAGAGCGGCACGGCCTGCCGCTGCATGTTCGATCCCATCAATGCCCGGTTGGCGTCGTCGTGTTCCAAGAAGGGGATCAACCCCGCGGAAACGCCGACGATTTGGGCGGGCGAGACGTCGATGTATTGGACGTGATCCGTGGGCACCATGATGAAGTCGCCGCGATAGCGGGCCACCAGGCTGTCAGCCTGAATCTTGCCGTTGACCACGGGGGTATCGGCGGGGGCCAGGTACGCGTCGTATTCCTCGTCCGCCCGCAACCAGCGGATCTCATCCTGAAGCACCCCTTTCTTGACCACCTGATAGGGGGCGATCAAGAAGCCGTATTCATCGATCGAGCCGTAGATCGCCAGGCTGGAGATCAAGCCGATGTTCGTGCCTTCCGGCGTCTCGATGGGGCACACTCGGCCGTAGTGCGAGGCGTGCACGTCGCGGACCTCGAAGCCCGCCCGTTTCCGGTTCAAGCCGCCCGGCCCCAAAGCCGACAGCCGCCGTTCGTGCGTCAACATCGAGAGCGGATTGGTCTGATCCACGACCTGCGACAGCTCTCCGCGGCCGAAGAAATACTCGATCGCGGCGGAGACGCTCTTGGCGTTGATCAGGCTCCGCGGAGTCATGTCCGCGGCGTCGCTGTAGGCCATGCGGTCTTGGACCGTGCGACGCAGCTTCAGGAACCCCTTGCGCAATTCCTCGGACGCCAATTCGTCGATCGTCCGCACGCGGCGATTGCCCAGGTGGTCGATGTCGTCGGGTTTTGCGTCGGGATCTCCGCTCCGCAAGCGGACCAGATATTTGATGGCCGCGATATAGTCCTCCGGCCGGAGGCACATTTCGTCTTCCGGCACGTTCAGTCCGAGTTTGCGGTTGATGCGGAATCGGGCCACGCGCCCCAACCGATAACGGTTCGGGTCGCGGAACTTCTCGTGGAACAAGGCCTTCGCCCGTTCCAGTTGCGCCGGGTTGCCGGGCCGCAAACGCTGATAAATCCGCAACAAGGCCTCTTCGTGGCTGGCGGTGGGGTCTTCGGCCAAGGAATTGAGGATCAGCGGGTTCTTCATGGCGGGCATGACCGCCACCGATTTCAGACCCGAAGCGCAGATTTGATCGGCGATCGTCTTGGTGATCTTCTGCCCGCACTCGACGATGATCTCGCCGGCGTTCGGGCTCTCCGCGGGATAGACGACGTCCTCAACGGCGATTTTGCCTTCCAGCTTGGACGCACTGCGTCCGTCGATGATCGCTTCCTCCTTGATTTCGTCCCCGAAAAACGCCCGTAGGATCGCCGCATTGTCGCTGAAGGCGGGATCCATGGCGCGGAGCAGCGTCATGGCGGGAAACTTGCCGCTTTGGTCGATGCGAACGGAAAGCGTTTCTCGGCGGGAAAGCATGATTTCGACCCAGCTTCCCCGCTCGGGAATGATCCGGCAATTGTGGATCTTGCGGTCGCTGTCCTTTTCGCGTGTTTCGAGGAAATCCATGCCGGGGCTGCGGTGCAACTGGCTGACGATGACCCGTTCCGCCCCGTTGATGATGAATTCGCCGCCGCCCAGCATGATCGGCAGTTCGCCCAGAGCCACTTCTTCTTCGACGGGCTGATCCTTCGTCAATCGCAGCCAGACCTTGATGGGGCGGCTGTAGGTGAGGCGAAGTTGGCGGCACTCTTGCGGCGTGAAACGCGGCTTTCCCAGTTCGTAGCGGATGTATTCCAGCCGGATCGACTTGTCGTAAGTCTCGATGGGGAATACTTCGCGCAGCAAAGCCTCCAGACCCTGCTCCTTGCGCTTGTTCCAAGGAACGTCGGCCTGGAGGAAGCGGCTGTAGGCCTCGGTTTGAATCTTACTCAATTCGGGAATCGGAAACTGGCTTTGCCGACTTCCGAAAACTCGCGTGTTGGTAGGCTCCAGACGGCGTCGTGAGGAAATCGCCATTGAGACCTCATCCTCCCAAATGCGCAGAGGCAAGAAAGAAAGAACGAGTCCGGCGCCGATTGTCGCTTTAGGACCTGCCGGGCGCAGAAAGCAACAATCGGCCCAGACTCGTCACGAATACCAGGCTCCCGCTCGAATTCGAGTCAACGCGCATCCGTAGGCATATCCGAAAAAGAAAGACGCGCTAACCTCTGATGCCCCGATTGCGGACGTCCACGCCGCCGAAACGATCGGCGAACCCATCCATCGATCACTTGATGGCGACGGTAGCACCTTCTTTTTCCAGTGCCGCCTTGGCCTTTTCGGCCTCTTCCTTGCTGACGCCTTCCTTGACCTTGGAAGGGGCGCCCTCGACCAGCTTCTTGGCGTCGGCCAAGCTGATCCCCGGGATCAAGGAGCGAACCGCCGTGATCACCTTCAGCTTGTTGGCGCCGAAGTTTTCCAGCACGACGTCGAACTCGGTCTTTTCCTGGGCGGCGGCCTGTCCGCCGGCATCGCCCGCGCCCGGCATGGCGGCCATCACCACGCCGCCGGCGGCCGGCTTGATCCCGCCCACCTGTTCCAGGTAGTCGGTCAGTTCCTTCGCCTCTTTCAGGGTGAGGCTCAAGATTTGGTCGCCCAAGTCCTTGGCCTTGGGGCTGAACTCACGAACCGCAGCGTCAGTTGCCATGATAGATCCGATCCTTTCCTCGAAAAACCCTCATTCGCTTGAGCGCCAGGTAGCCCTTCCCCCTCGCTCCAAGTTTCTCCGAATACGCTGGACGAATTGGGCGCGTCGCGTGCCGTCCGGTTCGTCGCGACACACCGGCGTCACGCCTGGGCGGGCGCCTCGCCGTCGCCTCCTGTGGAAGCCGCTTGCTCGGCCGACGCCTCCTCGGCCGCCTCCTTTTCCGAGATCTGTTTGATCTGGCCTGCCAGAGTCTGTCCGACCGCCCCGATCAACGCACTCAAATTGGCGGCCGGCGCCAAGATTTGTCCGGCGATCCTCGCCAGTACTTCTTCGCGAGACGGCCATTTGCTGATTTCCTTGACCTGCTCCGCGGTGATGCGTTCCCCTTCCATCACGCCGCCTTTCGGCGCGAACGGGGAGAAGGCTTCATCCTCGGCCAGCCGCACGACCTCCTTGGTCAAGGCCACGATGTCGGTGCCGCCCCAGCAAATGGCGGTCGGTCCTGCCACCTCCGTGAACGCCGCCTCGAGCGGCGTCCCGGTCAGTGCTCGCCGCGCCAAGGTGTTCTTCACCACCATCACGCGGATGTTCTTTTCGGCCAATTCTCGCCGCAGTCGCGTCGTCTTCGGTCCATTGAGGCCGATCACGTTGACCAATACGGCCGCGTCCACGCCGTCCAATTTTCGGCGGTAATAGTCGGTGATTTGCTGCTTAACGAACTTGCTCATGGTGACGGGAGTCCCACGCTTGGAGTTGTGTGTTCGGTCGTCCGCTCGAGATTCGCGTCGAACCTATCCTGACTTGAGAATCGATCGATCCTGATTCGCCGAAGGACGTCTGCGGACGTCAAATGCTGACGCGAATGCCGGGGCTCATGGTCGCCGAAATCGTAATTCCCCGGATGTATTGTCCTTTGACCGCCGCCGGCTTCAGGCTAATCACATGGTCGATGAACGCTCGGATGTTTTCGACCAGCTTTTGCTCTTCGAAACGGATCTTTCCCACCGGGGCGTGAACATTCCCGCCCGAATCGTTGCGGAATTCCACCTTACCGGCCTTGTACTCCCTGACGGCTTTGCCCACGTCCGGCGTGACGGTTCCCGCTCTCGGCGAGGGCATCAGACCGCGGGGGCCCAAGACCTTTCCCAGGGGGCCGACGACGCCCATCATGTCGGGCGCGGCGATACAGACGTCGAACTCCAGCCACCCCCCTTTGATTTTCTCGGCCAACTCCGGCCCGCCGACCTCATCGGCACCGGCCGCCTTGGCCTCGTCCACACGGTCGCCCTTGGCAAACACGACCACGCGAACCGTCTTGCCGAGACCGTGCGGCAGGACCACCGATCCGCGGACGATCTGATCGGCCTGCCGGGGGTCGATCCCGGTTCGGATAGCGACCTCGACCGTTTGTTCGAACTTGCGGTTGTCGAAGGACTTGAGAAGCTTGACGGCCTCGGGCAAAGGCAGCGGGGTCTTGCCCGGCGCCTTCTCCGCCATCGCCTTGTAAAGCTTGGAAACTCGAACCATATTATGCGAACCCTTCAGGCTCTCCCGCACCGGCGACCGTCGGTCTTGCGACGCAACCTCGCTTGGCGGTCATGAAACATTGACTCATCACATTTACGAGACGGTCCAACGCAACTTGGGGGCATGGACGTTCATGCCGGATCACCGGCGCAACCAAGATCAATCGACCACATCCAAGCCCATGCTCCGGGCACTCCCCTCCAGGATGCGGCGAGCGTGCTCCATGTCGCGAGCATTGAGGTCGGCCATCTTGGCCTTGGCAATCTCCTCGATTTGTGCCCGGCTCACCTTCCCGACTTTTTCCTTGGGCGGATTGGACGCGCCCTTTGCGATTCCCGCCGCCTGCTTCAGCAAATCCGCGGCGACCGGACTCTTGGTTTCCAGCTCGAAACTGCGGTCATTGTAAACGCGGACCACAACGGGGATCCGCATGCCCAAGTGCTGGCGGGTCCGCTCGTTGAACTGCTGCACGAATTGCCCGAGGTTGATCCCGAAACGACCGAGCGAGGTTCCCACAGGCGGGGCGGGAGTCGCCTGTCCGCCCGGAACGTGGAATTTCGCCACACCGACCAGTTGTTTAGCCATACTACCGTTCCAGTCCTATGCCGAACGCTATTGGATGCTTCGCCGATCAGTCCTGCGTCGGGCAGTCCTGCGTCGGGCCGCCCCGGCACGGCCGACTACCCGCACGACTAGGCGATTTGCTCGATCTGCCAATACTCCAACACCACGGGCGTGCTTCGTCCGAAGATGCTTATGACGACGGTCACCCGACCGTTGGCCTCATCGATCGACGAGACTTCTCCCTCGAAGGTTGCGAAGGGGCCGTCGTTGATCTTCACGCGGTCGCCGACATTGCAACCGATCTTCAATCGGGGCGCCTCTTGGGCCTTTTCTTCCGCCGCCTTGGCGAGAATTCGGCTGACTTCGTGCGGGAGCATGGGCGTGGGTCGCCCGATCGCCCCGGTGAAGTCTCCGATGCCGGGCGTCTCCCGCACCAGAAACCACGCATCCTCCGTCAAGGACATCTGTACCACGATATAGCCGGGATACAGCTTCCGACGAATGACTTTCTTTCGCCCGCCCTTGAACTCCGTCACTTTTTCGACCGGGACGATGATGTCGCCGAAGAGATCCTCCATTCCGGCGATCTTGATTCTCCGCAACAGCGCCTCGCGAACGGTATCCTCTCGGTTCGTTTGAACCTTCAGGATGTACCATTCCTTGGGAGGAATCTCGTCATCGCCAGCTCGGTCTTCGTTCCGCGATCCCGACTCGGCCGCGTGCTCGGGGGCATACTTGGCTGCGCCTTTCCCGGTCCGCTCTTCGATCGGCTCCCCGCCGGCGTCGGGTCGCGACGGCAATTCGGCCTCGCCGGACTCCGGCACCGGATCCGCCTGAGGCTCGTTTCCTTCCAGGTTGGACGGGTATTCGGGGTCCACGGCCATCAAATCCAATCAACCTATCGAGTTCCAATCTCCCGCAAACCTGATCCGAGGCTCCTGCTGAGGAAGGGAAAGCCGATCAGAGGGGATCGGCCGTGGTCAGGCGGGAACTTTGTATTGTAACGCTTCCGGAAGCCTTCCGCAAACCCCGCCGCCGATTATTTTCGACTTCTTCAGTGTCGGACACCCCGGCGGCTTATCGCCGCCGATCGGACCTGCGCGCCGCACGCCGTGGTCAGGAGATCACGCCGTGGTCAGTAGATATTGAGCCACCCGAAAAAGCTTCGCCAAAACAAATCGTAAAAGGTCAAGATCAGGGCCAGGCTGAAAATCACCACGAGGACCACGACACAACCCCGAATCAGCTCGGTCCTTTTCGGCCAAGACACCTTTCGCATCTCGGCTTCCACGGAGATCAAGAAGTCGGCGACCTCGGGGACGTTCATCAGGCGGAATGCGATCCATGCGCCCGCCGCAATCAACAGGGCGGGCAGACCGAACTGCCACTCCAGCGACAGCCCCCACGCACCCAAAGTCAGCCCCAATCGCCACGCCGCGAAAACGACGATCACCACGATCGCGGCGAACGTCGCCTGCCGGACAACGCGTCCCTGGTTCCGCTTGTAGAGCGTCGTACGGAACAGTTCTTGGAATAGGGCGTTCACGCCGTAGTTCTTTCGATTGCTGGCGACCTGAAGCATGAGAGGCCTACTCGCCACGAATTCGGAGGACCGCGGGCCCTTGATCGGCACCCATCCCGGTCCGACTATCAACAGGGGCGGAGAGACTCGAACTCCCAACCGCTGGTTTTGGAGACCAGTGCTCTACCAATTGAGCTACACCCCTACCCCCAATTCAGGAGCATACCCGGCGGACGCCGAAGCCTGGCTCTGCGGTTCGTCCGGGCACTTCATTGTGACGCCGCGACGCCCCGGTCGTCAAGGCGAGTCGGGCGGCATCATCACTGAACCTCGGATTCCGGGGCGGCGATCACCGCTACTTGAGCACCTTGGTCACGACGCCGGAGCCTACCGTGCGTCCGCCCTCGCGGATGGCGAACCGCAAATTCTCTTGCATGGCCACGGGGGCGATCAGCGTTACCTTGATCTTGACGTTTTCGCCGGGCAAGCACATTTCGGCCCCGCCCAGCAGGCTCATTTCGCCCGTCACGTCGGTGGTGCGGAAGTAGAACTGCGGACGGTATCCGGCGAAGATCGGAGTGTGCCGGCCGCCTTCCTCCTTCGAGAGGATGTACACCTCGGCCTCGAACTCCGTGTGCGGCGTGATGGAGCCGGGCTTGGCCAAAACCTGACCGCGCTCGATTTCATCGCGCTTGACGCCGCGGAGCAGGCAGCCCACATTGTCGCCGGCGATCCCTTCCTCCAGCGTCTTGTTGAACATTTCCACGCTGGTGCAGACGGTCTTGCGAGATTCGCGAGAGAAACCGACGATTTCGACTTCCTCGCCGGGCTTGATGACGCCCTGCTCGATACGGCCGGTCGCCACAGTTCCACGACCTTCGATGGAGAACACGTCTTCGACCGCCATCAGGAACGGCTTGTCGACCGCCCGGGTCGGTTCGGGGATATAGCTGTCGATTGCATCCATCAGCTCTTGAATGCACTTGTTCTTTTCCGGATCTTCCGGATTCTGATAGGCACCCAGAGCGTTGCCGCGAATGATCGGCACCTCGTCGCCGGGGAAGTCGTACTTGTTCAGCAGGTCCCGAAGCTCCATCTCGACCAAGTCGAGCAACTCGGGGTCGTCCACCAGGTCCACCTTGTTGAGGAAGACCACGATGGCCGGTACGTTAACTTGCCGCGCGAGCAGAACGTGTTCCCGCGTTTGAGGCATGGGACCGTCCGCGGCGGAGACCACGAGGATGGCACCGTCCATCTGAGCCGCGCCGGTGATCATGTTCTTGATGAAGTCGGCGTGACCCGGGCAGTCGATGTGGGCATAGTGTCGATTCTCGGTCTCGTATTCCACGTGCGCCACGTGAATCGTCACCGTCTTGGTGGCGTCGCGGACCGTACCGCCCTTGGCGATGTCGGCGTACGACTTGAAGTTGGCCAAGCCCTTCTTCGACTGGACCGCCAAGATCGCTCCGGTCAGGGTCGTCTTGCCGTGGTCGATGTGACCGATGGTGCCCACGTTCACGTGGGGCTTCGAGCGAACAAATACGTCCTTAGCCATTCGTCCTAAGTCTCCGTGCTGTAGATAAAGCGGATACTTTGATGCTGCCTGGCTCGCCGCCGGCCGGCCTACCGAGTCCAAGAGCTGCTGATGGGACTTGAACCCATGACCTCGTCCTTACCAAGGACGCGCTCTACCGGCTGAGCTACAGCAGCGACCGATTCCTTTAGTGTCCTCGCCGGCACCCCTTCGCGAACCGTGTTTCGCGACGCCGGCCTGCATTTGTTTTCCCGTGCTTCGGTCCGCCGAAACCCGTGCCACGCACCTTCGAAATCATGAACCGCCGAAAGGAGCGGGTGAGGGGAGTCGAACCCCCGTCAATAGCTTGGAAGGCTACTGCTCTACCGTTGAGCTACACCCGCCCGGCCCGGAGGAAATGCCTTCCGCCTCGCGCCGATCTCAGCTTGACGGGAAAACAACACTACCGGCGCTCTTTCCAACGGGAAAAGCGCATATTGTCCCATCTTGCGCGGGCGTGTCAAGCTCCACCGATCTCCAGCGAATCGATGTTCAGCGTCCCAATGGGGGGTGCAGGATTCGAACCTGCGAAGGCAGTGCCATCAGATTTACAGTCTGACCCCTTTGACCGCTCGGGAAACCCCCCGATCATGCCTCATCACCCACCATCCGGTTCGCACACCGGCGGGGCGTC
>Ga0067045_1027926_pt1 | contig 50331 bp, 48 predicted proteins | sample TerdegcTABiofilm_FD_59184 | JGI IMG/M metagenome (GOLD analysis project Ga0067045, IMG submission 59184) | Combined Assembly of (Gp0054472, Gp0054536) Wastewater bioreactor microbial communities from Singapore -Terephthalate degrading...
CGCTTTTTTCATTTCACCATGACTCCAGCACCGAACTTTGCTGGACTACGCCCAAGCTCGATACAGCAGGTTTATCAATAACTTAGGCGAGTTCAACATATGCCGGTGCTTTCCGAAACCTGACCTGACTTCCCTGCTGGTGGCCCCTATGAGGCTCTTGGGAATCGGGTCTTTCCGAGGAGTCATCATGGCGAAAATCAAACTCACCAAGTCCGCAGTCGATGCGGCGCAACCCCAAGCGCAGGCCGTTGAACTCCGGGATACGTTGGTGCCCGGCTTCCTGTGCAAGATTACACCAGCGGGCCGCAAGGTGTTCATGCTCCAGTACCGGACGAATGCCGGCGAGCGCCGCAAGCCCGCCTTGGGCCTGTACGGGGAATTGACCGTTGAACAAGCCCGCTCGCTGGCGCAGGAATGGCTGGCCCAGGTGCGCCGGGGCGGCGATCCGGGAGCCGACAAGGCAGCGGCCCGATCCGCCCCTACGGTCGCGGAGTTGTGCAAGAAGTTCATGGAGGATCACTCCAAGCTGCGCAACAAGCCCAGCACGCAGGTCGGCTACCAGAAGTGCATCGACAACAACATCATCCCGATGCTGGGCCGCATGAAGGTGCAGGACGTGAAGCGCCCGGACATTGCCGGGATGATGAAGAAGATGGCGCACAAGCCGGCTGACGCGAACCGCACATTCAGCGTGATGCGCAAGATGTTCAACTTGGCTGAAGTGTGGGGCTACCGGCCAGACGGCACGAACCCGTGCCGACACGTCCCGATGTATCCCAATGGCAAGGCAACCCACCTCATCAGCGACGAGGAAATGGGCAAGCTGTTCCGGTATCTCGACTATCTGGAAACCGATGGGCTGGGGCTGGATCATGCCGTCCTGCCACTGGCGATCCGGCTGCAATTCGAGTTCGCAGGCCGACGCTCCGAGATTGTCACGCTCCAATGGGATTGGGTGGATCTGGAGAACCGGCGCGTGGTCTGGCCGGACAGCAAGACCGGCGGCATGTCCAAACCGTTAAGCGAAGAAGCCTATCGGCTGCTGTCCACGGCTCCACGCCAAGACGGATGCCCGTATGTGTTCCCGTCGCCGAATCATCCGGGGCAGCACATGACGACGGGCGAGTATTACGGCGGCTGGACGCGCATCCTCAAGCGTGCCGGTGTGTCCCATGTGGGCACCCACGGCATCCGCCACCGTTCGGCCACCGACATTGCCAACTCGGGGATCCCGGTCAAGGTCGGGATGGCACTGACGGCGCACAAGACCGTGGCGATGTTCATGCGTTATGTTCACACCGAGGACAAGCCGGTGCGGGAGGCGGCCGAGCTGGTGGCCAACCGGCGGCTGGCGATCACCGGGGTGCGGCAACCGGCGGAGACACAGGCATGAACAAGCGCAAGGCGTCCATCGCGTCACCCGCAGCGCCGAGGGCGCTGCTGGGCGACATTCGGGCATTGATCGAGGCGTCGCGGCAGCGCGTCGCCTCGACGGTCAATGCGGAACTGACCCTGCTGTTCTGGCAGATCGGCCAGCGCATCCATACGGAAGTGCTGGCCGGGCGGCGGGCCGGGTACGGCGAGGAAATCCTGCCGACCTTGGCCGAGCAGCTTGCCCGCGACTATGGGCGGGGCTTTGGGGAGAAGAACCTGCGCCGGATGGTCAAGTTCGCCGCCACATTCCCCGAGGAGCCAATTGTCGCGACACTGTCGCGACAATTGAGCTGGTCGCATTTCGTCCTGCTGCTGGCGCTGAAAGACCCGCTCCAGCGAGACTACTACGCGCAGATGGCGAGTGCCGAACGCTGGAGCGTGCGGACGCTGCGCGAGCGCATCGACTCGATGCTGTACGAGCGCACGGCGCTGTCCAGAAAGCCGGAAGAAACCATCGCGCAGGAACTGGCGACCCTGCGCGATGCACAGCGCATGACGCCGGCACTGGTGATGCGCGACCCGTACATCCTCGACTTCCTGGGCCTGCGGGATAGCTGGCAGGAAAGTGACCTGGAAGCGGCCATCATCCGCGAAATGGAAGCCTTCCTGCTGGAGCTGGGCGCGGGCTTCTGCTTCGTTGCGCGGCAGAAGCGCATCCAGATCGACGACGATGATTTTCACCTTGACCTGCTGTTCTACAACCGCAAACTGCGCCGACTGGTGGCCGTCGAATTGAAGATCGGCGAGTTCAAGGCCGCGTACAAAGGTCAGATGGAGCTTTACTTGCGCTGGCTGGACAAGCACGAGAGGGAGCCGGAGGAAGCCTCGCCGCTGGGGATCATCCTTTGCACCGGCAAGAAACGTGAGCAGATCGAACTGCTGGAACTGGACAAGTCGGGCATCCATGTCGCCGAGTATCTGACCAGCTTGCCGCCGCGTGCGGTGCTGGGCGAGAAGTTGCAGCAGGCGACCGAGCGGGCGCGGTTGCAGATCGAGCAGCGGCAGCCTGGCGAAAAATCCTGACAGCCGTATCCGGGCGTCCCGGCGTGCCGCCGTCGGGTTCGCGGGCTGCGCCCCGCGCTTCGTGCCGAATCACGGCCATTCGGCTTTGACCCCTGACGCCTCCGGCCCTGGCGGGCCTGCGCGCTCTGCTTGCACAAGAGCGAGTGTGTGCATTGGGCGGGTGTAGGCGGTCTTGCTGTTCCCTTCACCGTATCACGGCGTTCTCGCCGTCAAGGGCGGTGCGCGCTTGAGCGCGCTTGCGTCCTGGCGGCCGTCTGCGACCCCTGACTGCTTGCGCTGCGCCGTGCTGGCGACGGTTCCGGGCAATTCCGCCCGTGCAACCGGAGATCGTCATGAACGACAAATCACACATTTCCCTCGAACAACACGCTTGCCTGGTCTGCGGCGCTCGCTTCGATACCGGCGCGATCCTGCTGGACAAGCGCCTGCGCGCGAGCATGGAGCGCCACACGGCGACCGGCTGGGGCTTGTGCCCTGAACACAAGAAGCTGTCCGACGATGGCTTTGTCGCGCTGGTCGAATGCGATCCGCAGCGCAGTGGCTCGCCCGGCGCGAACCGCATGAAGCCCGAGCAGGCATATCGCACGGGCCGCCTGGCGCACCTGAAACGCGAGGTGTTCGCCGAGGTTTTCAACGTACCGATCGAGGACAAGCAGCCATGCGTGTTCGTTGAACCGGGCGTGATCGAGCAGTTGCAGGCGATGACCGCGCACTGATCGCACGGCGACCTTCCGGCGCGTAGTCCTTCGGGGCGACGCGCCTTTTTTTCTGCTGCGCCCGATGGCGCAACTCCGGCCCTCGCGGGCCTGCGCGTGCTGCGCACTTGCCGAAAGCCGGGGTGCGGGAAGGTGTGAGGGAGGCGGTCTTGCTGTTCCCCTCATCGTGCCACGGCGTTCTCGCCGTCAAGGGCTGCACGCCGATGGCGCTTGCGTCCTGGCGGCCGTCTGCGACCCCTGACCGCTTGCGCTGCGCCGTGCCCCGGAAGGGTCGGGCAATTCCGCCCGGCAACCTTTCAGGAGTTCACCATGAACAACGTACCCATCACTGCCGAGCAGCGCATCGTGCTGCTGGCCAACGGCCGCGCATCGCTGGAGAACCCGGACTTCGACCCGGCCCCGGTGGTCAAGCTGTTCACGCCGGACGGCGGCGCGACCTGGCTGCTGACCGAGATTGATCCCGATGACCACGACCACGCTTTCGGTCTTTGCGACCTGGGCCTGGGCGAGCCGGAAGTCGGCTGGGTCAGCTTGGACGAACTGGCGAGCGTGCGCGGCGGGCTGGGGCTGCCGATCGAGCGTGATATGTCTTTCCGCGCCGAGAAACGCTTGAGCGCCTATGCACGCGATGCGCGGCTGGCCGGGCGGATCATCGTGTGAACGTCGCAAGCGCGTCGTCCTTCGGGGCGACGCGCTTTTTTTCTGCTGCGCCCGGTGCCGATGCCTTCGCGCCTGTGGCGCTGCGCGCTTCGCTTGCACTCCAGGGGAAGGCCATGCGGCCATCCCCGCCGCGCTGCGCTTGGCGCCCCTCAAAGCCCGCCGCCCCGGCTGTGCCGGCGCGGCAACCTCTGCGCATCAGCGGCATTTCATTCGGGGCATACCGCCCATGCTGTCCATCGTTGATGGCATGGGCGTCCCCGGCCACCTGGGAGATGGCCGGTCGCGCTGTCGTGCTGCGCATCGAACCCCCTGCGGGGTTTCGCCCCTGACGGGCTTCCATCGTTCCCTCGCTCCGCTCGGCTGACGCCTCCGGCCCGGATTCCTAGATCCGGGCCTGCGCGCTTCGCTTGCGTGCGGTTCGGCACACCAGGACGGCCGTTGCCATGTCCAGCCGTCTCCCCTGACTTCATCACCTTGTCCGCGACTGTAGCCCGCGCCCGTGTGCCGTCAAGGCGCGCAGGGCCGTGTCCTCGGCTGCGCCTGCGGGCCGCACCAACCCTGCGCTTGCCTCCTTGACGGCACCCGTTCGCGCGCTCCTGACCGTCGCGGGCGATGAACTCAGGAAAGACGGTGGCAACAGGGCCAACCGGGTTCCTCGTGCCAACCGCACAGAACAGCCGAAAGGCTGGGCTTCCGAATCTAGGAATCCGGTGTGCGGCTTGAACAGCAAACCCTTTTTTCTTTGTCAGGAGAAATGAAATGCAACTCGCATCCCGATTCGCTTCCCGTTCCCCCTCGCTGCGCAGCGATTACCCGCTGACCGATGACCAGATTCACCGCGTAGCGCCGTCCATCTTCGCGGACGCGCCGCATGAAAGCCGTTCGCAGCGGTACGCCTATATCCCCACCGCCGCCGTGCTGACCGAGCTTCGCAAAGAAGGGTTCCAGCCTTTCATGGTTTGCCAGACCCGCGTGCGCGATGAAGGCAAGCGCGAGCATACGAAACACATGCTGCGCCTGCGCCACGCCAGCCAGATCAACGGCGCGGAGGCTAACGAAATCGTGCTGCTGAACTCCCATGACGGGACAAGCAGTTATCAGATGCTGGCCGGCATGTTCCGGTTCGTGTGCAGCAATGGCCTTGTGTGCGGCGACACCGTGGCCGATGTGCGCGTACCCCACAAAGGCGATGTTTCCGGGCATGTCATCGAAGGCGCTTACGAAGTCTTGCGCGGCTTCGACCGGGTGAAGGATTCCCGCGATGCCATGCGCGCCATCACCTTGGACGAAGGCGAAGCCGAAGTGTTCGCACGTTCCGCGCTGGCCTTGAAGTACGACCCCACCGACAACAAGCCCGCGCCCATCACCGAATCGCAAATCCTGATGCCGCGCCGGTTCGACGACCGCCGCCCGGACTTATGGAGCGTGTTCAACCGCACGCAAGAAAACCTGACCAAAGGCGGATTGCAGGGCCGCAGCGCCAACGGACGCCGCCAGCAGACCCGCCCGGTGCAGGGCATTGATTCCGATGTGCGCCTCAATCGCGCCCTCTGGATGCTGGCCGATGGCCTGCGCCAGTTGAAAGCCTGATTCCCCACGCGGCAGGGGCAGGCAGCAGCCCTTGCCGCATCCCTCGCTGCTGCATCCCTGAATCGTTAGGAGTTATCACCATGAACGCCGTTACCCAAACCGAAGCCCGCGCCGTCAATACCGCCACCGCTGTCCCGCTGGAAGCCGCCGACCCGACCAAGAACCTGATTCTGGTTCCGCTGTCGCGGCTGGTGTCGCGTCCCGCTGGCCGCAACGTGCGCAAGACCCCGCGCATGTCCATCCCCGAACTGGCCGCATCTATCCAGCGTGTCGGCCTGCTGCAAAACCTCATCGTCGTTGCCGCCGCCCAACGTGGAGAAGGTAGCGAGCATTACGAAGTCGTGGCCGGTGGCCGCAGGCTGGCCGCGTTGAAGCTGCTGGCGAAGAAGCGCCGCATCAGCAAGGAATGGGAAGTGCCTTGCCTGCTGGTGGCCGATGGCACCGCCCGCACGGCCAGCCTCACCGAGAACGTGCAGCGCGAAGCCATGCACCCGGCAGACCAGTTCGAGGCATTTGCCGCGCTGGTGGCCGAAGGCCGACCCATCGAGGACATTGCAGCGGATTTCAGCGTGTCCCCGCTGGTGGTGCAGCGCCGCTTGAAGCTGGCGAACGTCTCACCGCGCCTGCTGGCCGACTACCGCGCCGAAGCCGTGAGCCTTGACCAGTTGATGGCCCTTGCCATCACCGACGACCACACCGCGCAGGAAAGCGCCTTCTATGACGCGCCAACGTGGCAGCGCCAGCCGTCCGCGCTGCGCGACCGCCTCACCGAGCGGGAAATCGACGCCTACCGGCATCCGCTGGTGCGGTTCGTCGGGCTGGACACCTACGAGGCCGCAGGCGGCGGCATCCGCCGCGACCTGTTCGCGGAAGGCGATGCGGGCGTGTATCTGACCGATGCCGCGCTGCTGGAACGGCTGGCGCAAGACCGGCTGGACGGTATCGCCGCCGAGGTGAAGGCCGAAGGTTGGGCGTGGGTGGATGCCACGCCCGCCGTGACCCATGCCGACCTGCACGCCTTCCAGCGTGCGCCGAGGGAACGCCGCGAGCCGACCAAGCGCGAAGCGGCCCGCATCGAGAAGCTGCAAACCAAGCTGCACGAACTGGCCGCCGCCGTGGATGACGCACTGGACGCCGACGACGAGGAAAAGGCCGATGCCTTGCAGGAAGAAGGCGAAACCCTGGGCGAGCAGTTGCAGGCGCTGGAAGATGGCTTGCAGGAGTACGGCCCGACCGTGAAGGCCGCAGCCGGTGCCATCGTCACCATCGACCGCGACGGGCAGGCCGTGATTCATCGCGGGCTGCTGCGCGAAGCCGAAGCCAAGGCGCTGCGCACGCTAGAACGCCTGCGCCAAGGGTTCAGCGGCGAGGATGCCGGGAACGACGACGAAGGCAAGGACGGAGACAGCGAAGGGCAGTCCAAGACCGCCGCCATATCCGACCGGCTGGCGCAGCGGTTGAGCGCCCACCGCACCGCCGCGCTGCAAATCGAAGTGGCACGGCATCCGCAAGTGGCGCTGGCCGCGCTGGTGCATGGCATGGTGCGAACGGTGCTGCAAGACGGCTACCACGGCCGCGACCTGCCGCTGGGCGTGAGCCTGAAAGTGCAAGACCGGCTGGAAGGCTTGGCCCCCGACATGCCGGATTCGCCCGCCGCCGTGGCGCTGCGCGAGTTGCAGCAGGTAGCAGGCGAAGGCTTGCCGGAGGACAGCGCCGAACTGTTCACCGCGCTGCTGGCGAAGTCGCAAGACGAACTGGTGCGGCTGCTGGCGGTATGCGTGGCCGTCACGGTGGACGTAGTGACGCCCCGCGCCACGCGGCAGCAACCCGGCGAGGCACTGGCGCAGGCCGTGGGGCTGGACATGGCCGCATGGTGGAAGCCGACCGATGAGGGTTATTTCCGGCACATGCCGAAGGCCGCGATTCTGGAAGCCCTGCGCGAGTACGCGCCCGAGCAGGTTTACCGGCTGGCGAAGTTCAAGAAGGCCGAGGTTGCCCGCGAAGCCGCGTGGTTTACCAATGACACCGGCTGGATGCCCGCCATCTTCGAGGCCGCAGGCCCGCAGGACGCCGCGCAGGAGGCAGGCCCGGAGCAGGACGCCCCGGAAGATGCCGAAGCAATGGCGGATGAACCCGCCGAGGCGCTGGCCGCTTGACCCGCGCCGAAGGCAAGCGCCCCGGCCTCGACCGGGGCGCTTCGCTGGAAGGAGAAGCCCCCATGACCCGCACCACCACCCGCCGCCCGCGCATGGCGGCGATCTACGCCCCCGGCACTGTGCGCGCCCGCCGCTGGCACGGCGCAGGCGACGTGCGCGGCTACCGTCCGCCCTCGGGCTGGACGGCCTGCGCCGACCTCACCGACATTCACCCCATCACGGGCCGCGCCTTGCCGCGTGCCGTGTGGTGGATTGTCGAAACGAAGGAATGATCATCGTCAGCACCGCGCCCAGGCCGTTCCGGCCTGGGCGCGGGGAAGACGCAAAATCCGGGAGCGGCGGTGGCCGCGCCCGGTTTCAAGGCCCCAAGCCAGAACGCCCCTTCGCCGCCTTCGGGCAGGCGGCGAAGGGGCGGCGCACAAGCGGCCTTGTGCGCGGGAAACCTGCGAAGCCATCAGTGCGTCGGCGCACAGCGCCGACGACATGCCGAACGCGCCCCGCCGCAATGAGCCGAACTTGTGGGGCTACGCCCCGGCTTGCTGCGGCAGGTTGCACGAAAGCGCGCCGTCCTCGACGCTGGCGGTTCGTTGCCTGTACGTCACGAAGGACGGTTCACCGACACACCGCCCGGCCCTGCAATGGAGCTTCCACACCACGCCTCACGCAAAGGGCCGCAAGCAGCGGCAGGGGCGCTTTCACCTTGTCGCTGGGCATTGTCCTTGCCCGTGTCAGGGCGCAGGCCGGTGAAGCCGTCGCGCGGAGATGCCGAGTCGGCCATGTCTCCATTCGGGAGCGGGCGGCCAGTACGTCCTTGTGTTGTTGTGAATCCTGGCGGTGGCACGGCTGCGCCTTGGGCTTCATGGCCGCAACCTTCCAGCGAAAACAATTTCCCCTGCGCTGCGCGCATTCCTCGCGGGACAAATTCTTTTCGCTTCCAGGCGCTCCACTGCGTTGCGCCCGCAAGCGGTGCGGCCAGCCCATCCCCCGCCGGACGGATCACAACAAGGACGCACTGGCGCGACCTTGTTCAACCCGAAAGGAGAAATCATCATGGCTAACATCGGCACCTTCACCGCAGACAAAGACGGCTTCACCGGCCAGCTCCGCACCCTGACCCTCAACGTCAAGGCCAAGCTGGTTCCCAACGACAAGGGCGAGAACGAAAGCGCCCCGGACTTCCGCCTCCAGACGGCCGGCCACGACTTCGGCGCGGCGTGGAAGAAAATCAGCGAGGCCGGGCGGGATTACCTGTCGGTGGCCATCGACGATCCTTCATTCCCGGCAACGGTCTATGCCCGCCTGATCGAAGGCGAGAGCGGCACGCACGACCTGATCTGGTCGCGCAGCAAGCCCAAGGCGGCCTGACGGCCGCCCACCGCGCCTCGCCCATTGCGGCGGGGCGCGGCGCTGCTGATCACAGCATCGCCCGCACCGGGTTTCGGCAGTTGCCTCATGCCCGGCAAGTTCAGAGCAGGCATCGCATTGGTGATGGCCGGATGGCTTGAAGCCCGTGGCAGCAAGCACAGCATGGCGTGTCGGCGCGATGCGCCGCCGGGCTTGTGCGCCCAGCATGGGCGCACTCCTACGGGTGAAAGTCCCGTCGTAAGTTGATCACAGCGAACGAAGTGAAGCGCAACTGCGCAAGGGTGACCGAGCGTGGAGAGGAAGCGTGGAGCGTAAATCGTGAGCCGATGGACAAAAACCACATAGAAGGCACTGCGGAGCAGGGTGAGCGGGCAAGCCGCCGCGAAGCTCTTGTGATCAAGGCGAAGTGGTGTAAATGTGGCGGCTGTGCGATGAAGGAGTGTGTTCTTACCTGGGGAGACCTCGCCTTGATCCTGAAAGGGTAACGGCGTCGAGCCGGAGCGAGGAGTCAGCAGAGGTCGTAGTAGCCGGAGTTGCGGGGCCGATGAGGCTAGAAGTTAAACGGCGAAGGGCCGAACGAGAGGAAGTGTTTGCAAACCATGCCGATGCTGGATGCCATGCGCCAGAAGCCTGCGCAAGCGGGGCGGGATGCCACAACCCGAGGTGAAGCCTCGGACGGGGCGTGCCGTGGCGAAGCTGACGGCCCGCGGCATGACAAGAGCGGCACAGGGTCAACGCTGCTGGAAGCGGCGTTGACGCGAGAGAACCTACAGCAGGCATTCAAACGAGTGCGGGCAAACAAGGGGTCAGCGGGTGTTGACGGACTGGATATAGACCAGACGGCACGCATGCTGGTCACCGAGTGGCCCCGCATTCGAAGGGAACTGCTGCGGGGAACGTACCGGCCCAGTCCGGTACGACGGGTGACGATCCCGAAACCGGACGGAGGCAAGCGCGAGCTTGGAATCCCGACGGTGACGGATCGGCTGATCCAGCAGGCGCTGCTACAGGTGTTGCAACCGCTGCTCGATCCCACCTTCAGCGAGCACAGTTACGGATTCCGGCCTGGACGGCGGGCGCATGATGCGGTGTTGGCCGCGCAGTCGTTCGTGCAGTCGGGGCGGCACGTGGTGGTGGACGTGGACTTGGAGAAATTCTTCGACCGAGTCAACCACGACATCTTGATTGACCGCCTGAACAAGCGCATCAACGACGCCGGAGTAATCCGGCTGGTGCGGGCGTACCTGAACGCGGGGATCATGGATGGCGGGGTGGTCATGCAACGGCACGAAGGCGCACCGCAAGGCGGGCCGCTGTCGCCGCTGCTGGCCAACGTCCTGCTCGACGAAGTGGATCGGGAACTGGAGCGAAGAGGCCACTGCTTCGTGCGCTACGCCGACGACTGCAACGTGTACGTGCGCAGTGCGAAGGCAGGCGAGAGGGTGATGGCCTTGCTGCGTCGACTCTATGGACGGCTCAAGCTGAAGGTCAACGAGGCAAAGAGTGCCGTGGCGCCGGCGTTTGGACGCAAATTCCTTGGGTATGCCCTATGGCGGAGACGGGATGGAGCGATCAGGCGCACGGTAGCGGCCAAGCCCCTGGCGGCGTTCAAGCAGCGCATCCGAGAAGCGACGCGGCGCAAGAGCGGACGCAGTATGCAAGCAGTGGTCAACGGGCTGCGCCCCTACCTGCTGGGATGGAAGGCGTACTTCAGCCTATCGCAAACACCAATTCTCTGGCGAGAGCTCGGGGCTTGGCTGCGTCATCGGTTGCGGGCTCTCCAACTCAAGCACTGGAGGAGCGGCAGGACGATGTATCGTGAACTGCGTGCTTTGGGTGCCAGTCACAAGACAGCCATCCTCATTGCGGCCAACAGCCGCCGATGGTGGCATAACAGTGGCGCGCTCTTGAACTACGTGCTCACGCTGAACTGGTTCGACAGGCTGGGCCTACCCCGTCTCGCTTAACCTCAACCACTCGAACCGCCCGGTGCGGATCCGCATGCCGGGTGGTGTGGCAGGGGTGCAGCCCAAGGGCTGCCCCCTATGCCGATTCGGGCTGCGCCCCGTGCCGCCTGTGTCGTCACGGCCATACGGCTTCAATCCCTCACGCCTTCGCGCCTGCGGCGCTGCGCGCTTTGCTTGCCTCCAGGGGAAAGCCCTGCGGCCTATCCCCGCCGCGCCGCGCCTGGCACCCCTTGAACACCGCCGAACCGGCTGCGCCGGATCGGCCGGGTCAGCGTCCATGAAGCGGGCTCGCTCCGAACCGCCATTGAAAACTACACGCCGTTCCTGGCGGATTTGATATCGAGAAGATTGATCTGGTCGATCTTGTCTTTGTGGATCACGATGGTCAGCTTCGCGGGGTATTTGAATCGCATCTCACTGATTCTGAATGTCCACAGCATGATCTTCAGTAGATCCTCGTCGGAAATATTCTTGTGTCCTTTGATTCGCGTGATTCCTGATCCAAAGATTGTGGTCGATACGCTTTGCTGGGCGTACACGTTGTTTACCTTGTCCCAGAAATTAATGAGGAACTCAAGGTACTCCGGCATCGTTAGTAGCGCCTTGTTGTTCTCATCGAACTTGGAGAACGCGGTCAGGAGGTAGTCTTTGTACAGGCAAATTGTGCCTATCTGATACCTTTTCTTCTTACCGTGTTTCCTTGTCTCGTTCTCCTCCAGGACTTCGCTGTCATCAAAAGCGTATTCCTCGATGTAGCGGTCTAATTCGGAAAGCGGAACGCCGAGATGCTTCTGGATGAAAACACCGTTGAGAGAAGTCTCGCCAATTATCTTGTTGTCCACCTGAGTGTCGAAATACTCATTGAAGGCAATTGCCTTCAATCCCGGCTGGCGGAAAATGTCGCCGGTCTTGATCGCGACATCGCTGCCCTCGACATTGATGTCGATACTGTTCAGGTTGTTCGACCAGAGCCATATCACCACGTAGGTGAGTGCCAGTGCTGCCAAGAAAGCCAAGCCAGCCTTCAGCTTCCACTCGGCAGGAACGTCAACAAAAATAACTATGAATGACAGCGTACCGCTGACGACAGCGGTGATCTCAAGGAATTTCTTGATGACACGCTTGTCAAAAAAGTTGACCTTCGCCATGACGTGGATCATTCGTTCCGATATGTCGATTGATTATGGGTTGTACCTGTAAATGCCTGGGGCCTTCATGCTCCCAACCATAAACTCGCCGTCCTGCAAGGATTTCTTGATGAGATCTTTATTCATCGGGACATGAAGCGTCGGGACTTTGCTCATCGAATCTCGGAACACGGGAAGATTTCCCCACAGGTTCTTGACAGCCTGCTTCAATGATCCGCCGACCAGCAGACTTTCCTTGGTGGCGTATTCGGGATAGATGACAATGACAGGCAGCCCTTGATCGTTGATCCCGTAGTCGATTTCTTCTCGAAGGGCGCGGGAATTCGTCGTGATCGAACTCAAGATGAGGATAATGTTCTTCGAGTTCCGAAGGCGCTCCCTGAGCCTGGGTTTCAGTGTGTATTCCCAATCGCTGCCATCGCGGACACTGTAAGTTTTGTCATGCGAATCAACGAAGGGGAACGTCGCATCAGCACCTTTCCACATCCGTAGGGTGTTGTAATACTGAAAATCCTTCGTCGCATTGGCACCTAGCGAGCTGGGATGGAATGGCTCTGCAACGTAAAAGGCGGTGTAGTTTCCATTTCGATATGCCATGTCGCTTCTCAATCTCCATCAGAGTTCAGTACCGCCTCAAGTTCCTGACGCACCTGCGCCAACAACTCGTCAGCCTTGCGCGTGCTGTCGCCCGCAAAGGCCAGCGTCAACAACGTGAGCGGATGCACGTCCATGACCTCGCACAGCTCGGTCAGCTTGTGCAGGGTCGGACTTTTCAGGTCGCGCTCCAGCGTACTCATATAGGTGCGGCTCGACACGTCGGAGAACGCTTCCTGGCTCAAGCCACGCGCCTTCCTGACCGTCTTCAACGCCTTCGCCAATGAGTACTTTGCCGCCACCTATGGTTTCCTCTCAAAACCAAGATGACAACCCGTTGCGTCCTATAGAGCTACAATCTATAGTGTTCATTCATGGCTGAGAGGCCGCTTTCGTGCTTTTACGGAAATCCGTATCCCCGGATTCCGACAGAACCGGGGAATCGCATCTGTGCTTCCACACACAGGCACGGATGCGGTTCGGCGGTAGTGCGCTTCGGCACGAAAGCGCATCCGCGCATCCCCGGTTCCGTGAGGTTTCTGCTCATGACCTTGCCGCTTGTCACCACTGACGAACGCGCCCGGCTGCTGGCCCACGGCGCGGCGCTCGCCGCTGGCCAGCGCCTCGACCCGCTGCCGGTGGTGCGCCTGTTCACCCCCGACGCCCATGTGACCTGGCTGCTGGTATCGCTCGACCCTGCCGATGGCGATACGGCCTACGGCCTGATCGACCTTGGCATCGGGATGCCCGAGCTGGGGACGGTCAAGCTGTCCGACCTGGCCGGCATCGTCGGGCCGCGCAAGCTGCCGGTGCGGCGGGATCGGTATTTCCAGGCGGTGCGCCCGCTGTCGGAATACGTCCGACTTGCGCAGGAGAACGGCGCGATCACGGACTGATGAAAGCCAGCGCAGCCCGGCCAGCCGGGGCGCACTGTAACTATTTCAGTCTGGGTCAAGACGGCGCAGGTCTGAATCCGCACTCTTGCGCCAAAGCGGTACGACCCTGCTGCAAACAGTCCTGATCTTTGGCGCGGGCTGCGGCACGGTATTCGATGCCGCGCACCATTTCCGGGTGGCGCAGCCGTCGCATTAAGACGATTTCCCCAACACGCCGGAGCCAAACGGTCTTGACACCGACAGTTACAGCTTAACCCCATTTTGATGATGACCTGATGGCATTTCGATAGCTCCTGCCTCGCGGAAATCGTGGCGACGCATCCCAAGCACAGGGAGCTTTCGCCATGACTGATCGCAGCGCCGACCACTGGTATCCGACAGCCGCCTATCTCTACGTCCTGCACCTCGACGGCCCCGCGCTGGCCTGGGAATACCTGCGCAGGAACCCTGACTACCGCCGCGACTGGCTGCGCCGTCGCCGCCGAGAAGACGCCGCGCAGGCATGGAGCCTGCGCCTGCTGGAAGACCCGGCTCTGGATGCGCGCGACGCGCACCCGGCCTGGTTCCCTGACCACGATGCCGTGGTGCAGGTTTATCCCGATGCCGACCCGCCGCCCGAAGCCCATGCCTTCGAGTTCTGGCGCGTGCCTGGCCGCAAGCAACTGATCCACGACGGCAAGCGCCTGGTGCTGGTGTCACACTGGCCCGGCTGCTGCCTGCGGCTCGCGCTCGCGCCGGGCCTGGAAGACGGCGTGGCCTACCTCTACGCCACCCGCGCCTGCGCTGCGCCCTGCGCGCGCTATCGCACGCTCGCGGCCGAGCTGGACGCCCTGGCCGCTGCCACGGTTGCCGCGCCTGCGGCGGCGGCCCGTTCCCGGCCCACGCCTGCCGCACTGCTGGAATTGCATACCTTGCAGGCGCTCGACGCGGCCCTCGCGGGCGCGTCCTTGCGCGAAGTCGCCGAAGGGCTGTTCGGCGCGGAGGCCGTCGTGGCCGACTGGCACAAGGACGGTGCCTTGCGCGCCCGCGTGCGCCGGCTGGTGCGCCGTGGCGATGCGCTGATGCGCGGCGGCTATCGCCGCCTGGCACAGCTTCCGCCGCCTTCGCCGCAGTAGGGGGACGTTTCGCAGCCCCTGCAATTCGTCCCTTAGCAAGAAGCCTCGCTTTCTCGAAAGTGCCTCCATCCGGCCGCGTGGTGTGGTCGGGCTTGATGGAGGTACATCCCATGCGACCCGCTCCCTTGCGGCCTGCCGCCACTGTCTCGACCGCTGCCGCGCAGCCGCAGCGTTATCTCACCAACGACGAAGCCGCCGAGTACCTGCGCCTGTCGCCGCGCACGCTGGAAAAGCAGCGCGTGATCGGCGGCGGCCCGCGCTTTCGCAAGTTCGGCCGGCGCGTCATGTACGCCGTCGCCGACCTCGACGCCTGGGCCGCCGACCGCAGCTTCGAGACGACTTCCGATCCCGAGTACGCCGAGCAGCACTCGGCGGACAGCCGTGCGCGCTGATCGCTGGCGCGCGCCAGGCCACAGCCATGTCCATCTCCGCGCTGCCATTCCGGCAGCGGCCCCCGCAAGAACGCGAACAGCTCGACCTGTTCCGCGCCTTGCCGGGCGACATGGCACCGCGCGACAGCCAGGACTTGATGGCCTATCCGTTCTTCTCGCTCGCCAAGTCCAAGCGGGTCAAGCCCATCGACTTCCGGGCGGGCAACGTCACGATCCGCGTGGAAGGCACGCAGGAGCATGGCATCGCCACGATTTGGGACGCCGACGTGCTGATCTGGGCGGCCTCGCAGATCGTGGAGGCGAAGGATGCGGGCCTGCGGCCTTCGCGGCTGATCCGCGCAACGCCCTACGAGATCCTGCGCTTCATCGGGCGCGGCAAGTCGCTGCGCGACTATCAGCGCCTCAAAGCGGCCTTGGATCGCCTGCAATCGACCACGGTGGCCACGTCCATCCGCGAGACAACCGGGCGACGTTTGCACCGCTTCTCGTGGATCAACGAATGGAAGGAACTGGCCGATGCCAGCGGCACGCCGCTGGGCATCGAGCTGATCTTGCCGGACTGGTTCTATACGGGCGTGCTGGATGCCGCCCTGGTGCTGACCATCGACGCGGCGTATTTCCGGCTGACCGGCGGCATCGAGCGGTGGCTGTACCGCCTGGTGCGCAAGCACGGCGGCAAGCAGGCATACGGCTGGCAGTTCGACTTCCGCTACCTGCACCAGAAATCCGGCAGCACCGCCAAGCCCTACGACTTCGCCTGCGACCTGCGCGCGCTCGTCGCGCGGCAGTCGCTGCCCGGCTACGTCCTGGGCATCGAGCGGATGCCGGACAACGGCATGGAACTGCTGACCTTCCGGCCCGTGCCGCATACGGCACTGGGATAACTCGGGGAAAGCCTGTGAATGGCGTCGTGCTATCAGGCGTGCGGGGTATCGTGCTATCAGGCGTGGGACTATCGTGCTATCAGGCGTGCCAATCGGCCGCAAACCAGCGCCAGAACTGGGTTTGCGCGCCCTCTAACTTCCCTAACTTAAATTCTCTAACTTGTAGTAGGGAAACGCCGCTGCGGTGGACAACCGTCACGCGGCCACAACGGCAGCAGCAACAGCCGGACTTTCCAACAGGGAGGGCCAGGCCATGATCGTCGCGCTGCTCAACCAGAAAGGCGGCGTGGGCAAAACCACGCTCGCCACCCACATCGCCGGCGAGCTGGCGATGCGCGGCCAGCACGTCGTGCTGCTGGATGCCGACCCGCAGGGTTCATCGCTGGACTGGACGCAACGCCGAAGCCAGCAAGGCTTGCCACGGCTTTTCAGCGCCGTGGGCCTTGCGCGCGAGACGCTGCATCAGGAGGCGCCAGAACTCGCCAGGCGGGCCGATCACGTCGTCATCGACGGCCCGCCACGCATCGCCGCCTTGGCGCGCTCCGCGCTGCTGGCGGCCGAGCGCGTGCTGATCCCGGTGCAGCCCAGTCCGTATGACCTGTGGGCCAGCGCAGAGATGGTGGCGTTGATCCGCGAGGCGCAAGTCTTTCGGCCTGCGTTGCGCGCGGCCTTCGTCATCAATCGGCGTGTCAGTACCACCGTGATCGGGCGCGAAGCACGCCAGGCGCTCGCCGACCAGCCGCTTCCTGCGCTGCGCGCGGAAGTGCATCAGCGCATCGTGTTCGCCGACAGCGTGGCCGCTGGCCGGCTTGCACGCGAGACGGCACCGGACAGCGCCGCCGCCCGTGAAATCACCGCCCTGGTGGACGAACTGCTGCGGTGGACGACATGACAGCGAAGCCACCACCGAACGGCAAGCGCGCAGCAAAGCGCGTCGGCATAGGCGCGCGTCCGCCCGCGAATCCGCACGCTGAAGCGTGGATTCGGCAAGGCGACGCCGATGCGCTTGGCAAGGGCGACCTCTACACGGCCCGCCTCACCCTCGACATCACGCCCGCCATGCGGGCGCGCATCAAGGTATCGGCCTTCACGCAAGGCGTGACCGTGGCCGACCTGCTGCGCGGCCTGCTGGAGCGGGAGTTTCCCGAGAACCACAGGGAGAACACACCATGACCGCATCCACTGCACCTGCCACCGCACCTGCCGCTGGCGCGGCCACGGCTGCGCCACAGCCATCATTCATCGCGCCTTCCGGCCAGCCGGCCAGCGCGCCGCTGACGCGCGTGGCGCTGGCCTACATCGAGGCCCGTTTCAAGCTCTACCTGCGCTTCGGCGAACCCGCGCGCACGCACCAGCTCGACCGCTGGCGGCGCAGCGCGGTGTTCCTGCCGGGCGCGGTGTTCTGCCGCATCCGCTGGCAGGCCAACGACTACGGCACCGTGCGCTGGCAGCTCATGGTGATGCAAGCCTGCACACCGCTGGACGCGGCGCAGCGCATCCCCGGCGTGCAGCCTGGCGCGCGCCTGCTGCTGCACGCCGAGGGCGACGGGCAAGTGCGCGCCGTGCTGGAGCGCATCGACGCCATCGAGGCGCTGGGCATCGCGCCCATCGCCGTCTCGCCAGCGTACTGGCGCACGCTCGCCAACCGGCTCGCCGCGCGCCTGCCGCTGCCCGACTACACCGCCGAACGGCACGCCGCCTGGCTCGCCGGGAAGGTGCTGTCATGACCGCCCCGACCACCACGGCCCGCGTGTCCGCCGTTGCGCCGCGTCCTCGCTCACGCCTGCGCGCTCGCATCGTCGTGGCGACACTGGCCGCCATCGGCTTCGCTGCGCTGGCCTGGGCGGCTTTCGTGTCGCCGCTGCCGCGCCTGACCTACAACCCATCCGACAGCGTGGCGGTCGGCTGGTATCGCATCGACCCGTTCGACCCACGCACCGCCTCGCTGCCACGTCCCTTGTCCGTGGACAGCATCGTGCTGGTGCCGCTGCCGACCACGGCCGCCGCACTCGCTGCGCAGCGCGGCTATCTGCCGGTGCGCGTGCCGCTGCTCAAGCGCGTGGGGGCCGTCGCGCCGCAGGAGGTGTGCATCGCTGGCGGCATCGTCCGCATCGACGGCGTGCCTTCGGCCGCCGTGCTGCGCGCCGACCGGCTGGGCCGGGCGCTGCCGTCCTTGCCGCTTTGCCGCCGCCTCGAACCGGGCGAACTGTTCCTGTTGAGCGTGACGAATCCGGCGTCGTTCGACAGCCGGTATTTCGGGCCGGTTTCCGCATCCGCCGTGATCGGCGTCGCGCACCCGGTTTGGCTGGAGAAGCGCCCATGATCGCCGCCGATTCGCTGCGCATCATCGTGCTATCAGGCGTGTCGATCCGGTGGTGTTCCGCGTGTCGTCGCGCGTGCAGTGCGAGCGCATCCGCGCCGCACTTCGCGCTGCCTTCGGCGCAGCCATCCAACGTGCAGGCGTCTTGCCTCGAACGCGCCCGGCCTTTGGCTGTCGCCGCGTTCGCCGGCGCGCTGGCTGCTCGCGCAGCAGCGCCGCCGGGCCGCCACTGCCCGGAGCGCCAGCGAGGGGCAAAGGCGGAAGGCAAGACAAAAGGACGCGGCACCGGGCCGCGTCGAAAGCCAGTCTGCACGTGGGGTTGGCGCGGCACGGAGCGGCTTCGCCGCCGTGCCGCGTATGGCGCGAGGCCCGCGCCAATGCAGGCATGTCCGCGTGCTTCGCACGACAGGACACGCCAGAGCTTGCAGGGAGCGCAGCCGTGAGCGACCGCCGCGACGACGATTTCCGCGTGCGCCCCAGCGCCCCGAAGAACCGGGGCAAGGGCCAGGGGCAGAGCTTCGTCTCCAAGGTGCTCAAGCAGGCGGGCAAGGCCAGCAGCGGCAAGTCCACGGTGCGCCGTCCTGGCGCGGCGGGCGGCACGGGCCAGCGGCCCGGCTCGCGCCTGGGGCGCGGCCACACGGCGGCGCGCTTCGCGGGCGCGAAGCTGACGCCCATGTCCCGGCGCGCGACCATCAAGACGCTGCTGGTGAATCACCAGCGGGCCAGCCCGCAGTCACTCGCCAAGCACCTGCGCTACATCGAGCGCGATGGCGTGGGCCGCGACGGCGAGCCGGGCCAAGCCTACGGGCCGCAGACCGACGCCGCCGACCTCGACGCCTTCAAGGAACGCTGCGCCGACGATCGGCACCATTTCCGCTTCATCCTCTCGCCCGAAGATGGCGCGGAGCTGGAAGACCTGCGCACCTACACGCGGCACCTCATGGGCCGCATGGAGGCCGACCTTGGGACGGGCCTCGATTGGGTGGCCGTGAACCACTGGAACACCGACAACCCGCACACGCACATCGTCGTGCGCGGATGTGACGACACGAGCAAAGACCTCATCATCGCGGGCGACTACATCGCCGATGGCTTCCGCCATCGCGCCGCCGAGCTGGCGACCGAATGGCTGGGGCCACGTACCGAGCTGGAGATCCAGCAGACCTTGGGGCGCGAGGTGGATCAGGAGCGGTGGACGAGCCTGGATCGCACCCTCAAACGTGAAATGGGCGAGGCCGGCGGCGACGGCCTGGTGCATGTCGAACGGCTCAACGAGCCGAGATTGCAACGCCAGCGCCTGCTGCTGATCGGCCGCCTGCAACGCTTGCAGCGCCTGGGCCTGGCCGACGAGACGCAGCCCGGCACCTGGGCCCTCCATGCCGATGCGGAAAAGACCTTGCGCGCCCTGGGCGAGCGCGGCGACATAATCCGCACCATGCAGCGGGCCATGCGCGGCGAGGCGCGCGAGCTGGCGGTGTTCGAGCCAGGCGACGATGGCCGAACCATCCTCGGGCGCGTAGCCGCGAAGGGGCTGGCCGACGAACTGCGCGACCGCGGCTATCTGGTCATCGACGGCGTGGACGGCAAGGCCCACTACGTCGCGCTCAACGCCCGCGACGAGCTGGCGAACTACCCGGCCGGTGCCGTGGTGGAGGTGAAGGGATCGGCCGACGTGCGCGCGGCCGACAGGAACATCGCCGCGCTGGCGAGCGATGGCCTATACCGCACCGACCACCACCTGGCAGTGGCGCAGGGTCAGGCCGTGCCGTGCCGCGATCCGCAAGAAGTTGTAGCAGCCCACGTCCGCCGCCTGGAAGCCCTGCGCCGGGCGGGCATCGTGGAGCGCGTGGCCGAAGGGCTATGGAAGGTGCCGGGCGACCTACCCGAGCAGGGCCGCCGCTACGACGCGCACCGCCTGGGCGGCGTGGCCGTAGAGCTGAAATCGCACCTGCCCATCGAGCGGCAGGCGCGCGTGATCGGGGCCACCTGGCTCGACCAGCAGTTGATCGGCGGCGGCTCGGGCCTGGCCGACCTGGGCTTTGGTGGTGAGGCCAAGCAGGCGATGCAGCAGCGCGCCGGTTTCCTCGCCGAACAAGGGCTGGCCGAGCGGCGGGGGCAGCGCTTGATCCTGGCGCGCAACCTGCTAGGCACGCTGCGCAACCGGGAACTGGCGCAGGCCGCCAAAGACATTGCAGCCGATACCGGCCTGGAGCATCGCCCGGCGGCCGACGGGCAGCGCGTGGCTGGCATCTACCGGCGCAGCGTCATGCTCGCCAGCGGGCGCTACGCGATGCTGGATGACGGCATGGGGTTCAGCCTGGTGCCGTGGAAGCCGGTGATTGAGCAACGGCTGGGGCAGCAGCTTGCCGCGACGGTGCGCGGTGGCGGGGCGTCTTGGGAGGTTGGGCGGCAACGCAGTCTCGGAGTTTCATAAGGCAGTCAGCGTCGCTGCACCCTTCAACGCACGCCAATCCAACAAGAAACCCAAGCGTTCGCATGACAACGGAGTTTCACTGTGGTGGCCCATCGGATATACGTTGGTATATCTAGGTTATGCCCACGTCGAAAGCAAAAATCCCAATGCTTGCTGGCGTCAATAGAGCCTCGATGTGAAAATTTCACCTGTCTCCGGAACGAGCAATTAATGGCTCAATTCATGGAGGTGAGTGGAGTCCGACTCGACTCGTTCGACCAATCTTTGATTGCCGGAATATTGGATTGACTGCCGTTGTGACCGATGCCGGCACCCTGTCGTGATGGCCAAGGTCACGACGGCGTGGGAGCGTTTGACTCAACAGGAGAAAGTATATGGATCCCGACCCGAGTAGGTGCTTCTACGCACCACGTCTTTTGCACGACTTTTCATTGAAAACCCAATACCAGGCACCAGCTCTGAAGTCCCCGTTCATCTAAACAGGTGAGGTGTCTTCGCGGCTTCGTGCCGAAGGAGAACCTCATGCTGTTCCGCATCCCCCGCTCCGACGACGTTTTCGTGCGCGCCGTGCGCGCCGCCGTCGCCAACCATCGTCCCGCCTCACTGCGCTCCCTGCTGGCTTCGCACGGCGACCGCGCCTTTGCCCGTGCGCTCGGTGATCTGTCCGGTCGCGTCATCGCTGATGCGCTGTCCATGCTGCCGGTGCCGGAGCGCGCCAACGTCCTGAGTCATTTGCCACGCGCCGCTCGCACCCGTCTGGGTGAGGTCGAGGGCGACCGCGCTCGCAATCCGCATTCCATGCGTCCAGCGCTGTCGGCGTCGCCGCTGGCCCTTCATTGATAGCCAGGGGAACAAACATGACCGGAATTCGCAACATGAAGATCATCCATATTCTCCTGAGCCTTGTCTGCGCTGCTTCATTGTCAGCGTGCGATCTGAAGCGCTTCTTACCCAATGCCGCAGCATCAAGCGGATCGGCGCCCGTCGATGCCGTTCAGCGTGAGGGCGCGCTCATCACCGTGCCGGAAGCATCGCCGCTGCGCGGCAGCCTGGTGGTCGGCGCGGCCGAGCAACAGGCATTCGCGCAGATGATCGACGCGCCGGGTGTGATCGAGGCTGTCCCCGAGAAGCTGGTGAAGATCACGCCGCCATTGGCCGGGCGCATCGTGCGCTTGCATCGCCAGCTCGGAGATACGGTCAAGGCAGGCGATCCGCTGGCCACGATCGACTCGCCCGATCTGGGTGCGGCGTACAGCGAACACACCAAGGCCCAGGCGGCGCTGACGCGGGCACGCCAGGAATTCGAGCGCCAGAAGACGCTGCACGACGAGGACATCTCCGCGGGCAAGGATTTCGAGGCGGCGCAACTGGATTTGGCGGCCGCCGAAAGCGATGCCCGTGCGGCGGCCGACCGGCTGGCGCAGCTTGGCGTGTCCGCCCGTTCCAGCTCGCGGCGCGAGTACGTGTTGCGCGCGCCGATCTCGGGGCGCGTGGTCGAGATGGAAGGTGCCCAAGGGGGTTACTGGAACGACAACACCGCTTCGATCATGACGGTCGCCGATCTGTCCACGGTCTGGCTGTCGGCCAGCGTTGCCGAGAAGGACTTGGCGCAGATGTTCGTTGGACAGGCCGCCCGCATCGCGCCCAATGCCTATTCCGGGCGTACTTTCGACGGCAAGGTGAGCTATGTCGGCGATCTTCTTGATCCTGACACGCGCACCGTGCGGGTGCGCGTGGCGATCGACAACCGCGAGGGGTTGTTCAAGCCGGGCATGTTCGCGCGCGTCAGCTTCGACGGCCCGACCCACCAAGCGCTGCTGATCCCTGCCTCGGCCCTGCTGCAAAGCGGACTCTACACCCGCGTATTCGTCGAGCAGGCACCGTTGCGCTTCGAGTCGCGCGTGGTGAGCGTGGGGGCGAGCGTGGGCGATCGGGTCGAGGTGCTGTCCGGGATCAAGCCCGGCGAGCGCATCGTCATCAAGGATGGAGTGCTGCTCAATGATTAACTCCATCGTCAGCACCTGCTTTCAGCGCCGTGGCATCGCCTGGCTGGTGTTCGTGTTCGTCGCGCTATACGGCATGTGGAGCTGGAAACAGCTTCCGGTCGAAGCCTATCCCGACATCGCCGACGTGACTTCGCAGATCGTGACCCAAGTGCCCGGCCTCGGCGCGGAAGAGGTAGAGCAGCAGATCACCATCCCCCTGGAACGGGCGCTGCTCGGCACGCCCGGCATGCATGTGCTGCGCTCGCGCAGCCTGTTTGCACTGTCGCTGATTACGGTCGTCTTTGAGGACGGCACGGACGGCTACTTCGCTCGTCAGCGCTTGCAGGAGCGGCTGAACGAGGTATCGCTACCCTACGATGCGGTGCCTGGCCTCGACCCCTATACCTCGCCGACAGGGGAAATCTACCGCTACACGCTGGAATCCAAGACCCACAGCTTGCGTGAGCTGTCCGAACTCCAATTCTGGACCGTCATCCCGCGCCTGCTGAAGGTGCCGGGCGTTGTTGACGTCACCAATTTCGGGGGGCTGACGACCCAGTTCATGCTCGAACTCGATCCCGACCGGCTGCGGCAGTACGACCTGTCGTTGCAGGAGGTCACGGAAGCCATCAATGCCAACAACGCCAATGGCGGCGGCAGCGTGGTTGACCGCGGAGAGCAGAGTTACGTCGTGCGCGGCATCGGGCTGCTGCGCTCGCTGGATGACATGGGCAACGTCGTTGTGAAGTCCAAGGACGGCGTGCCGGTGCTGGTCAAAGACCTGGGCACGCTGACCTACGGCAACGTCGAACGCCGCGGCATCCTTGGCAAGGACGACAACCCGGACACCCTTGAAGGCATCGTGCTGCTGCTCAAGGAGCACAACCCGTCGCATGCGCTCACCGGCATCCACGAGGCGGTGCGGGATCTCAACGAGAACCTGCTGCCCAAGGGTGTGAAGGTCGTGCCGTTCCTCGACCGCACCCATCTGATTGATGCCACGCTGCACACGGTGGGCTTCACCCTGGCCGAGGGCATGGTGCTGGTCAGCTTGGTGCTGTTGCTGTTCCTGGGCAGCCCGCGTGCCGCCGCCATCGTTGCGCTGACGATTCCGTTGTCGCTGTTGATCGCGTTCATTTTCATGCACCACTTCAGGATTCCCGCCAACCTGCTGTCGCTTGGCGCGATCGACTTCGGCATTCTGGTCGATGGTGCCGTGGTGCTGGTCGAGAACATCCTGCGCAGGCGCGAGGAGCACGAGGATCGCCCGCTGACGGCGCAGGATGCCATTCATGCGACCTTGCAGGTGGCGCGGCCCATCTCTTTCGGCATGGCGGTGATCGTCTGTGCGTATCTGCCGCTGTTTGCCTTCGAGCGCATCGAATACAAGCTGTTCTCGCCGATGGCCTATGCCGTGGGCGCTGCACTGGTCGGCGCGCTGATCGTGGCGCTCACGCTGATTCCGGCACTGGCCTGGCTGGCCTTCCGCAAGCCGCGCAAGGTGTTCCACAACCCGGTGATCGACGCACTGTCCGTGCGTTACGCCGCGTTCCTGGATCGCGCCGTCGGCAAGACGCGCTGGCTGGTGGCTGCCTGCGCCGCCGCAGTAATCGGCTTGGCCGTGCTGTTTGCCAGCATCGGCCGTGACTTCCTGCCGTACCTCGACGAAGGCTCGCTGTGGCTGCAAGTGCAGATGCCGCCCGGCATCACACTGGACAAGGCGTCGGAGATGGCGAGCGAGCTGCGGCGGGTGACGCTGGAGTTCCCTGAGGTGTCCTACATGGTGACGCAGACCGGCCGCAACGACGACGGCACCGACTACTGGACACCCTCGCACATCGAGGCGAGCGTCGGCCTGCACCCGTACAAGGCGTGGAAATCCGGACTGAGCAAGCAGGAGTTGATCGCCAAGCTCGCCGAACGCTACGCGCGGATGCCGGGCTACGAAGTCGCGTTCATGCAGCCGATGATCGACGGCGTGCAGGACAAGCTGTCGGGCGCGCACAGCGACCTGACCGTGAAGGTCTTCGGCGATGACCTGGCCGAGGTGCGCGGTATCGCCAATCGGGTCGCAGGGGTGCTCAGGCAGGTTCCCGGCGCTGCGGATGTCGCGGTGGACGTCGAGCCGCCGTTGCCCAATCTGAAGATCGAACTGGACCGCGCCGCAGCCGCCCGCCACGGCATCAACGCCGCCGACGTGGCCGACCTGATCTCCACCGGCATCGGCGGCACGCCAATCGGCCAGCTCTACATCGACGAGAAGAGCTACGACATGACCGTGCGCTTCCCCGAACGGTATCGCGCCAGTCCCGACGCCATCGGCAACCTGACACTCAAAGGCCCGTCCGGGGAATGGGTGCCGCTATCGGACGTGGCCCGCATCAGTACCGTGTCGGGCGAGAGCGTGATCGTGCGCGAGATGGCCCGGCGCAACATCATCGTGCGACTCAACGTCCGCGACCGGGATCTGGCGAGCTTCTTGGCCGACGCCCATGCGGCGGTCGAGCGCGACGTTGCGTTCGATCACAAACGCATCCAGATCCGCTGGGGCGGCCAGTTCGAGAACCTGGAGCGCGCCGAGGCGCGGCTGGCCCTGATCCTGCCAATGACGCTCGGCATCATGTTCCTGCTGCTGTTCGGCGCTTTCGGCAACCTGCGCCAGCCGCTGCTGGTGCTGGCGGCCGTGCCTCTGGCGATGCTTGGCGGTCTGGCGGCACTGCATCTGCGCGGCATGACGCTGAACGTGTCCAGCGCGGTCGGCTTCATCGCCCTGTTCGGCGTGGCCGTACTCAACGGCGTGTTGCTCATCGCACAGATCAACCGGCTGCGCGCAGAGGAAGGCAAGACGCTGCGCGAGGCCGTGCTCGAAGGCGCGCGCAGCCGCATGCGCCCGGTGCTGATGACCGCCACCGTGGCCGCACTCGGCCTGACACCGGCCATGCTCGCCACCGGGCTGGGCAGCGACGTGCAGCGACCGCTGGCCACCGTCGTGGTCGGTGGCCTGGTGACGGCCACCGTGCTGACGCTGCTGCTGTTGCCGTCGCTGTACCACCTCATCGAAGAACGCCTCGCACGGCGGCAGGCCAAGGCCAATGCGCTGACTGCATCGGCACAAGGAGCGCAATGATGAACCGACTGCCACGCCATACCCTGCTTTCCCTGTTGCTTGCCACGACGGCAGGCTGCGCCGTCGGACCTGATTTCCGCCGCCCGGCCACCCCTGAAGCGCAGCGCTACCTGGCCATTGAACTGCCCGAGCAAACCACCTCGACACCGGGCCTGGCGGGAGACGCGCAGCGCCTCGTGCCCGGACAGGAAGTTCCATCGCAGTGGTGGAGAGCTTTCGGCTCCCCAGCTCTGGACGAACTCGTGGCCGCAGCCTTGAACGCCAACCCCGACCTGCAAGCAGCCGAGGCCGCATTGCGCGCGGCACGCGAGACGGCTGCCGCCCAGCGCGGCGCGTTCTGGCCCGCTATCGACGCTGGCATGAACACGACCCGGGAGAAGGTGGCAGAACCCGACGCTGTGCCCTACACCCTGCACACGTCGCAGGTGACTGTGAGCTACGTACCGGACGTGTTCGGTGGCAACCGGCGGCAGGTTGAAGCGATGACCGCCGAAGTGGACGTGCAGCGCTTCGAGCGTGAAGCCGTTTACATGACGCTGGTCGCCAACGTCGTCAATACCGCGATCGAGGAAGCCTCGTTGCGCGCACAGATCGCCGCGACGCGCGACCTGATCGACTTGTCCACGCGGCTGCTGGACGTGACGCGACGCCAGCACCGGGTCGGCGAGGTCGGTGGGGCCGATGTGGCCGCGCAGGAAGCCGCGCTGGCTCAGGCGCAGGCTGCGCTGCCGCCATTGGAAAAGCAACTGGCCGAGCAGCGCAACCGCCTTGCGGTACTGTGCGGGCGGCTGCCCAGCGATCAGCCCACGCAGCACTTCGAGTTGGAGGCGCTTTCGCTGCCGTTGGAACTGCCGCTCAGTGTGCCGTCGCGCCTGGTCGAACAGCGGCCCGACATCCGCGCAGCCGAAGCGCAGTTGCACGCCGCCAGCGCGCAGATCGGCGTGGCGACGGCCGCAAGGCTGCCCAGCATCACGCTGTCAGCCACCCTGGGCAGCTCGGCCCCCAAGGTCTCGCAGCTCTTTCGCAGTGGCGGCGGGTTCTGGAATGTGGGCGCAGACCTGCTGCAACCGATCTTCAACGGTGGTGCCCTGCGGCACCAGCAACGCGCCGCGGAGGCAGCCTACGACCAGGCGGCGGCGCAATACCGCAGCACCGTGCTCACCGCCTTCCAGGACACCGCCGATACCTTGCAGGCCATCGTCAGCGACGCCGACACGTTGCGGGCGGCGAGCACTGCCGAAGCGGCGGCACGGCGCAGCCTCGGCATGGCGCGCCGCCAGCGAGAACTTGGCGCAGCCACCCAGGCCGAGCTGATCCTCGCCCAGCAAACCTGGCAGGAGGCGGCGCTGGCCCTGGTTGAGGCCCGCGCCAGCCGTTACACGAACACCGTCGCGCTGTACCAGGCCCTTGGGGGCTGGTGGCAAGCGCCAACAACATCGGGAGCAGCCCAATGAGCTTCATGGACAACATGCTGAAGAACCTCTTCAGCGGATTTCTCAAGCGGCGGCATACCCACCGCCATTTCAAGCGCCATGCCATTCTGGAAACCTTGCGCAAGATGAATGGCGGAGAGGGCAAGGGCGTATCCGGTCACGTCTCGCGCGAGATGCGCCGTATCGCGTCCGACGATGTGCCTGCGGCAATCGTTCGCATGTCCTCGCACGAGGACGGGCTGACGGCGGCCGAGGCGGAAAACCGGCGCGCACGCTTCGGCCCGAACGAAGTGGGGCACGAGAAGCCGCTGTCCTGGTGGATGCACTTGTGGCACTGCTACAAGAATCCGTTCAACCTGCTGCTCACTCTGCTGGCGGCGGTTTCTTTCGCGACGGACGACATGCAGGCCACTGTCGTGATCGGCACGATGGTGGCACTCAGCACCTTGATCCGTTTCGTGCAAGAAGGCCGCTCCAATCGGGCGGCCGAGCGGCTCAAGGCAATGGTGAGCAACACCGCAACAGTGCTCAGAAGGCAGGCGGCGGATGAACAGGCCGTCAAGGTTGCCGAGGAGTTCGGCATCCGCATCCAGGGGCATAAGGACGCCAAGCAGGTCGAACTGCCGATACGTGACCTCGTTCCCGGCGATCATGTGGTTCTGTCCGCAGGCGACATGATTCCCGCCGACTGCCGCCTGCTGACGGCGAAGGATCTGTTCGTCGCACAGGCCGCGATGACGGGCGAATCGCTGCCGGTGGAGAAATTCACCGACATCTGGCATCCGTTCGAGACCGCCTTCGACGCCCCCAATCTCGTCTTCATGGGCACCAACGTCGTCTCCGGCTCGGCGACGGCGCTGGTCATCGCCACCGGCGAAAACACCTACTTCGGCGCGTTATCGGCGCGTGTCACTGCCAGAGATCGCAACCCCACTGCGTTTGAATCGGGCGTGAACGGCGTGAGCTGGCTGCTGATCCGCTTCGCGCTGGTGATGATGCCGATCGTGCTGCTCATCAACGGCTTCACCAAGGGCGACTGGATGGAGGCATTCCTGTTCGCGCTGTCAGTAGCCGTGGGGCTGACACCCGAAATGCTGCCGATGATCGTCACATCGACCCTGGCCAAAGGCGCGGTGGTCATGTCGCGCAAGAAGGTCATCGTCAAGCGCCTGGACGCGATCCAGAACTTTGGAGCGATGGACGTGCTGTGTACCGACAAGACGGGCACACTCACGCAGGACAAGATCGCGCTGGAGCGACACATCGACGTCTTTGGTACGCCGTCGGATGACGTGCTGCGCCATGCCTACCTCAATAGCTATTACCAGACCGGCCTGAAGAACCTGCTCGACCACGCGGTGCTGGAGCACGCCGAACTGCAAGGCGAGATGCGCATCGCGCAGGACTACCGCAAGGTCGATGAAATCCCGTTCGACTTCGTGCGGCGGCGCATGTCGGTGGTGGTTTCCGAGCGCGACGACCACCACGAGCTGATCTGCAAGGGCGCGGTCGATGAGATGTTGTCGGCCTGCACCCAGGTGCGCATCGAGACCCCGCAGGGATCGCAGCAGGTACCGCTGAACGATGAGTTGCTGGGGCGCGTGCGCGCCGTCACGCAGGAACTCAACGAGCAAGGCTTGCGTGTCGTCGCCGTCGCCATGAAGGAGATGCCGGCGTCCCAATCGACATATTCGGTGGCCGACGAAGCCGGGCTGACGCTGATTGGCTACATCGCTTTTCTCGATCCGCCCAAGGAGTCCACAGCCCCCGCGCTGCGGGCGCTGGCCGAACACGGCGTTCAGGTCAAGGTGCTGACCGGAGACAGCGAACTGATCGCCGCGCACGTCTGCGGCCGGGTCGGGCTGGAGGACGAATGTTTTCTGCTCGGCCCCCAGGTCGAGAGAATGAGCGATGAAGCATTGGCGGAGGCGGTCGAGAAGTACCAGCTCTTCGCCCGCCTCACGCCGCAGGACAAGGAGCGCATCGTGCGCTCGCTGCGAGGCAACGGCCACGTAGTCGGCTTCATGGGCGACGGCATCAACGATGCGCCGGCCCTGCGGGCGGCGGACATCGGTATCTCGGTCGATTCGGGTGTGGACATCGCCAAGGAGGCCGCCGACATCATCCTGCTGGAAAAGAGCCTGATGGTGCTGGAAGAGGGCGTGATCGAAGGCCGCAAGACCTTCAGCAACATGCTCAAGTACATCCGCATGACCGCCAGCTCCAACTTCGGCAACGTGTTCTCGGTGCTGGTGGGCAGCGCGTTCCTGCCGTTCCTGCCCATGCTGCCGCTGCAACTGCTGGTGCAGAACCTGCTGTACGACATCTCGCAGATCGCCATCCCGTTCGACAACGTGGACAAGGAACTGGTGCGGAAACCGCTGAAATGGAACCCGAGCGACATCGGGCGCTTCATGATCTTCTTCGGCCCGATCAGTTCGGTGTTCGACATCACGACCTACGCAGTCATGTGGTACGTCTTTGGTGCCAATACCGTCGGCGAACAGACGCTGTTCCAGTCAGGTTGGTTCGTCGTCGGGCTGCTGACGCAGACCTTGATCGTCCACATGATTCGCACGCCGAAGCTGCCTTTCATCGAAAGCCGCGCGGCCTGGCCGCTGTTGCTGATGACGGCGCTCATCATGGCCGTTGGCGTGGCGCTGCCGATGAGTCCCCTGGCGGACTATTTCAAGCTCCAGGCGCTGCCGCTGACCTACTTCCCCTGGCTTGTCGGCATCCTGCTGGGTTACGCGGTGCTGACCACTGTCATGAAGCGGTTCTACATTCGCAAGTTCGGCTGGCAATGATGCGTGGGTCGAAGGAGCAAAGAAGGAAACGGAGCTAACCATTGATGAATGCCATCCATCTCAGCAGCCTCACCGCGCTGACGACAATGTTCGTGAACCTGGCTGCCGCCTTCCTCATGGGGGCGCTGATCGGGATCGAGCGGCAGATGCGCCAGCGTACCGCTGGGTTGCGAACAAACACCCTGGTTGCTGTTGGTGCGGCCATCTTCGTCTCGTTGGCAACGCGCGTATTCGATGTCTACGGCGGGCCGCAGACGCCGATCCATGTGGTCGCCTACGTCGTTTCCGGCATCGGCTTCCTGGGGGCCGGCGCCATCATGAAGGAAGGTGCCAGCATTTCCGGCCTGAATACCGCCGCCACGCTGTGGGGTTCGGGGGCGGTCGGCGCCTGCTGCGGAACCGGACTGCTGGGCGAGGCCGGGATCGCGGCACTGTTCGTGCTGGCAAGCAACACGCTGCTGCGTCCTCTCGTGAACCAGATCAACCGCCGCCCCTTCAATGAGGAATCGAGCGAGGCGACGTATATGGTCTATGTGCTGTGTTCGCGTGAGCAGCAGTCCGAGGTTCGGGAGAAAGTTCTAGAGATGCTGGAGGAGGCCAACTATCCCGCGCGTCAGATGGACGACCATCCTTTTGGAGAAGATGAGGTCGAGATCGAGGTCACACTCTATGCAACTGCGGTGCAACCCGAGGAACTCGATGGGGTGATGAAGCAGGCGGAAGGCTTGCCGGGAGTAAGGCAAGCCTTCTGGAATGCAAGCGACGAAAGCTGACCGGCATCACTGCTTTTCGTAGGCCGACTTTGTGATAGCCTATCCCCCTGGGGGGATAGGTGCATGACCGAGCAATTGCCAAGTTCTTCCATCGTCAAGCGCTTGCAGCGCGCCGAGGGACATCTCAGAAGCATCATCGTGATGCTCGAAGAGAGGCGCAACCATGTAGAGGTTGCGCAACAACTCTTGGCCGTCGGAAACGCGATCACGAATGCAAGGAGAGCGCTCGTTCACGAGCACATCAGCCGCTGTCTCCAAGATGCCAGGCCCGAGTGCCAATGCCCCACTGATTCCTGCATTCAAGAGCTTCAGGCAATTACGAAGTACTTGTAGAGGGAGCGTAGGAGCGTATGCAGGTAAAAAGAATTCTTACTTTGGCGCGGACGCATCTGGCCATCAGGCTTGCCCTCATGGTGATCGTCATGGCCGCCATCTTCGTAGCGGACACCGCCACCAGCTACGAAGTCGCTGCGGCCGTGTTCTATACGGTGGTCATCCTGACGGCAACACGGGCATTGGATCGGCGTGGGCTGATCGCACTCACCGCTATCTGTATCGCGCTGACCGTCATCAGCCTGGCTTTTACGCCGAATGGAAACCTGCGTTCGGGCCTGATCAACATGGGCATCAGCATTGCAGCCATCGTGATTACCTCCTACCTGATCCTGAAGATGGAAGCGGCGAGAACGGCGGCGCACGACGCTCAAGCGCAGTTGATGCGAATCGCGCGCGTCAAGAGCCTTGAGGGGCTGACCACTTCCATCGCGCATGAGGTCAATCAGCCGCTCGCCGCGATCGTCACGAGCGGAAACGCTTGCCAACGCTGGCTGGCGCAGGAGCCGCCCAATCTCGACAAGGCCCGCCAGGCGCTCGACCGCATCCTCGGCGATGCCGGCCGTGCGAGCAGCATCATTGCCCGCGTCCGCAGCCTCACGCGGGGCGAACCACCGCGCAAAGACGCCTTCGAGTTCAACCAGGCCATCATGGAAGTCATCGCTCAATCGCAGGCCGAGATGGAGCGCAACGGCATCATCCTTGAAACGAGTCTTTTCGCCGACCTCCCACCCGCGCTCGCCGATCGCGTCCAGATCCAACAGGTAGTGGGCAATCTGGTGCTGAATGCCATCGAGGCGATGGCTGCGGTGTCGGCACGTTCACGCACCCTATATGTCATGTCGGAGCGAAAGGGCGACGCGATTTTGCTTTCCGTCTCTGACTCCGGCGCGGGCCTTCCCGCTGCGGTTCACGAACACTTGTTCGAGGCATTCTGGACTACGAAGCCGGAGGGAATTGGTGTCGGACTGAGTATCAGCCGCGCGATCATCGAGGCCAATGGCGGCCAGATATGGGCTGATCCGACGGAATCGGGTGGGGCTTCGTTCCGATTCACCGTACCCACGACAGCATGGGAGAGGCGTGCATGACGAAGGAACTGACGCCAGCGAAGGACGATCCCGTTGTCTACGTCATCGACGATGACGATTCCGTCCGCGCTGCGCTCGAAGACTTGTTCGCCTCGGTCGGGTTGAAGGTCTTGACCTTCGGATCGACACAGGAGTTTCTGGCGCATCGCATCGAGAACGCACCGGGATGCCTCGTGCTGGATGTACGCATGCCAGGTCAGAGCGGTATGGATTTTCATCGACAGATGGCCGGGATGGGAATCGCGCTCCCGGTCGTGTTCATCACGGGGCACGGCGACATTGCGATGGGCGTCGAGGCCATGAAGAACGGTGCGATCGAGTTTCTTACGAAGCCGTTCCGGGATCAGAACCTGTTGGATGCAATCCACAATGGCATCGAGAAAGACCGGGAGCGTCGCAGACAGCAATCGGCTGCATCCGCGTTGCAGGCGTCCTGGGCATCGCTGACCACCGGAGAGCAAGACGTGGCACGGCTCGTGGTGCAAGGGCTATTGAACAAGCAAATCGCATCAAGGTTGGAAGTCAGCGAGATCACTGTGAAGGTTCGCCGCGGGCATGTCATGCGAAAGATGAATGCCGGTTCGCTGGCCGATCTGGTAAGGCTTGCCGAGAAGCTGGGGATATAGAGTCCACCATCCAGTACATACATATGGTGGGTTAGGTATACGTGGGTATAAGTCCAACACACTATAGATATCTGGCTAGTGCTTCTGTGCTGAATTAAATTCGGGTATCCGGAATATCTGGTTGATCTCTGGGTATCATGGGGAGGTAACAACTCCCCACTTCATCGGATTCCTTGGTTGATATGTCACTCAGGCCATTAAGGTACCTACAAAGCCTGGAACGTGTATGGACAATGACACTTACATGGCTTGGAGAGAGGGCGAGGCCAAGCTGAATGCAGAGCAACTCCCTCGCCCGTACCAAAACCGACTATTTCGGCCCAGCCCGCTCAATCAGCTCATCGTATCCTGGAGCCGGTATTCTCCGGACCAGTGAGACAGCGCTGTGGCTCGACTGTAATGTGTACTAATGACGGGCACTGAGCCTGGATACGCTGCTTGTAGACGGCAGGCGCCTCCGGGTCATGCGACACGACCGAGACGATGGCGGCGTGAATATTCGGACCAATGGCCCAGAGGTGCAGATCGCTGATTCGTGCATCGTCACTCTCAATGGCATGTCTGACGTCGTGCTCCAAGTCACTGCGCTGTTGATCAAGCAGCACGCGGGAGGTGTCTTTCAACAGATGCCATGACCAGCGAGTGATAAGTAACGCGCCGACGATACCCATGATCGGGTCCATCCAGTCCCAGCCCGCATACTTTCCGGCCAGCAAGGCAGCAATCGCCAATACAGAAGTTAAGGCATCGGCGAGTACGTGGAAGTAGGCAGCTCGACGGTTATGATCATGATGCCCATGCCCATGCCCATGCCCATGCCCATGCCCATGCCCATGCCCATGCCCATGCCCGTGGTCGTGGTCTTCCCCGCCCAGTATCCAGGCCGATACTCCATTGACGATCAAGCCGATGACGGCGACGAAAATAGCTCCATTGAACGAAATTTCTACCGGGTGGATGAAGCGGTCGATGCTTTCGATCACCATATACAGGGCGAAGCCTGCCAGCAGGACCGCGCCGGTGAACCCGCCTAGCGCATTGACCTTCCCGGTGCCAAATGAGAACTGTGTATTGCCTGCGTTGCGGCGAGCGTATGCATAGGCGAAGGCTGCAATACCCAGAGCGACAGCATGAGAGCCCATATGAAGGCCATCGGCCAGGAGGGCCATCGAACCGTATAAGACACCGGCCAGAATTTCCCAAACCATCATGACGACAGTTAGAGCGACGACGATCAGTGAGCGTATTTCACCGGATTTTTTACGATCTTGACCAAAAACATGATTGTGTTGCCATTCTTCGAGCCTGTGACCATGCATACTGTAATACTCCGAGTTGATAAAAATTATGGTCAGCAAGACCAATGAAAGTGGTGGCGATTGATGGCGAAGCCCTGCTAACAGCTCCGGTTCCGCAAGAACTTCAGGGGCGCGGATATTAAATCACTGCCAAAGTTCGCCTCTTACAGCTAGGGTACCCACGCTGTAGCTCGTGATGTTCTACTTGAGGTAGGACTTGATGACCTGCAGCACCGCTTCCAAGTCTTGTTGCCGCTGCTCCAACTCGGGTTCCCTGACGACGTGATCAGTCAAGTGCCCCTCAATGATGGCTGCCATCAGTCCATTCACCGCCCCACGAATCGCGGCGATCTGTTGCAGCACGGCCGTGCAGTCGCCCTCCTCGTCAAGCTGCCTTTCCAGTGCGGCCGTCTGCCCCTGAATGCGCCGAACGCGGGTTAATAGCTTCGCTTTGTCTTTGATCGTGTGCATGCAGTCGTCTCTTTAGTGGCCCAAAAACTATACTGGAGGGTAGTATATAAATACTAGGGGGTAGTATGCTTGTTTGCAAGAGAGGAGAGGTAGGTGAAGCTCACCAACGTGACACTCGCCAGCCGTAAGGAGCACGCCGCATGACCGAAATGCCCGACAACATCCTGCACCTGCCTGAGTACCAGGTGCTGGGCTGCAAATCCACCGACGACGAAATGCACTTCCAGGTGGACGCGCCCGATCCCATCGCCTGCGAGGAATGCGGCGTGCAGGGTGAGTTCGTGCGGTTCGGCAAGCGTGATGTTCCCTATCGTGATCTGCCCATCCACGGCAAGCGGGTCACCCTCTGGGTGGTCCGCCGCCGGTACACCTGCCGGGCCTGCAAGACCACCTTCAGGCCCCAGCTACCGGAGATGGTGGACGGCTTCCGCATGACGCTGCGGCTGCATGAATACGTGGAGAAGGAATCCTTCAACCACCCCTACACCTTTGTGGCGGCACAGACCGGCTTGGACGAGAAGACGGTACGTGACATCTTCAACGCCCGCGCCGAGTTTCTGGGGCGCTGGCACCGCTTCGAGACGCCCCGCATTCTGGGCATCGACGAGCTGTACCTGAACAAGCGCTACCGCTGCATCCTGACCAACATCGAGGAGCGAACCCTGCTCGACCTGCTGGCCACCCGCCGTCAGGACGTGGTGACCAACTACCTGATGAAGCTGAAAGACCGGCAGAAGGTCGAGATCGTCAGCATGGACATGTGGAACCCCTACCGGGCAGCGGTCAAGGCGGTGCTGCCACAGGCCCGTATCGTGGTCGATAAGTTCCATGTGGTGCGCATGGCCAACGATGCCTTGGAGAAGGTGCGCAAGGGCCTCAGAAAGGAGCTGAAACCCTCCCAGAGCCGAACCCTCAAAGGAGACCGGAAAATCCTGCTGAAACGCGCTCACGAAGTCTCAGACCGGGAGCGACTCATCATGGAGACCTGGACAGGCGCATTCCCGCAACTGCTGGCCGCCTACGAGCACAAGGAACGCTTCTACGGCATCTGGAACGCCACCACCCGGCCACAGGCAGAAGCCGCCCTGGATGACTGGATAGCCACCATTCCAAAGGGCCAGAAGGAAGTCTGGAGCGATCTGGTCAGGGCAGTGGGCAACTGGCGCGAAGAGATCATGACCTACTTCGAGACGGACATGCCCGTCACCAACGCTTACACGGAGTCCATCAACCGACTGGCCAAGGACAAGAACCGTGAAGGGCGTGGTTACTCGTTCGAGGTGATGCGGGCACGAATGCTCTACACCACGAAGCACAAGAAGAAGGCCCCGACTGCGAAGGTCTCTCCGTTCTACACCATCGGTTACGGACTGCCGGACTTCGCAGAGGAACTCAACTACGGGGTCAATCTATCAACCATCTGAGGGTGGTATCAGGTTGGTGGGGTGAAGGTGCCCCATCAACCATTAAATCCGTATACCCTTAAATTCTTTAACACGCTGCGAGTTGAATCGAGCGAGCTTAAAAAATCTTTCACAACGATCAGAGTTGCGTGATCGGAGGCTATCGCTCCTACAACGTGTTTTTGAGCGAGTGGCTTTGAGGCACACAGGGCTACGCTATGGAACTTCGCCACCTTCGATACTTTTTGGCCGTGGCCGAAGAACTCCGCTTCGCCCGCGCAGCGGAGCGGCTTCACATCGAGCAGTCTCCGCTGTCGCGGGCCATCAAAGAGTTGGAAGAAGAACTTGGCGTGGCGTTGTTTGCGCGCACTACGCGCAGCACGCGGCTGACCCATGCCGGAACCTTGTTTTTGGAGCATGTACGCCGTGTTCTCGCTGCCTTGGAACAAGCACGCGATAGCGTGAAGGCTGCGGCCAATGGCTTTCATGGGCAGTTGCGCGTGGCCTTGTCCGATGGCGTGACCCCTTCACGCCTATCCACGTTGCTTGCTCTCTGCCGACAAGAAGAACCCGAGGTTGAAATCCGCTTCTTCGAGGTTACCTTATCGCAGCAGATCAAAGGACTGCACGATGATCTGTACGATGTAGGGTTCGCTCAATCCGACGAAGTGGGCGATGGCATTGTCGCCGTCCCCGCATGGAGCGATGTGCTGATGGTGGCGGTTCCGGCTCGGCACCCGCTACTGGCCCACAAACGCATACCCCTGGACGAGTTGTTGCGCTATCCGCTGGTCGTGTGCGATCCGCAAGTATGCGAAGGTCATGCTAGGCACGTTGAGCGGGTGTTACGTCGCGCGGAGATGGAGCCGTTGATTGCAGAACGGGTTGCGTCCTGCGACCTGATGATGGCACTGGTGTCAGCCGGCTTCGCGCTCGGGCTGACGGGTGGTGCTCACATTGCGGCCAGCCGAGAGCCAGGAGTCGTGGCCCGCCCGCTGGCATCCCGCGTCCCCCCGCTCACGACCTACTTGCTGCGACATGACGGCAATCCATCCGACGAACTGGCCGGATTCATTGGGCGCGTTCAATCCATCGAATTTCCGGAGACTCCCAGGCCCATACGGGGCCGCAATCCCGATACCCCGGAGGAACTGATGCCATGAAGAAGATCATCCCGTTCTTGCTCGCGTCCCTCTTGGCCGCCTGCGGCCAGTCCGAGGCGCCGCAGAAGCCCGCTGATTCCGCAGCCAACATCCCAACGGTGGAGGAACTGGCAGCGAATCCTGAGCGGCTTAAGGAACTGCGCCAGCAATGCAAGACCGACCGCCCCAAGCTGGGTGATGTGCTGTGCAACCGGGTCGCCGAAGCCACGCGCAAGCGGTTCATCGGCGACGGCGAAACTCCCTACACGCCGCCGAAGGAACCGCCCAAGTTCTGATTGATGGCGGTTCGCCGCATCACCTACTTTTTTTGCTCAACACGCCGCAATGCGCCCGCGCTTGCGGTGTTTTTCTTTGCTTCGCCACCGCGCTAATTCTTTCCTTTTGCTCGATCTTTCTGCTTGAAACGGTCTTTGACCGGCACTGACCCGGCACCGATCCTGACGCCTGCGGCACGTCCTTGTGCCGCTTTTTCCATGAGGAATCAGCGCAGGAGAAATCGGAGGCCAGGTCATGCAAGGGACGAACGTGCTGTTCGGTCAGATCGCCGTGGTATTCGGCATCGTGATCGCCGGAGTGTGGGGTGCCACGCAATGGACAGCAGCCGCCCTTGGCTATCAACTACGCCTTGGCTCGCCCTGGTTTGATTTCTTCGGCACGCCGGTCTATCACCCGTGGCGGCTGTTCGAGTGGTGGTTCTTCTTCGATGCCTACGCGCCCCGCATCTTTGACACCGGCGGCGCCATCGCGGGTGGTAGCGGCTTGCTGGCGGTGGTGGTCGCCATCGGCATGTCGATATGGCGCTCGCGCCAATCGCGCCTGGTCACGACCTACGGTTCGGCACGCTGGGCGAACGCGGAGGACATTCGCAAGGCGGGCCTGACGCAGCCGGCCGGTGTGTTCCTCGGCCAGCACGACCGCCAGTACCTGCGCCATGAAGGGCCAGAGCATGTCCTGACGTTCGCACCCACGCGCTCGGGCAAGGGCGTCGGCCTGGTGGTGCCGACGCTGCTTTCCTGGCCCGCGTCCGCCGTCATCCACGACATCAAGGGCGAGAACTGGCAGATCACCGCAGGCTGGCGCTCGCGTTTCTCGCACTGCCTGCTGTTCAACCCCACGGATGCGAAGTCGGCGGCCTACAACCCGCTGCTGGAGGTGCGGCGCGGCGCGCATGAAGTGCGCGACGTGCAGAACATCGCGGACATTCTGGTCGATCCCGAAGGCGCGCTGGAGAAGCGCAACCATTGGGAAAAGACCTCTCACGCGCTGCTGGTCGGGGCCATCCTGCATGTCCTCTACGCGGGCGAAGACAAGACGCTGCGCGGCGTCGCCAACTTCCTCAGCGACCCGGCCAGCCCCTTCGAGCTGACCTTGCACCGGATGATGACTACGCCGCATCTCGTGAACGAGGAAGGTGGTGGCCCGCATCCCGTTGTGGCGTCCGCTGCGCGTGAAGTCCTCAACAAGAGCGACAACGAACGCTCCGGCGTGCTGTCCACGGCCATGAGTTTCCTTGGCCTGTACCGCGACCCCACGGTGGCCGAAGTCACTTCGCGCTGCGACTGGCGCATTGCCGACCTCATATCCGCCAAGCACCCCGTATCGCTGTACCTGGTGGTGCCGCCTTCGGACATATCGCGCACCAAGCCGCTCATCCGCCTGATCCTCAACCAGATCGGGCGACGCCTCACCGAATCGCTCGACGGCAGCGACGGCATCGAGCGCCGCCACAAGCTGCTGTTGATGCTCGATGAGTTTCCGGCCCTGGGACGCCTGGACTTCTTCGAGACGGCCTTGGCCTTCATGGCGGGCTACGGCATCCGCAGCTTTCTCATCGCGCAGTCGCTCAACCAGATCGACAAAGCCTACGGCCAGAACCATTCGATTCTGGACAACTGCCATGTGCGCGTGACGTTTGCGACGAATGACGAGCGCACGGCCAAACGCATTTCCGAAACGCTCGGCACCGCCACCGAACTGCGCGCACAGCGCAACTATGCCGGCCACCGGCTCGCGCCGTGGCTGGGCCACCTCATGGTGTCGCGCCAGGAGACGGCCCGCCCGCTGCTGACGCCGGGCGAAGTCATGCAGCTTCCGCTCGACGAGGCGGTGGTGATGGTGTCCAGCGTCGCGCCGATCAAGGCCACGAAGCTGCGCTACTACGCCGACGCCAATTTCAAGCAGCGCGTGCTGCCGCCGCCCGCGCTGGCAGGCGGCCAGTACGCCGACGCGCCGCCGCTGCGCCCCGACGACTGGAGCGGCTTGGCAATCCCTGCCGCGCCCGCCGCGCCTATGGCCGATGCCGTCGAAGGCTTCGGCGCTTCGGCCGACGACGACGGCCCGCGCCGTCAGCCAGAGCTTTCCGAAACCGTCGCCTACGACCCGGAGCTGGCCGCGCCCGCAGCCGACCTCGCGCTGCTCGATGACGACGACGACCTGCCGCTTCCCCTTCCTCGCCAGCTTGATCCGGCCATGCAGCGCACGGCCCGGCTGGCATCGCTGAACCCCAACGACGGAATCGAGCTATGAGCCATTACCGCCTGAATCTTTTTATCCAGCCCGAACACGCCCAGCGGCTCGATGAACTGGCCGCCAAGAAAGGCGTGTCCAAGTCGTCCATCGTCGCGGCGGCGCTCGCATCGTGGCTGTCGCCCGATGCTGCCGACCAGCGTGAGGCGGCCATCGCCAAACGTCTTGATCGCTTGTCGCGCCAAGCCGAGCGCATGGAGCGCGACCAGAACATCGCCATCGAGACGCTGGCGCTGTTCATCCGCTACTACCTGACCGTCAGCACGCCGGTTCCCGAAGCACACCAAGAAGCGGCCCGCGCTCAAGGCAAGGCGCGCTTCGAGCAGTTCGTGGAGCAGCTTGGCCGCCACCTGTTGCGCGGGCGCAGCCTCGTGCGTGACGTGGTGGAAGAACTGCATCCCGACCCGATGCGGATGGAGGACGCAGCGGCAGCCGCGCAGGCGCGGGAGCGTGCGTCATGAGCGCCGTTCCGCAATCCACGAGCGCCACGTCGCTCGACCGGCGCATCCAGATGCTGCGCACGGCAATGGGGCCACTGATCGCCACCGCGCTCGAAGACCCCGACGTGGTGGAAGTCATGCTCAACCCTGATCGCACCCTTTGGGTGGATCGCCTGTCGTCGGGCCGCGCGCCGATGGGCGTGGAGCTGCCCGAGGCCGATGGCGAGCGAATCATCCGCCTGGTCGCGGCCCATGTCGGCGCGGAAGTCCATCGCGGCCAGCCGCTCTTGTCGGCGGAATTGCCCGAGACGGGCGAACGCTTCGAGGGCATCTTGCCGCCCGCCGCGCCGGGGCCGGCCTTCGCGCTGCGCAAGCGCGCCATCGGCGTGATCCCCCTGGAGCGGTACGTCGTGGACGGAATGATGACCGCCGCCCAGGCGGGCTTTCTGGTGCGCGCCGTGCGCGAGCGCCAGAACGTCCTGATCGCCGGGGCCACCAGCAGCGGCAAGACCACGCTCGCCAATGCCTTGCTCGCGGAAATCGCCGCCACCGGCGACCGCGTGCTGGTGCTCGAAGACACGGTAGAGCTGCAATGCGCGGCGCGTGACCACGTTCCGCTGCGCACGCGCTCGGGCGTGGTGTCCATGACCGAGCTGGTGCGTTCGTCCATGCGCCTGCGCCCTGATCGCGTCGTCGTCGGCGAGGTGCGCGGGGCCGAGGCGCTGGATCTCATCAAGGTGTGGGGCACCGGCCACCCCGGCGGCATCGCCACGATTCATGCCGGTTCCGCGCTGGGCGCGCTGCTGCGCATGGAGCAACTGATTCTCGAAGTGGCGGTGAACCCGCCGCGTGCGCTGATCGCCGAGGCGGTCAACGTGGTGATCCACATCGCCGGACGCGGGCGCAAGCGCCGCATCGAGAGCATCGCCCGCGTCGTCGGCTTCGACGGCGTGGGCTACCGATTGGCGGACGCGCTGGAGACGCCGTTTCCCGAGCTGCCGCCATTTCCCGAAGCCGCACCCGCTGCGGCGACTTCCCCGTCCCCTGACCAACCTGGAGAACTGCCATGACGCAGATGCACATTCCTGCTTTCCGTTTTTCTGCAAATCCGGCTTTGCGCCTTCCCGCGTTGTCGCGGCTGCACACCCTGGCCCGCCCTGCGGGGCAAGGGCTGATGCTGGCCGCGCTGCTGCTGTTCCTGGCCGGAACCGCGCAGGCCGCCGGCTCCTCGATGCCCTGGGAAGGCCCGCTGCAATCCATCCTCGAATCCATCCAGGGGCCGGTGGCGCGCATCGTGGCCGTCATCATCATCATCGCCACGGGCCTCGCGCTGGCCTTCGGCGACACGTCGGGGGGCTTTCGCAAGCTGATCCAGATCGTGTTCGGCTTGAGCATCGCCTTCGCCGCGTCCTCGTTCTTCCTGTCGTTCTTTTCGTTCTCGGGCGGGGCTGTCGTATGAGCGCCCCGGACAGCTTCGCGGCCGGGTTCGAGGTGCCGCTGCATCGCTCGCTCACCGAGCCGATCTTGCTGGGCGGCGCACCGCGCACCGTGGCGATTGCCAACGGCACGCTGGCCGCCGCTGTCGGGCTGGGCCTGCAACTGTGGATTCCTGGCGTCGTTCTCTGGATCGTCGGCCATTCGCTGGCGGTATGGGGTGCGCGCGTCGATCCGCAGTTCATGGCCGTGTTCGCCCGGCACATCAAACACCGCCCGCTGCTGGACGTGTGAGGGGATGCCGCCATGCTGAACCTCGCCGAATACCGCCAGCGCCCGGCCTTGCTCGCCGACTGGCTGCCCTGGGCCGGGCTGGTCGCGCCGGGTGTCGTCTTGAACAAGGACGGCAGTTTCCAGCGCACGGCCCGGTTTCGCGGGCCTGACCTCGACAGCGCCACGCAAGGCGAGCTGATCGCCACGTCGGCACGCTTGAACAACGCGCTGCGCCGGCTGGGTTCGGGCTGGGCGCTGTTCATCGAAGCCGAGCGCCGCGCTGCCGCCGATTACCCGCATTCCGAGTTTCCCGAGCCGCTTTCGTGGCTGGTGGACGAAGAACGCCGCTCGGCCTTCGAGGACACCGGCCATCACTTCGAGAGCGGCTATCACCTGACGCTGGTGTACCTGCCGCCAGAGGAATCGCGCGCCCGAGCGGCCAAGATGCTCTACGAGAACACGCCGACGAATGGCGTGGACTGGCGCGAGCGGCTGCAAGCCTTCGTCGCGGAAACGGATCGGGTCTTTGACCTGCTCGATGGCGTCATGCCGGAAATCGCCTGGCTCGATGACGCGCAGACCCTGACCTACCTGCACTCGACCATCTCGACGCGGCGCTACCGCGTGGGCGTACCCGAAGTGCCGTTCCACATCGACGCGCTGCTGACCGACTCGCCGCTGGTCGGCGGCCTGGCCCCCATGCTGGGCGACAGACACCTGCGCGTGGTGTCGGTGCGCGGTTTCCCGACCTCGACCTGGCCGGGGATTCTGGACGACCTCAACCGCCTGGGATTTGCGTATCGCTGGAGTACGCGCTTTCTGTGCCTCGACAAATCCGAGGCGGAACGGGAATTGGGGCGTCTGCGCCGCCAGTGGTTCGCCAAGCGCAAGAACGTCATCGCGCTGCTGCGCGAAACGATCTTCCAGCAGGAAAGCCCGCTGGTCGATACCGACGCCAACAACAAGGCCGCCGATGCCGATGCCGCCTTGCAGGAGCTGGGCAGCGATCAAGTCGCTTTCGGCTACCTGACGGCGACCGTCACCGTCATGGATGAGGACGCCGGCGCAGCCGACGAGAAGCTGCGCATGGTGGAGCGTGTCATCCAGGGCCGGGGCTTCGTCACCATCCCCGAAACGCTCAACGCCGTGGATGCGTGGCTGTCCTCGCTCCCCGGCAACGCCTACGCCAACGTGCGCCAGCCCATCGTCTCGACGTTGAACCTGGCGCACATGATGCCGGTGTCGGCGGTATGGGCCGGGCCGGAGAAGAACGACCACCTGGGCGGCCCGCCGCTGATCGTCACCCGCACCGATGGCGCGACGCCGTTCCGGCTGGTGACGCACATCGGCGACGTGGGCCACACGCTGGTCGCCGGCCCGACTGGCATGGGCAAATCGGTCTTGCTCGCCACACTGGTGATGCAGTTCCGCCGCTACCGCGGCTCGCGCATCTTCGCCTTCGACATGGGGCGCTCGATGCGCGCCACCATCCTCGGGCTGGGCGGCGAGCATTACGACCTGGGCACGGATGGCGAAATCGCCTTCCAGCCGCTTGCCCGTATCGACCGCGAAGGCTACCGCACCTGGGCTGCCGAATGGATTGAAGGCCGCTTGCTGCACGAAGGCGTGACCGTCGGCCCGGACGAGAAGGCCGCCATCTGGTCGGCGCTCGGCAGCCTCGCCGGTGCGCCGGTGGAGCAGCGCACGATGACCGGGCTATCCGTGCTGTTGCAGAGCAATGCTCTGCGCCAGGCGCTCGCGCCCTATGTGCTGGGCGGCGCGCACGGCAAGCTGCTGGATGCCGATCACGACCGGCTGGGCATGGCCGACGTGCAGGGCTTCGAGATGGAGGAGCTGATGCACAGCAAGGCCGCCGTCATGGCCGTGCTGCATTACCTCTTTGCACGCTTCGACGAACGCTTTGACGGTGCGCCCACGCTGTTGATTCTCGATGAAGCGTGGCTGTTCCTCGATGACCCGGTGTTTGCCGCGCGCATCCGCCAGTGGCTCAAGACGCTGCGCAAGAAAAACGTGTCGGTGATCTTCGCCACGCAGTCGCTCGCGGACATCAAGGATTCCAGCATTGCGCCCGCGATCATCGAAAGCTGCGCGAGCCGCATCTTCCTGCCGAACCCGCAGGCGACCGAGCCGCAGATCAAGACGATCTATCAGGGCTTCGGCCTCAACAACCGCCAGATCGAGATCGTCGCCACGGCGCAGCCCAAGCGCGACTACTACTACCAATCCCGCCTAGGCAACCGCCTGTTCGACCTCGACCTGGGGCCGGTTGCACTCGCCTTTGCGGGCGCTTCCACGCCGCTAGACCAGCGCGCCATTGATGAAGTCCTTGGCTGTGTGCCGCCGGACGCCGACGTGCCCGGCTTCGCGGGCGCGTGGCTGCGCCATCGCGGCCTCGATTGGGCGGCTGACCTGCTGCCCTCGTTCCCCGGCCTTGCACCGGGTTCCCTCAGTACCGCCAACCACCCATTGGAGAACCAGCCATGAAGATTCGTGCGCTTTCCATTTCGCTCGCCGCCGCGCTGTCGGTATCGCTGCTGGCCGTGCAGCCCGCATCCGCCATCACGGTGTTCGATCCGTCCAACTTCGTGCAGAACACGCTGACCGCGATCCGCACGCTGGAGCAGATCAACAACCAGATCAGCCAGCTCCAAAACGAAGCGCAGATGCTGATGAACCAAGCCCGCAATCTGGCGGGCCTGGACTTCAACATCGTCAACCGGCTGCGCTCGACGCTCGCCACCACCGAACGCCTGATTGCCGAGGCACAGGGGCTGACCTACGACGTGCAGAACATGGATCGGGAGTTTGCCCGACTGTATCCCGCGCAGTACGCCGCTACCGTCAGCGGCGACCGCATGGCACAGGATGCCCGCGAACGCTGGAAGAACACGCTCGATGGCCTGCACACCGCGATGCGGATGCAGGCGCAGGTGTCGCAGAACTTGCGTCAGGACGAAAGCGCGCTGGCAGACCTTGTGAGCCAAAGCCAATCGGCCACCGGCGCACTGCAAGCCATGCAGGCGACCAATCAGCTTCTGGCCTTGCAGGCCAAGCAGTCGATCCAGGCCCAACAGCTCCAGATCACGCAAGACCGGGCCGCCTCGCTGGAACTGGCGCGGCAGGCGGCGGCCACCGAGCGCGCCCGCGAAGTGCGGCGGCGCTTCCTCGGCGAAGGCACACCGTACACGCCGCAGTCCGTCAACTTCTACCGCGACTGACAGGAGGCCGCCATGCGATGCGTCCTCGCCCTGTCTGTTCCGGTGCTGGTGCTGCTGGCCGCCTGCGGCGAGCAGCCGGCCGACCACCTCGCCGATGCCCTGACCGCTGATCCCGTGCGGCTCAAGGCATTGCGTGCGCAATGCGCGGCCCGTCCACAACGGGTCATGCAGGCCACGGGCGAGGACGCTTGCCGCGCCGCCGCCGAAGCCTTCCGGCGGCGCTTCTTTTCCGGCGAGGCCGGGCCGGATGAATACCAGACGCTGGCCGACCTGCCGCCAATTCCGCCCAGCTTCGAGGAACCGGAGGACGCGCCATGAATGACGTGACCATCATCGACCAGTTCCTCAACACCTTCTCCACCTACATCGACTCGGGTTTCGGGCTGCTGCGCGGCGAAGTGGCGTTCCTCACCGCCACGCTGATCGTCATCGACATGACGATCGCCGGGCTGTATTGGGCCATGAGCCACGCCACCGGCCAAGGCGAGGACGTGATCGCCAAGCTGCTGCGCAAGGTGCTCTACGTCGGCGCCTTCGCCTACATCCTCAACAACTTCAACTGGCTGGCCAGCATCGTGTTCCGCTCGTTCGCGGGGCTGGGCATCACCGCCACCGGCTCGGCCATCACGATGGAGAACTTCTTGCAGCCGGGCCGGCTGGCGAAGACCGGCCTTGACGCGGGCGGGCCGATCTTCCTTCAGCTCGATGACTTGATGGGCTTCCCCGAGGTGTTCGTGAACCTCGATGCCATCCTGGTGCTGTTTCTCGCGTGGCTGGTCGTGGTGCTGTGCTTTTTCGTGCTGGCAATCCAGCTTTTCATCACGCTGATCGAGTTCAAGCTGACCACGCTCGCCGGGTTCGTGCTGGTGCCGTTCGCGCTGTGGAACAAGACCTCGTTCCTGGCCGAAAAAGTCTTGGGAAACGTGGTGGCCTCCGGCATCAAGGTGCTGGTGCTGGCCGTGATTGTCGGTATCGGCTCGGGCCTGTTCACTCAATTCCAAGTCCATCCCGATGAGCCGAGCATCGACCACGCGCTGGTCATCATGCTGGCCTCGCTCACCTTGCTGGCGCTGGGGATCTTCGGCCCCGGCATCGCCACGGGCCTTGTGTCTGGTGCGCCCCAGCTCGGTGCGGGCGCGATGGCCGGTGCCGCCATCGGCGCAGCCGGAACGGCAGTAGCCGTCGGTGCTGCCGCGACGGGCGTGGGCGGCGCGGTAGCCGCTGGTGCGCGCATGGCCCCGGCTGCCGCCAAGCTGGCCGGCAGCGGCGCGCGTGCCGCCACGTCGGCGGCCAGCAGCGCGAAGTCGGCGTTCCAGGCCGGTTCCGCCGCCGCTGGCGGTGGCGCGAAAGGCGCGATGGCGGGCCTGGGCAACGTCGCCAAGACCGGCGCGCAGTCCGCCGGACGCGCTGCCGCATCCCGCGCTTCCGCTGCCGGGCAGCGCATGGCCGCGCCGTTCCGCGCGGGCTGGAACGGCGACGCCGGCGCGTCAGCCGGCCAGGCCGCCACCAGCGAAGCCCCCGCAGGCGCTGCCGCTGCACAACCCCCCGAGCAGCCTGCCTGGGCCAAGCGGCTGCAACGCCGCCAGCAGCTCACCCACGCCGCGACCACCACCGCCCACACGCTGCGCGGTGGCGATGGCGGCGGCTCAGGCCAAGGCCCGAGCCTGCGCGGCTCCGACGACTGACGCGATTCACAAGGAGAACTGACCATGCGATTCAAGAAACCGCAGGTGCGCTACGCCGACACGCCGCAGCCTGCCACGCCGTACCAAGCCGCCGGCCAGGCGTGGGACGACCGTATCGGCTCGGCCCGCGTCCAGGCCAAGAACTGGCGATTCATGGCCTTCGGCTGCCTGACGCTCGCGCTGCTGATGGCCGGCGGCCTGGTGTGGCGCTCGGCGCAGTCCATCGTCACGCCCTACGTCGTGGAGGTGGACAACGCGGGCCAGGTGCGCGCCGTGGGCGAAGCCGCCACGCCGTACCGGCCGGGCGATGCGCAGACGGCGCACCACATCGCGCGTTTCGTGATGCTGGTGCGCTCGCTGTCCATCGACCCCATCGTCGTTCGCCAAAACTGGCTGGACGCCTACGACTACACGACCGACAAGGGCGCGGCCGCGCTCAACGACTACGCGCGGGTCAACGACCCGTTTGCGCGCATCGGCAAGGAGACGGTGACGGTGCAGATCACCAGCGTCGTGCGCGCCAGCGACACGTCTTTCAACGTGCGCTGGACGGAACGCCGCTACGTCAACGGCGCTGCGGCAGGCCTGGAGCGGTGGACGGCGGTGGTGTCCATCGTGCTTCAACCGCCGCGCACCGAAGAACGCCTGCGCAAGAACCCGCTTGGCATCTACGTCAACGGCCTGTCGTGGAGCCGTGAACTGGATTCTTCCGAAGGAGCAAAGCCATGAATGATGTTTTCCGTAAATCCGCCTTGCCGTTGATCCTGCTGGCCTTGACGGTCTTGTTCTCGGGCTGCGCCACCCAGGGCAAGCCGCCGCCGACCATCTCGCTCGATGAGCCGGTGCAGGCCCAGCCGCTGCCGGAGCCGCCCGCGCCGGTGGAAGTCGTGGCCGTGCCCGAGGTGCTGCCGATGCCGGCGCAGTTGATGCCTGTCCCCGAAGCCGAGAACGCCAAACCTGCGCCTGAACCGGCCGACGAGAAGGTGCGCGTTTCGCGCGCCAATGCCGAGGCCCGTGTCGCGCCCACGCGCGAGGGCTACGTTAACGCGATTCAGGTGTGGCCGTTCACCGATGGCGCGCTGTATCAGGTCTATGCGGCCGTGGGCCGCGTGACCGTGGTTTCGCTCCAGCCGGGCGAGGAACTGGTGACGGTAGCTGCTGGCGATACGGTGCGCTGGATCGTGGGTGACACGTCCAGCGGCAGCGGTGCCGAGCTGCGCGTGAGCGTACTGGTGAAGCCCATCCGCTCGGGCCTGAAAACCAATCTGGTCATCACCACCAGCCGCAGGACGTACCTGCTGGAGCTGACTTCCACGGACAAGACGTGGATGGCGTCCGTTTCGTGGGAGTACCCGCGCGACCGGATGCTGGCCTTGCAGCGCCAGTCGCAGGCGGCCAGCGCAGCCGCGCCGGTCGATAGCGGCCTGTCGCTGGAGAACCTGCGCTTTCGCTACGCGATCAGCGGCAGCAATCCGCCGTGGAAGCCGCTGCGCGCCTTCGATGACGGCGAGAAGGTCTATATCCAGTTCCCCGCCGGCATCGCGCAAGGCGAGCTGCCGCCGCTGTTCGTCATCGGTGCGCAGGGCGACGGGCAACTGGTGAACTACCGCTTCCGTGCGCCGTACTACATCGTGGATCGCCTGTTTGGCGCGGCCGAGCTGCGCCTGGGCGGTGACAAGGGCGACGTGGTGCGGATCGAACGCACGGATGGCGTGGCACGGAGGAACTGACCATGAGCCAGGACGACACCCCCGACCATGCCACGCCGCAGGCGGGCAAGGTCGCGCCCGAGGCGGTGGCGCTTCGCGCCCAGCCGCGCCCGGTCACGCGCCTGAACCGGCGCACGTTGATGATGCTCACGGGCGGCCTCTCGGTCGCCGTGCTGGGTGCCACGATCTGGTCGATCCAGCCGCATCGGCGCAGCGCCGATGCGCAGCCCGAGCTTTACAACGTCGATCGCGTCTCGAAGTCGGAAGGGCTGGACGCGCTGCCTACCGACTACTCGAAGCTGCCGGCCTTGCCGCCCGACATCCCCGAACTGGGGCCACCGCTGCCGGGCGATCTTGGCCCAGCCATCGTGAACTCGCAGCAGCCGGTAACGCCGACCTATGCGCCACCCGGCCACGACCCGAACGACGCGCTGCGCAAGGAAGCCGAAGCGGCGGCGGGATCGTCGGTGTTCTTCCGCTCGGGTGCGCAGCAGGCCGCGCCGATGGCGCAGACACAGGTGGCCGCCGCACCGGGCTTCGCCGCCAATGCGGCGTTCGACCCGCTGGCGGCTGGCCCGGCCTCGACGGCGGCCCAGCCTGCCGACCCGACCGCCGTGCAGAACCGGCAAGACCAGAAAGAGGCGTTCCAGAAAGCCGGAACCACGGAAACCCGCAATTCCGGCAACCTGACGTTGCCGGCGTCGCCGTATCAGGTCATGGCCGGAACGGTGGTCGCCGGGGCGCTGGTGACGGGCATCAAGTCGGACTTGCCGGGCGACGTGATCGCCACGGTGACGGAGCCGGTCTATGACACGGCCACGGGCAAGTTCCTGCTGATCCCGCAGGGTTCGCGCATCCTCGGTCGCTACAACAGCCAGGTCAGCTACGGGCAGAGCCGCGTGCAGGTGGTGTGGAACCGCATCATCCTGCCGGACACGTCTTCGCTCACGCTCGACAACCTGGTCGGCACCGACCCGGCCGGCTATGCCGGACTGGAAGACGGCGTGGATTACCACTGGGGCCGCATCTTCGCCGGGGCGGCACTGACGACGCTGCTGGGCGTCGGTGCCGAGCTGGCCGCGCCGGAGAACCGGCAGGACGGCAACCGCATCGTCATCGCCGGGCGCGACAGCGCCCAGGACAGCATCAATCAGGTCGGCCAGGAGATGACCCGGCGCAACATGAACATCCAGCCGACCTTGACCGAGCGACCGGGCCTGCCGGTGCGGATCATCGTCAACCGCGATTTGGTGCTGCGACCGTACCAGCCCTTGTTCTACCAGCGCGGAGGCCAGCGATGAGCGCACGAAAACTACGCCTTGGGCCGTTGCCGTCCACCACCAGCGTCAAGCTGACCTTCGCGTGTCCGGCCAGCCTGAAAGCCGACCTCGACCGCTACGCCGCGCTACACGCGCAGACGTATGGCGAAGTGGTCGATGCGGCGGTGCTGATCCCGTACATGCTTGAAGCCTTCATGGCCGGGGATCGTGGATTCAAGAAAGGAACGACGGCCAAGGCGGTGCCACCGAAGCAGCCTTGACGATGCGGATGCTTCCGCCGCTATCGACCGCCACGAAAGCGCAGCCCACGGGCTGCGCTTTCGTTTTGGGGCGAGAACACCACAGGCCGGGCTATGATGAAGTTGCGACCTTGCCCGCTGCGGTGCCCTTGGGCTTTCCACCGCAAAGCGCCTATGTGGCACTTGGCTCAAAAAGCGGCGGCTGCACGCGGAGGCCGAAATCTAGCCTAACCTATTGCCCCGTAAGACCTTTTGCACCGCTGTCCGGCCTCACAAAGAACTTGACAGCGGACATTTTTCAT
>Ga0067045_1002738_pt1 | contig 50282 bp, 49 predicted proteins | sample TerdegcTABiofilm_FD_59184 | JGI IMG/M metagenome (GOLD analysis project Ga0067045, IMG submission 59184) | Combined Assembly of (Gp0054472, Gp0054536) Wastewater bioreactor microbial communities from Singapore -Terephthalate degrading...
CCCGCCGTATTGCCCGCCGGATACAGGCAGGTTAAGCAGTCTGCCGGCTAGAGCCGTGGCCAGGCACGAGATCAGCTGTACCCTGGAGGACGTGGTGGCCAGCGCCGGAAAACTTTTAAACCAACAGGGCCGATTTGCCTTAATACACCGGGTGGAACGTTTGGCAGAGGTGTTTGCCGTGCTGCGGCAGCACGGATTTGAACCGCGAAAGCTGCGGTTCATACACGCCCGCAGACAAGACAATGCCAGGCATTTTCTGCTCGAAGCGCGAAAAACCGCTCCCCCGGATTTAAAGGTGTTGCCGCCGCTTCTTGTTTATGACCGGCCTGGAGAATACTCTGCGGAAATACTGGCCTGGTACGGGAAGGGAGAAAACGAGGGTGGAGAATGAAGGACACGGTACATTGTACCTGGTGGGAACGCCGATCGGCAATATGGAGGACATCACCCTGCGGGCTCTGGACACGTTGAAGAAGGTCGATTTGATTGCTGCCGAAGATACGCGGCAGACCCGTAAAATATTGGCGCATTATTCCATTCAAAACAAAACCATCAGCTATTTTGAACACAACAAGCGGGAAAAAGGCCCCGTCCTCATTGCCGCGTTGCTGGAAGGCAAATCCGTGGCGCTCGTTTCCGATGCCGGGATGCCCGGCATATCCGACCCTGGAAACGATCTGGTCCGGGAGTGTATCAGGCTGGGCATACCGGTCACCGTTGTCCCCGGGCCGTCGGCGCTGCTGGCCGGGCTGGTGGCTTCCGGCCTGGACACGGCTTCATTCATGTTCGGCGGTTTCTTCCCCCGCGAAAAACAGGCGAGAAAAATGACCCTGGAGCGCATGAAGGAAGAAACCAGAACCATGGTTTTTTTTGAAAGTCCCCGCCGGTTGGTCCGAACCTTGCATGACATCCTGGCGGCGTGCGGAGACAGGCCATGCTGCGTAGCCCGGGAGATCACAAAGCGATTCGAGGAATACCGAAGAGGGCTGATCAGCGAAGTGCTGGCCTATTACGGACAGAAGGAAACAAAAGGGGAAATCACCCTGGTGGTTGCCGGGAAGGTGGCGGAAAAGGTTGCGCCTCCATCCTGGGAACAAATGGAAACAGAGCTGGGAAGCCTTATTGATAAAGGGTTATCCAAAAAGGAAGCCATAAAAAGGCTGGCCCAGGCGACAGGTGTAGCTAAACGGGACCTGTACAACAGATTTATGAAATAATGAACAAATGGTGAAATCAATAAAAGATGGCTTTAAACGGTTTAAATTAACGGGTTGATAGCCGCGAAAAAGAAAAAACAGGCGCGGCTTCAAGTCGGCCCTGTTTTTTCATGAGTGTGCCTGGGTTGTTTGGGTCTCAGGCGTGCGTGTATGTACACGTGATGCGCGGTTTAGAGATTGGCGGCCATGGATTGCAAGCATTCCTTGCACACGAGTTTACCGCGAAAATGCTGGACTTGATCTGCGCTGCCACAGAAAACGCAGGCCGGCTCGTATTTTTTGAGGATGATCTTTTCCTGATCGACATAAATTTCGAGCGCATCTTTTTCATCGATGCCCAGAGTCCTGCGCAGCTCGATCGGGATGACCACACGACCCAGTTCGTCCACCTTTCTGACAATTCCCGTGGATTTCATACATGCATCCCCTTTCTTCAGCATAATTCGACAAAATATTTACGTCTAAATGATAACAATTATTCCAGTTTAAGTCAATACAAAACCTGCATATTCTTCATAATATTTGTATTGCATATGTTATACGACTGTTTAATATTAATACGACTTAATACGGTACAAGGGCCTGGCCAGGGCCAAACCTTGACAACCCCGTCTCGATTCTTTATATTAAATTAATAAAATGAAAAGCCGCAAAGCCGGCATAAAGCGAAATGAAGGAATGAGTAAGCCGAAACTTTCCTGACAGAGAGCGGGGGGCGGTGGGAACCCGCAGAAATATCGGCCGAAGATGGTTCCTGATCGGTATGCGGGTGGCGCCCGGTATAACGCCATAAAGTCGTTCAGACTTGCCGAGGGCTGGCAACAGCCGAAGCAGGGTGGTACCACGGTGGGCTCTCGCCCCTCGTCCCTGATGAGGATGAGGGCTTTTTTAGTTGTTGAAGGTGTATTTTTATTAAGAATAAAGACTAAAGCCTGATGGAGGTTTTGACCATGGAGAAGAAGACTTTCTACATCACCACGCCGATCTATTACCCCAGCGCGAAACTGCATATCGGCCATGCGCTTACCACGGTGATGGCCGATGCGATGACCCGTTACAAAAGAATGCGGGGATTCGACACTTATTTCCTGACCGGCACCGACGAACACGGCCAGAAGATCGAAAGGGCGGCCAGGGCGGCCGGGAAAGAGCCCCAACAGTATGTCGATGAGATTGTGGAAGGGATAAAGCACCTCTGGGAAGCCCTGCTGATCACCAACGACGATTTTATCAGGACTACGGAACCCAGGCACCGGCAAGTTGTGCAGGCGATCTTCAACAAGATTTACGAACAAGGCGATATTTACCGCTCGGAGTATGAGGGTTGGTACTGCACGCCTTGCGAGTCGTTTTTCACTGAACGGCAGGTCGGGGAAGAACGGCTGTGCCCGGACTGCCAGCGGCCGGTAGAACTGCTCAAGGAAGAAAGCTATTTTTTCCGCATGTCCAGGTACCAGGACCGGCTTTTGCGGCACATCGAAGAGCACCCCGACTTCATACAACCTGTCTCCCGGCGCAATGAAATGATAAACTTCATTAAAAGCGGGCTCGAGGACCTGTGTATTTCCCGGACCACTTTCAGCTGGGGCATCCCGGTGCCGATTAACGAAAAACATGTCATTTACGTTTGGTTTGACGCATTGACCAACTATATTTCCGCCCTGGGATACGGGACGGAGGACGACCGGCTGTATCAGAAATACTGGCCGGCCGACATCCACCTGGTGGGAAAAGACATTGTCAGGTTTCATACCGTTATCTGGCCGACGATCTTGATGGCCGCCGGCTTGCCCTTGCCCAAGCAGGTATACGGGCACGGATGGCTTCTTTTAGAGTCGGGGAAGATGTCCAAATCCAAAGGAAACGTGGTGGACCCGCTTGTTTTAATCGAAAAATACGGGGTCGATGCCTGCCGCTATTTCCTGTTAAGAGAGCTGCCGGCGGGCGCAGACGGCTATTACTCGGAAGACGCGCTGGTGCAGAGGATTAACACTGATTTGGCCAATGACTACGGAAATCTGGTTTCGCGGACGACGGCCATGGTGGAGAAGTTCTTTGACGGGGCGGTCCCGCGCCCTGGCGAAGAGAAAGAGATTGACAGGGAACTCCTGGCGATGGCCAGGTCCGTACCCGGTGAAGCCGCAGCCTGCATGGACGCGCTTGATTTTTCCAGTGCCTTGAACTCCGTGTGGCGCCTGGTTAACAGGGCCAACAAATACATCGACGAAACCATGCCCTGGGCCCTGGCCAAAGACCCCGAAAAAAGAGAACGGCTGGAAACCGTCCTGTATAACCTGGTGGAGGTCATCCGCATCGTTACGGTAATGATCAGCCCGGTAATGCCTACCGTCCCGGAGAAAGTCTGGCCGCAAATCGGTGCCGAACCGGAAGAGAACAGGAGCTGGGAAGCTGTCGGTTGGGGGAGGACAAAGCCGGGGCAAAAGGTCAGGAAGGCGGACTCGTTGTTTCCCAGGATTGATACGGAAAAGGATGGGCCTGCAGCCAGGGCGGACGACATCTTTGCGGTGCGGGAGAAGGCCGATTATCCGCCGTTACTGACGGAGCAGGTCACCATCGATGATTTTTCCAAGATCGACTTGAGGATTGCCCAGGTGCTTTCCTGCGAAAGGGTGGAGAATGCCGACAAACTCCTTAAGTTGGAAGTGCTGGTCGGCGAGGAGACCCGCACCGTGGTGGCAGGGATAGCCGGGTACTACCGTCCGGAAGAGCTGGTGGGCAAAAAGGTTGTTCTGGTGGCCAACCTGAAACCGGCCAAGCTCAGGGGGATTGCCTCCCAGGGCATGATTCTGGCGGCTTCCAACGGCCAGGTGCTGGAAGTATTAACTGTAAGCAAAGACCTGCCTGCTGGCAGCAAAGTAAAATAGAGCTGCAGTTGAATAAGAGTAGAATAAGAAGAAATAAGAAGAATAAGAAGAAGAATATAAGGTGCGATGTAATGGGGGAATATACATGTTTTTTGATACTCATGCCCACCTGGACCTGCGGGACTTTGCGGCTGACCGGGAGGCCGTAATAAACCGGGCCAGGGAAGCCGGCGTGGACTTGATAGTTAACGTGGGCTTCAACCTGCAGACTGCCAGGAGCACGGCTGAACTGGCCCAAAGGCATGATTTCATTTACGGTGCGGTGGGCATGCACCCGCATGACGCCAAGGACATGGATGAACGGGTGTTTGACGAGCTGAAAAAGCTGGCCGGTCAACCTAAAATCGTCGCGGTGGGGGAAATAGGGCTGGATTATTACCGCGATCACTCACCCCGCGATGTTCAAAAATCGGTATTCCGGCGAATGATCGCCCTGGCCAAAGAAATCAACAAGCCAATTATCATTCACGACCGGGACGCCCATCAGGACATATTCGACATCGTAAAGGCGGAGGGAGCCGGGGATGTCGGCGGCGTGTTTCACTGCTATTCAGGCAGCTGGCCGCTGGCCCGGGAGGCCCTCAAACTGGGTTTCTACATATCGCTGGCCGGACCGCTAACCTTCCAAAACACCGGCAAACTGCAAGAAGTAGCCAAAATGGTCCCGCTTGATCGACTACTGATTGAAACCGACTGCCCGTATTTGGCGCCTACGCCTTACCGCGGCAAGCGCAATGAGCCGGCTTATGTGGCGAAGGTCGCGGAACGGCTGGCCCAGATCAAAAAACTGCCGATGGAAGAGGTGGCGCTGCAGACAAGAAAGAACGGCATCGAGGCGTTCAACATACCGGCAAAAGCCTGATAAACGCAACAGATGAGTTTCAAGGAAAAGGCCGCTTTTACCGCCGCGAGGCGCGGAAGCGGTCTTTTGCGCTGTTAAGCAGCCGCAGCAGGAAGAAACCTTCCAGCCAATTCCGAATAGAATATTAATGGCTTTGGACATAATAGACAATAGCGGTGATTCGCAAATTACTGAAAAGAGTGGAGGATAAGATGGTTTTCAATACCGGGCAAATCAGGGGGACGGTCGTTTTGATAACTCTCCTGCTGTTGTGGTATGCTGTTGGCTGCTGCCTGCGGCAGGGGAGGACCGCAGCCGATGGGCGCGTTTGTAGTGAAACCTGCGCGGCTGAAAGCATATCGGACCCAGAGCGGCTTTCCTGGGATAACGAAGTCCTGGAGGAAGGAGGGCTTGCACCAGTTGTACCCGCCGGGAGAACGGGGCGTTTTGCGGCAATGAAAAGCCAGGAGACAGTTTTCCGAGTGTCGCGCGGTCTGGATAAGCCCCGAAACGAGATGAATCTGCAGGCCACGGCATACACCCATACGGGCCATCCGACTTTTACCGGGGTTTATCCGCGGGTAGGGACGATAGCAGTGGACCCGAAGGTGATCCCCCTGGGGACAAGGATGTGGGTAGAAGGATACGGTTACGGGATCGCGCAGGACACGGGCGGGCTGATCAAAGGAAACGTCATTGATTTGTTCATGGACACTGAAGAGGAATGCCGGCAGTGGGGCAGGCGTTCCGTCAAGGTCTATATCTTTGAATGATAAACCAGGCAAACCGGCGCGGGCTTGCCGACGGGGACCGGTCATAGTATATTTAAAAAAACAGATCAGTAAACGGGGAGGGAGCATGGTGAACGGTCCCGCGGATGTTAAGACCATGGATCTCCTGAAAAAGCGAGGGTTCAGGTTTAAAAAGAAATGGGGCCAGAATTTTTTGCTTGACAAAAACCTGCTGAAGAAAATCGTCCACACAGCACGGATAACCCCGGGCGACAGGGTGGTGGACATCGGCGCCGGGGCCGGCACTCTTACCAGAGAGCTGGTTGAAGCGGGCGCCAGGGTTTTGGCCGTTGAAATCGACGCTGACCTGATCCCGATTCTCAGGGAAACCCTGGAAGGGACCGATGTCCGAATAGTCCAGGGCGACATCCTGAAGATGGACCTGGACGAGCTGACCGGCCGGCATGGACTGGCCTGGCCGTACAAGGTGGTCGCCAACCTGCCCTATTATATAACCACACCGATTTTGATGAACCTGTTGGAAAACGAATATCATCTGGAGTTATTGGTTATCATGGTACAGTGGGAAGTTGCCGAAAGGCTAATTGCCGAACCGGGGACCAAAGCCTACGGCGCGGTGACGCTGGCAGTCCAGCATTACTGCGAGATAGAGGGTGTGTTTAAGGTTCCCCGCCGCCTGTTTACACCGCCGCCGGATGTGGATTCGGCCGTGATCCGTTTGAAACGAAGGGCTGGCCGTCCATTCGATGTCCGGGACGAAAGGCTGATGTTTAGAATAATTAGAGCGGCCTTCGGGCAAAGAAGGAAAACCATTTCCAATGCTCTGCTTAAGGTTTCGCCAGAAATTGACCGAGAAGGGCTGCATGCAATCCTGGACCGCTGCGGCATTGACCCCCGGCGGCGGGGCGAGACGCTGTCGCTGCGCGAATTTGCCGCGCTGGCCAACTGCTGGCAGGAGGAACTGGTCTTGCGGGCGAAATGAGTCTTGGCCGAATATGGCATGGCTGGCAGACTTTTAAACTATTAATCGCTGCTTCAAGCGTGTATAATGTAATGGAACCGACAACTTAAAACGCGCCCAAAAATGCAGGTTGCAAGAAAAGAAAGGGTGGTCAAATGAAAAAACCGGCAATCAAAGCGGTAACGGCATTGCTGGTCTTCCTGCTTGCTTTTGCCGCTCCGGCCATGGCTGCGGTCAGGCATACGGTTAAGCCGGGCGAGTCCCTTTATCTCATCAGCAAACAATACAGAACTTCAATAACGGCCCTTAAAAACGAAAACGGCCTGACCCGCAACACGATATACCCGGGCCAGGTTCTCCGGATACCTGCTGCAGCTGCTGCAACACCTTCCCGGAATGCTGCTGCCACGATCAGCAAATCCGATATTGAATGGCTGGCCAGGGCTGTTTACGGCGAAGCGAGAGGGGAACCGTTCACCGGCCAGGTGGCTGTTGCCGCTGTCATTCTGAACCGGGTGGAGAGCAGCCAGTTTCCTGACACCGTCAAGGAAGTCATTTTTGAACCGCTGGCTTTCACTGCCGTGGCTGACGGCCAGATTTATCTGGCGCCCAACGCCAGCGCTTACAGCGCGGCCAGGGCGGCCCTGAACGGCTTGGATCCGACCGGCGGCGCGTTGTATTATTGGAACCCGGCCAGGGCTACCAACAAATGGATCTGGTCGAGACCGATCGTCAAAAGGATCGGGAACCATGTCTTCGCTCGATAAATCCGAGATAGACACAAAGATAGACACAAAGTCCCGCACCGTAATGGGGCGGGACTTTGTGTCTCTGTGTCAGTACGCATCAAGATGCCGGAGGGCCTGTAAAAACTTAGCTAACAGGTCGAACCGCCGTGCCGACCTGTAGCCTCCGCCCGTGTTTTTTTCAGCCAGTACATTTTCCAGGGCTTCCCCGCCGGCATAGGAAAGAGCATGATAACAGTCTGCGATAATTGTTTCGGCGATGAGCGAGGCATGTTCATCGCTCCGGACGGTGGAACCCAGCAACCGGTGAGGTATGGAAGCGGCTACCCCGACGGCGTAATCGTGGAAAACGGCAAAAGCCAGAGCCAGCGGCGGGATGGCGATGACTTCCGGAGGCAAGGCTTCAAGCAACGCTGGGGAAAGGGCCAGGGGACCGTGGCTGGGGGAGGCGAATCCCAGCTCATTAAACACGCCCAGCCTGCGGTTCAGACGCGCCCTTTCCTGCAGAACAGACTGCGCCAGGCGGGACTGCTGCCTGGCCTGGGGATAACAGTCGGTCAGGGCCATGTCCAGGCCGCCCTCGATGCCGCGTTTCAAGCCGTCCAGGACGTGGACGATGTCTCCTTTCATGTCTCCGTCCACGAATAAGACCCCGCAGCCGGCCAGCCGTTTGGCATAAGCGGCTCCGACGGCCCGGGGGACGTCAATGCCCAGCGACTGAGTAAAATTGATGATCGTGACCGCCATTTTACCTGCCGTTTTGGCGGCGGAGGTTCTGACCGCTTCGCATGTTCTGTCGGTACAGCCGTTAGCTACAACGATGGCGTGCCCGGTTTGGGCCCTGGCCAGACTGTCCATTACCCTGGATATGGTGTTTTGTTCATTTTTGGCTGGAACAACGGCGATCCACATCTTTCTTTCTTCAACCCCCTGTCGCCTGCAGGTATTTAACAGCATGAGCCGATACTTCATGATATGAGAGCATGAACCGGACTGAACCATCGCTATCGAACGAACATAGAATAGTTAATAACAAAACGGGTGGCGAGGGGACCTGATCATGGCCAATAACAGGATTGAAGTGGGTGACATAGTAGGGCGCATTTCCCATGGCGGCGATATACTGTTCAAAGTAAGGTCGATTGAGGATGAGGGCGGAAAGAAGAAGGCTCTCCTGCGCGGGTTGGACGTACGGCTGTTTGCCGATGCGCCGCTGGAAGACCTGGTTAAGAAAACCCCGGCGGAGATCAGCAAGATACGGCAGGAGTATATAAAAAAAAACAGCGAGGCCATGCGTAGGATTTTTGAAAGAAGGGTGGAGGACAAATGCCGGGTGCTTTTGAGGGGCGAAACGACGGCGGCAAGTCTGATGCGTTCCGAGGAGCTTGAACACTTTGAGATCCCCGGAACGGTGTTGCATCTTGATGGCGATAAAGAATACCTGGACCTTTGCAAAGCGACCTATTCCCAGTTGAACATTTCAGTCTCTGGTTTCCATGTAGAAGAGGAAAAGCAGCCCGCGGTAGTAGTGGATTACCTGAAAGAATACCGCCCGGACATACTGGTCCTGACCGGGCATGACGGGCTGTTGAAGAACCGGCCGGATTTTAGCAGCCTTGACAGCTACAGGAATTCTCGATACTTCGTGGAGGCGGTGCGCAAGGCAAGGGAATACGAGCCGGGCCGTGACAACCTGATCATTTTTGCAGGAGCATGCCAATCGCATTATGAAGCGCTGCTTGCGGCCGGCGCAAATTTTGCGAGTTCGCCGCAGCGGGTCTTGATTCATGCCTTTGACCCCATATTCATTGTTGAAAAACTGGCCTACAGTTCGATATACGACACCCTGACCGTGCAGGACATCATCAGCAACACTATAACGGGGCTTGACGGGCTGGGCGGGATCGAAACCAGGGGTTGCCTGCGCCTGGGATTTCCGCGCTCCCCGTACTAACCCGCACTAATGACAATGGAACATACCTGAAATTGTATAGATGTTTTATCGATAATTTATTTGGAAATTCCCCTGTTATTCTTGTTGACAGCCGAGGTTTGTCTCCGGTATAATTATTAAGTTTAAATTTGACAACCGGTACAAACAATGCTATAATAGGTTCGTTAGTGTTGAAAGAAGGTGATTGATTGTCCGGCAAACAGGTATTGAACGATATCAAGCGCGATCTTGAGCCATTCGTGGGGAACAGAATCCGGCTGCGCGCCAACCGCGGGCGCAAGAAGGTCATCGAAAAAGTAGGGGTCCTGGAAAGCACCTATCCCAACATTTTTGTGGTTCGCCTTGATGAAAAGCAGGTTGAACGGCGGGTTTCCTTCAGTTACGCTGACATTTTGACCGATTCCGTTCAATTGACTGTCTTTTGCGGAGACGAAAATATTAAAATAAGGGCCCGGGGCTGCTGAACAACCAGCAGCTTGATTTATAATTCAGGCAATCAAGCCGCAATTACGGCGTATACAGTCATGGCCAGTCTGGAACGAGGTTGGTCTGAAGAACGACGGGGTGCAGCGCCCGTCTTTTTTTTGTTCTTGTTTATGCCCGTTTTGCCCGCGGCCATGCCACTTCATCATGAATAGGCGGAGGGAGGCATATTCATAGGAACAAATTTGAAAAAGGCGCATATACTTAAGTGAATTAAATATGTACGAAGGGAGGAGATGTGGATAATGTCGGGTATTAATGTTACCACCAGAAGGCTGAAGGTGGAAAACGTTATCGGGGAAACGATAAAACAGGTCAACGTCCAAAGAGAAATAACACTGCCGGAAGGCATCCTGGCCAAGAAGATAGAGAGCGTCGACACCAAGGTCAACAACATCGAGTTCACCGTTATCGAGAACAAGATAATAGTTGAAGCAACTCTGCGCAAGCAGATCTATTATGTTGAATGCGTGACCGGCGATGTCCAGGAATTCACAGCACCCGACGAAAGGATTTCCGAATTCGTCCACCTGCATGGAGCCAGTCCGGGTATGGACGCCAAGGTGAACGTGGAAATCGAATACTGTGATGTGGAAGCCGTTAAAACAGGGGCGCAAAACGAATGCTACCGCATTTTCCAGCAGACCTGCATTCTGAAAATAGAGGCAAAAGTCATCGAAGTCCTGGAGCTCGACGTTGTAACCAGTGTTTCGGGAGAAGGTCTTACCCCGACTTACCAGACTGTTGAAATCGACACCGTCATTGGATACGGCTGCGAACAGTTTAACATCAGCGATGAATTCATCCGCGTTCCTGCGGAAACCAAAAAAATCAAAAGCATTGACGCCGAGATACAAGACGTTGAAAGGAAAGTCCTGCCCAATAAGGTGGTTGTCAAAGGGAAACTGCACAAGCAAATCTATTATGTTCTGGAAAACAGCGGCGAAGTCAGGGAACTTAGCGCCGATACTCCTTTCAGCGTCTTTGTGCCTGTGGAAGGAGCGGAGGAGGGGCTGAAGGTAACTTCCGACGTCCGCATTGAGTACCTTGACAGCGAGCTGGTGACCAGGAACAACGAGAAGTACGTAAAAGAAACGGCCGTCCTGGAAGTGTGCGCCAAGGTGCTTGACCATATCACCCTGAGCCTGGTGACCGCGGTGGCCGGCGCCGAAGTCGAAGCAAGGACCCTGAATATCGAAAGCATTGTCGGCGAAGGTTTGCGCCAGGTCAACATCATGGCCAATGTCGTTACCCCCGAGCTTGCCCGGAAGGTGGCCAAAGTTGATGCCAGGCTTGAGGACCTGGAGGGCGAGGCCATCCCCGATAAAGTCATCATCAAAGGCCGCCTGCATAAACAGGTTTACTATGTGGTCGCCGAAAACGATCTGCTGCGGGAGATCAGCCTTGATGAACCGTTTACCGAATTCGTGCACGTGGAAGGGGTCCAAAAAGGCGACATTGTCGATGTTACCGGCAGGATAGAGTATGTCAACGTGGAAGCCGCCGCTCCCACGCCGACAACCAGATGGCGCCAGACCGCCGTGGTGGAAGTAAGGGCGCTGGTGACCGAAGCGCAGGAGATAACGGTCGTAACGGCCGTAAAAGGCATCGGGGTCGTTCCCTGCCCGCCGGGGACCACCTTCGATTACGTAATACAAAAAGGCGATACCCTCTCATCCATCGCCCAAAAATTCAATGTTACGGTTCACGCCATCCTGGCGGTAAACCCGCAGATTACCAACCCCAACATTATTTTCGCCGGGCGCACCATCAAAATCCCCTGCCCTCCGGGGATGGGCTAAGAACCAATGCCCAATAAGGATCGCCCCGACTGCTTGGCGCGCGCGGGGTGGTCCTTTTTTATCGGCGGGAGGCGATGAGCTGCCGGGGGAAAGCCTCCCGTTCGGTTCGGAATTGCCTGACGATTAAAACCGCCTCCGCTTGTCAATACTGGTAATGAAACATTTCCGGGAGGCTTTCGGCAATGGCGATGATGAAAAAAAGGGCGGCCGGTTTTCTGGTCGTTGCGGTCCTTCTTACGCCTCTGTTGGCGTCCGACTCCTACGCGGGCGATGTTCCCCCGTTGATCAGGCTGCATATCCTGGCCAACAGCGACAGCGAACGAGACCAGTACCTGAAAAGCAAGGTCAGAGACCGTATTGTGCTGGCTATGGCCGAAAAACTCGGCCGGTCTGCAGGCCTTGACGAATCGAGAAAAATCCTGCTGGACGGTTTGGACAGCCTGGAGCAAGAAGCTGGCGGCGTGTTGCGGGAACTGGGCTGCGGGGATGAGGTCAATGCATGTTACGGCGTGTTTGAATTCCCGACGAAATACTACGGAGGGCTTGTTCTTCCCGCCGGCCGGTATGAAGCGATAAAACTGGTCATCGGGGAAGGCCGGGGTTCCAACTGGTGGTGCGTTCTTTTCCCGCCGCTGTGTTTGGTGAAAGTGAATTCCGGCCAGGCGGCACCGGTTTCGCGGTCTATCGATAAGTCTGTCGACATAAAGCCGGTGCTGGCGGTGACAAAACTGTGGGATGCGGTCATGGCAAGGCTCAACAAAAAATAATAGCAGGGGCCCTCACTTGCTTTGCAAGCCATTTATTCTTACAATTAAGGAAGGGGTTGAAAAGAGGACAAACAAGAGAACAAAACGGGGAGGAGACGGGTTTTGGCGAGCGGGGAAAAACGGCTTTTGCGGCAGCTGCCGGCCGTTCACACTGTGGTCGATTCGGATGAGGGGAAAGCCCTGGCGGAAAAATATGGTCGCGAGCTGGTGGTGGAGGCCGTAAACCTGGTGCTGGACCTGTGGAGAAACAAGCTGCGGCAACCGGGAGGCGATCAATCTCCGCCGCCTGGCCTGCCCGCTGTCCTGGGCGAAACCAGGGAGTACCTGGAGGCACTGAACAGGCCGCGCCTGCGGAAGGTGGTGAACGCCACCGGGATCATACTGCATACCAATTTCGGCCGGGCCGTATTGAGCCAAAGGGCCAGGGAGGCGTTGAGCGAAGCCGCGGCCTGCTACACCAACCTTGAATACAACCTGCAAGACGGGAAAAGAGGGTCCCGCCATGACCATGTGGCGGAACTGCTGGTGCGCCTTACCGGGGCGGAAAGCGCGATGGTGGTCAACAACAATGCCGGCGCGGTTTTGCTGGCCGTTAATACACTGGCGGCGGGAAAGGAGGTAATTGTGTCCCGCGGCGAGCTGGTAGAAATAGGCGGTTCGTTCAGGATCCCGGAGGTCTTGAAAATGGGCGGCGTGACGCTGCGGGAGGTCGGCACCACCAACAGGACCCACCTTTCCGATTACCGACAGGCGATAAACCATGACACTGGCCTGATACTCAAAGTGCACACGAGCAACTTCAGGATTACCGGCTTCACCAGGTCGGTAGACAGGCGAGAATTGCGGAAACTGGCCGCTGAAAGCGGCATTCCTTTAGTCGAAGACCTGGGCAGCGGGAGCCTGCTGGACTTGAGCCTTTACGGTCTCAAGGATGAAACCCCCGTACCCCGTGTTGTCGCCGAAGGGGTGGACCTGGTGACCTTCAGCGGCGATAAGCTGCTGGGCGGGCCGCAGGCCGGGATTGTCGTAGGCAAAAGAAAATACATTGAATTAATGAAAGCAAACCAGTTGGCTAGGGCCCTGCGGGTAGACAAGTTCACCCTGGCGGCCCTGGAAGCGACCCTGCGCGAGTACCTGCAGCCGGCCGGGGCCTGGCAGAATATTCCTGTGTACCGGATGCTGGCCGTTTCCCGGGAAGAACTGATGCGCAAGGCCGAAGAAATAATTGAAGCAACGATTACCGGACAAGGCTCAAATGACCGTCCTTTCACCGTGGAGGGAATAGCGACAACAGCCCAGATGGGCGGCGGGAGCCTTCCGGGGCAAGACATTGTTTCCTTTGGCCTGGCTATTAGGTCGACGGTCAACAGCCCGGCGGAAATCGAAAGCTTTTTCCGGAACTATACCGTTCCCATTATCGGCTACCTTGAGCAGGACCGGTTCATTCTCGACATGCGGACCCTGCTGCCGGGCGACGAAGAGATAATCAAGCAGGCCATCGGGGAACTGGTCAAATCCAGTAACAGCGAAGGAGGGTTGACATGAGAGAGGAGAAAAGCTTAAAGGGAATATACCTTACGGCGTACTCTACCAAAGCCGGCTGAGCGGCCAAGATCGGTCCGGGGGACCTGACGAAAGCGTTGTGCAGCCTGCCTGTTCAGACGAACCCTAACCTCCTGGTCGGCCTGGAGACCTCTGACGATGCCGGCGTATATAAGCTCAATGAGGACACGGCGCTGATCCAGACCGTCGACTTCTTCACGCCGGTGGTTGACGACCCCTATTTGTTCGGGGCGATTGCCGCGGCCAATGCGTTCAGCGATATTTACGCCATGGGCGGGACACCACTTACGGCGTTAAACCTCATCGCTTTTCCCATAGGGGTGCTGCCGCCGGAGGCCCTGGCCGAAATCCTGCGCGGCGGGAGCGATAAAATAAAAGAAGCGGGCGCCGTTTTGCTGGGCGGGCATAGCATTCAGGACAATGAGCCCAAGTACGGCCTGGCAGTTACCGGCATTGCCCGGCCCTGCGAGATATGGACCAATGCCGGGGCGAAAGCGGGCGATCTGCTTGTCTTGACCAAACCCCTGGGGATCGGGATCATCACCTCTGCCCTTCGCAAGAGAATGGACAAGGAAGGCAATGTGACAGCAGGTCACTTCGCCCTCCCTGCAGGAGTTGAGGAAAAAGCCGCGGCTGTCATGATGGAATTGAACGCGGCCGCTGCAGCCGCAGGGAAAGAGGTAGGCCTGACGGCCTGCACCGATGTTACCGGATTTGGACTCCTGGGCCATGCCTGGGAGATGGCCAGGGGCAGCGGCGTGGAGATCGAGATCAGCCTGCAAGAAGTGCCGGTAATCGAAGGGGCGCGTGAACTGGCGATCGGCGGCTGCATTGCCGGGGGCAATTGGAAAAACATGGATTTCATGGAAGACAAGGCTGAGTACTTTGCAGGGATTGAGGAAGCGGACAAACACATCCTTGTCGACCCGATCACTTCCGGCGGGCTGTTAATGGCCGTGGGGGAAAGGAAAGGGGAAAAACTTCTGGATTTGCTCCGCAAAAAAGGGGTCGCCGATTCAAAGATCATCGGCCGGGTCAAATCCGGCCAGCCCAAAATCAAGGTTGTTCCTTAAGGCTGCCGGCTCGAACCGGCGGCCTTCTCTTTGGGTTTTGGACAATATTACCGGGTGATTTTCACCGGGGTGCCGATAGTGACCAAGGGGAAAATGCCTTCAATATCATGGTTGTACATCCTGATGCAGCCCAACGATACGGCCTTGCCGATGCAACTCGGGTTGTTGTTGCCGTGGATTCCATAATTGTCGTTGCTCAGTCCCATCCACCTCGTCCCGTAGACGGTACCCCCGGCCAGCACGGACTTGTTGACGATGGTCCAGCTGCCCACCGGTGTGGGGGTGCTCGGCTTGCCGATGGCAACGCGATAAACGCCGTGCAGCTGCTCTCCCCGGTACAAGTAAAGGTTTCTTTCCGCAAGGTTGATGCGGATATGGTAACTGCCCCCGCTTAACATGGCTTCACCTCGTCCTGAAAGATTGGCTAACAAACAGGGAATCCTGACATATCTTATGATCCGGACCACGCCGGCTGTGAGTTGACTTGTTTGGCCAACTGATTCAAATGTTAAGCCAGTGTTAAATTTAAGTTAAGAGATGAACGCCGGACTGTAAAACAATAAGGAAAAATAGTAAGATACTGTCGATAACACAATGAACCAGAAGGGGTAGTAGGGGATGGACATCAACTATCAGGAGGTTCTGTTTAATTCGCTGGGCGGTCTGGCTTTTTTCCTGTTTGCCATCAAATTCATGTCTGACGGGCTGCAGTCCATAGCGGGCAATCGCCTCCGGCAATGGCTGGAAAAAGGGACCAAGACGCCCGTGCGAGGGGTCCTGTCGGGATTGCTGGTCACGGCAATGATCCAGAGCAGTTCCGCCACCACTGTTTTGACTGTGGGGCTAGTCAACTCCGGCCTGATGACCCTGAGACAGGCCATTGGCATCATTATGGGAGCGAACATCGGTACTACCGTCACCGCCTACCTGATCGGGTTCCGACTGGAGAACTACGCCCTGCCGTTTGCTGTTACCGGGATAATCCTGTTGTTTTTTTCCAAGAACAAAAGGCTCAACACGCTTGGACAGGTCCTGTTCGGGTTCGGCATGCTGTTTTACGGCATGGAGGTAATGGGGAAGGGACTTAAGCCGCTCCGCAATCTGCCGGTGTTCATCAACGCCATGACCAATATCGAAAACCACTCCCTGGTGGGCGTCTTGATCGGGACCGTCTTTACCGCCGTCGTCCAGAGCAGCAGCGCCACCATCGGAGTACTGCAGGAGCTGGCCTACCAGGGGGCGATCACCTACACGCAGGCTGTCCCCATCCTGTTCGGCGACAACATCGGGACGACGGTCACCGCCTTGCTGGCCTCCATTGGGACCTCCGTGGCCGCCCGGCGGGCGGCCCTCACCCACTGCATGTTCAATGTCATCGGCACCGCCATTTTTCTGCCGCTGTTCCTGGCAGGCATTTTCCCGGAAATAGTGCGCCTGTTTACCAACTATATTTACGTTTTTATCCCGGGGTTTGAAGGGACCTGGGAGACCCTGAACATTAAAATGCAGATTGCGCAGACCCACGGCGTCTTCAACGTGAGCAACACCCTGCTCCAGCTGCCGTTTGTGTCCCTGTTGGCCGCCCTGGTTTCCAGGATCATTCCCGGCGAAGAGGCCACTTTCGCCCTTGAACCCAAGTACCTTGAGCCCAGGCTGCTGGCCAACCCGCCGGTCGCGTTGGGCCAGGCGGGCCTGGAAGTCCTGCGGATGGGCAACATTGCTAAGGAGTCGTTTGAACACGCCGTGACCTACTTCTTCACCGGGCTGGAGAACGAGGCCAAAATGGTGGAAAAGCTGGAAGACATTATCGACAACCTGCAAAAAAGGATCACCGACTATATTGTTAAAATTTCAGAAAAAAAGCTTTCTCTGGAACAATCGAACTATGCCTATGTTTACATCCAGGCAGTAAATGACATTGAAAGGGTCGGGGACCACACCACCAACATCGTGGAACTGACCCAGGCCAAAAACGAGCAGGGCATCAGGTTTTCACTTGAGGCGCTTGCCGACATGCGGAAAATGATCGATAAAACAGCGGAGACGTACGAACTGGCCTTGAAGAGCCTGGAAGAAGACAACCACGAACTGGCCCGGAAAGTCGTGCAGAATGACGATATCATCGACCAGATGGAAAAAGATTTCCGCCGCGCCCACATCAACAGGCTGAACGAAGGCATCTGCAGCGGGGATGCTGGCGCCATTTACATCGACATATTGAGCAACCTGGAGCGGATCGGGGATCATTCCGTCAATATTGCCCAGTACGTGCTGGGAGAACGATAGGATATCCATTTAGAGCTGCTGCCCCCAAAAAAAGGGTGCGCCTTTCGAATTATCTGGGTAAAAACATCAGGGAGGTGGATTTTCGGGGGCGGGGAACGCCTGTAGGGGACCCGCTCCCGGGAGAGTTTATGAGCGGAAGGGCAGCAGCAGTTTTGGGCATCGCTCTTGCCGGTTTGGTGTTCATGAGCAGCAGCGTTTATGCCAAAGGCCAGCCGTCCTGGGCAGGCCCAGGCCAACTGCAGACAGCCAACCAGGCCCAGAACCACGGCCAGACGAAAAAACTGGAAGAGCGAATCAGGGTCAGGGGAGTAAATATCAAGTTTGACGTGCCGCCGGTGATCAAGGAAGGAAGGACCCTGGTTCCCGTCAGGGCGGTCATGTGCGGACTGGGCGCCGAGGTCCAATGGGATTCTGCAACAAAAACCGTTACCATTTCCAAGGGCGACAAAACAATAGTCTTGGACCTGGTTAGCGGCGAAGTTACCGTGAACGGCGAAAAGGTTACGGTTGATGTGCCGGCGCAGCTCATTTCCAACCGGACCTTTGTTCCCCTGAGGTTCATTGCCCAGACCCTCGGCGAAAAAGTCCAGTATGACGAACAGACGGGAGAAATAGACATCGGCGATGAGACTGCCGCTGGCGGAACCGCTGACGGAACCGCTGACGAAAACGCTGACGAAAACGCTGACGAAAACGCTGCGGAAAGCGGCGGCGGGGACCAGTCAAGCCAGGAATCCTAAGAACAGATAAAGCCTGACGGCATGCAAAGCAGCCCGGATATTTTCATCCGGGCTGCTTTGCGATCGTTTTCTTCGGCAGTGCTGCACGCTGCCGGCGGTAAAAAAAGTGAAGGACGCGACAACAACAGGGAGGAAAACGGTTCACACAAGTATAATTAATACAACTAATAAACTGATAAACGCATAAAACCACAAGAACAGGAGCACCATACACTATGCGCATAAACATGTATACAAATATGAATATTAACAAAAAGGCCAAAGCCGTCCCGGCCCTGCTGGCTTTGGCGGCAATACTGCTTTTGGCCGGCTGCGGCCGGGAGAAGCCATCTGCGCCAGTCGCCCCTCCGGAGACTCCGAAATTGCAGTCGGAAAAGCAAAACCCACCTTCGAGCCCGAAAATCTCCGAACCAGCCCTTCCCGGCGCTCTGCTGGTGATGGTGGATAATTACCATGCGGCCCGCCCGCAGAGCGGGCTTGATAAAGCAGACACGGTCTACGAGATAATGGCGGAAGGGGGCATCACCAGGTTTATGGCGGTGTTCTACCGGCGGCAGGCTGAAAAAATAGGGCCTGTCCGCAGTGCCCGCTACTATTTCGTCCAGTTGGCCAAAGGCTATGATGCCCCGTTGGCTCATGCTGGCGGGAGCGAGGATGCCCTGGACATGATCGCCAAGCTCCGCATTAAGGACCTGGATGAAATATACAACGCCGGCGAATGCTTCTGGCGGGACGCGAACAGGAAAATGCCGCACAACCTTTATACAAGCAGTGGCCGTTTGCTGGAAGGGGCCAAGGCCAGGGGATACGAGCTGAAGACCCCGCAGGCCCTGACCGCGGGGAACTCGTGGACCGGTGCGATCCAGCAAAAACTGGCCGTCGATTATTCGAACGGTGGTTACAAATACCGCGTCTCATGGGAGTTCAACGGCAGCGTCTATGAAAGAAAAATCAACGGGCAGCCTCATGTCACGGCAGACAACGTCACTCTCGCAGCGGACAACGTTATTGTGATCACAGCCAAGACTCAAACCATTATTAAAGACAAGACGGTTCTGTCGGAAATTGCGATAATCGGCGGCGGAGAGGCGCGTTTCTTCATTGACGGCAGGATGATGAAGGGTTCCTGGGTTAAAAAGTCCGCGGCAGCACCGGTTGAATTCCTGGATGAAACCGGGGCCCCGATGAAATTCAAACCCGGCAGCGTATGGGTCCAGGTGGTCCCCGGTTGGGAAAGCCTTGACCTGGGCCGGTGAACAGCCTGTTGAGAGAGGGGAGAAGCCATGCCGAACAAACCCTGTGTGGCGATTTATACGGACGGTGCTTGCAGCGGCAATCCCGGGCCCGGCGGTTGGGCAGCCATACTTGTTTACGGGAAACACGAAAAGGAGCTGTCGGGCGGAGAACCGCTCACTACTAACAACCGTATGGAGCTGACGGCGGCTGTCCAAGGGCTGAAGGCGTTGAACACCCCCTGCCGGGTAAGACTGTTCAGCGACAGCGCTTACTTGGTCAACGCCTTTAACCGGGGTTGGCTGAAAAAATGGCAAAAGAACGGCTGGAAAACATCGAAAAAAGCCCCGGTTGAAAACCAGGACCTGTGGATAGAACTGCTCAATATGTCGGCCAGGCACGAAGTGGAATGGATATGGATCAAAGGCCATGCCGAAGATGAGTACAACCAACGCTGCGACAGGCTGGCGGTGGAAGCCGCTAAGGCTTTCGGGCCCGCCTGAGGGCGGGTCAGTCTGCGCTTTTGGCGATATTTGTCCGGCTGACCGCCGCGTTCAGGCCGGCAGCTCTTTGGTGTTCGGCTGCTCATTCTTCTTGGCCTCCTGGCAAGAGTAGCACTTGCACTGGCTCTTGTAGTTTTCCGGTTCGGCGTAAACGAACAACTTGCCCTCGTAATTGCGCAGCACCACCTGGCGTTCTGACTGAGAGATCAGGTACTGGGGATTGACAGGGATCTTGCCGCCTCCTCCCGGCGCGTCAATGACGAAATGGGGGACGGCCAGGCCGGATGTGTGCCCGCGCAGGTTCTCAATGATTTCGATCCCTTTGTTTACGGGCGTTCTGAAATGCCCGGTCCCGCGGGCGAGATCGCACTGGTAGATGTAATACGGGCGGACCCTGATCCTTAACAGGCCGCGCATCAGTTCCTTCATCACGTGGGGGCAGTCGTTGACACCGCGCAACAAAACGGTCTGGTTGCCGACGGGTATGCCGTGGTTGGCCAGCATTTCACAAGCCCTGGCAGATTCGGGGGTAATTTCTTGGGGGTGATTGAAATGGGTATTGACCCAAACCGGGTGGTACTTCTGGATCATTTGGCAAAGCTGCGGCGTTATCCGTTGCGGTAGAACCACCGGCGTTCGCGTGCCGATACGGATTATTTCCACATGCGGTATACTGCGGAGCGCCGAGAGGAGGTATTCTATTTTGGAATCGCTTAGCGTCAAGGGATCGCCTCCAGAAATGATCACATCCCGGATGGCCGGCGTTTTCCTGATGTATTCCAGCGCCGCTTCCACCTGCTCCGCCGGCAGGGAAGCGTCCTGCTGGCCGGCCAACCTGCGCCTGGTACAGTGACGGCAGTACATGGAACAACGGTCAGTAACCAGAAGCAGAGCACGGTCCGGGTAACGGTGGGTTAGCCCTGGAACCGGCGAATCCCTGTCTTCGCTGAGCGGGTCGTCAAGGTCGCATTTGTAAGAGATTAACTCATGCGGCGAGGGTACGGCTTGCCGGCGGATAGGGCAGTGAGGGTCGCGAGGGTCCATGAGCGAAGCGTAATATGGCGTGATCGCCATGCGGAACTTTTGCAAACAGGCGTTGATACCCCTGATTTCATCAGGAGTGAGCTCAAGGTAGCCTTTTAGCTGCTCCGCCGTGGTGATGCGGTTTTTCATTTGCCAGCGCCAATCGTCCCAAGCGCTGTTGGCCGGGCTGCTGTTGACAGCTTTTTCCTGGTTGGGGACTAGCATGGGTTTCCCTCCCCCTCATAAAACTTACAACTCATTATAACATATGTAAGTTGTCGAAAGCAAGCGCTATTTTACGGGCGCTTATACCATTGTTTCTATATTTTGTAAACGGTTGCAATGGCAATACATTTACTGCGGGCCAGGGGTTAACCTTTGCCTTCAGTCGTGAAATATAGTAAGATGGTGTTAAAAAATATATCGATGTGTATGCCGCATATATACTGCAGACTTAGTTCCAAACAAAAGAAGCTTGGGATAAACGGATACAAAGCGGGAAATGAAGAGGAGACGATCGCTTATGAAGTTTATTAAAGCAGGGCTCCTTGTTCTAATTTTTCTGATAATAACAGGCACGTCCTACCTGAGTGCAGCCATATGCTCCGCGTCCTGGTACTCGGGGCTTGATCTGAATACGCCGTATTCGAATGATTATTACAGCCAAAAACTGAAGGGGATCGTCCGGGAATTCAGCGAAAAGCCGCTTGACGTTGTCGCCTTCAACCTGACTGAAAAGGAGTGCGAAGGCATCCTGAAGTCAGCCTTGAGCATGAACCAGGATATTGCTCGTTATGTCCGGGGAGTTGGTTTGTCGATAAACTGCGATTCCCTCGTCCTGAGAGCAAATTTGCAGTTTGGCTCGTGGAACAAAGGAATTGAACTGGAACTCAAACCGGTAAGCGACGAAAAAAACAAAGAACTGGCTGTCGAAGTAAAGCGGATCAGAATGGGAACCTGGCCGTTGCCTGTTTCGCCGACCATGTATTTTTTGGAACAGGCGGGGGCAGCTCAGGGGCTGGCCTTGATAAAAGGCAATCAGTTAAGGATCAGCATCAACAACATACCGGTGGCCTTGAAATATGTCCGACTGGAATCAAAACAGCTCGTGGCGGGCATTTCCGTGTCAACAGGAGAATTGTCCAGGATAGCGGTGAAAGAAAGCCCGCTTATTAGCGAGGTTTTAACACGGAGCGAGATCCTGAAAAAGAGCTTAAAATCAAGCCAGGCCATTGAATTCATTGAATCGCTGCAGCAAAAGAAGGCGCTTGCCCCGGAAGATGTCGAAAAGGCCAAGGCGATATACAAGAGCCTGTCCGCGGAAGACAAAGAACTTATCCGAAAGAACATCAGCGATTTTTTGGCAAGGCCTGCCCTTAAAGAGGATTTAGATAAAATCGGTTTTTAACCCGGTTTTCGTATTCAGGGACAACGGGTGGCCGGCGGGCATATAATGGAGTAGCATCAGGAAAAGGAGGTATAAATTTTTGAAAAACTTTACCTTTAAAGTGGTGCCCGGCCCCCCGGGGGCCTTTAATCATTTGCCTCCGAAACCAGTCGCCCCGGTGACCCCTCCGCCGAGCCAGCCAGTGAAAAGCGAGCCTTTCGGACAGCCCTGTCCTCCCCCCTGCCCATATTATCAGCATCAGCCCCAGTACCCGCCGCTGCAGCCGCCAGCGCCACCGGCAGCAGGGCCGATGCCGCAGAACCCTTTTGCCGCGGCCCGATTAGCACACGCCTATGTTCCCTGGCAGTACTACCGGGTGGTGTATCCTCCGTCCGAAGCCCTCGACAAGGGAACCCTGTTTCCCGAACTATATCAGCCGCAGGGCGTTTACGGTCCCTGTGAAGGACCGGAGCCGTGCAGGGTGTTTGGCCCGTGGGGAGGTGCTCCGTATGGCGGCAATTGACCAACGGATGTCCTTGCTCAGGAGCATCCAAGAACTTGAGTTTACCGCCCTGGAGCTTAACCTCTATCTGGATACCCACCCCGATGATCCCCAGGCCCTGGAGTATTTCAACAGGACTTCCGAAGAACTGGCAAACCTGAAGATGCAGTATGAACAGCAGTACGGGCCGCTCCTGAGCTACGGCTTCGGCAAAAACGCAGCAAACGCAAAAGCCTGGAGCTGGGCGGAAAGCCCCTGGCCCTGGGAAATGTAGAGAGGGGAGGGGATAAACACATGTGGATTTACGAAAAAAAACTGGAATACCCAGTGCGTGTTTCCGGCACAAACCCCCGGCTGGCCGGGCTAATCATCACTCAATACGGAGGGCCGGACGGTGAACTGGCGGCCTCGCTGCGATACCTCAGCCAGCGCTACTCCATGCCCACCGAGAGGGCCAGGGCGACCCTGAACGATATCGGCACGGAAGAACTGGCCCACTTCGAGATCGTCGGCACCTTGGTGTATAAGCTTACCAAGGATGCCACCGTGGAAGAAATAAAAGCGGCGGGCTTGGCCGGCTATTACGCCGACCATGACCGGGCGGTGTACCCGGTAAGCGCCGGCGGCATTCCCTTCACGGCGGCCTGCATCCAGGCCAAAGGGGATCCCATCGCCGACCTGGTGGAGGACATGGCGGCGGAGGAAAAGGCAAGGGCGACGTACAACTGGTTGATCAACCTGTCCGACGACCCCTGCGTCACGGATGTCCTGCGTTTCCTGCGGGAGCGTGAAGTGGTGCATTTCCAGCGCTTCGGCGAGGCGCTCAACCACCTCCAGGAATTCATGGCCGAAAAGAAATGCTATTGACCCGATACCGCGAGGAGGAGCAGAGATGCCCTCCTCTTATTAATGTCTAACAACTATCCCCCATAACGATCAGCTTTTAGCTTTGCGAATTATATAGATATCGTAATTTTCGTCTTGCTTATAAAGACCAAGAAAACAAATGGCATCCCCGGAAGGTGAGAAATTGCTTGACATTATACCTATGAAATAAGGAGTTATTATCTCTTCTGTATTTTGTTGGTAATCCCAAAGAACCAGTCGGCCCAACTCGAAAATCCCATCTTTAATGTTGCAGGGGATATAATGATATAGTATTTTATTTTTATATGGAGAACAGTAGATTTTTACCAGTCCATCTTTTATTAAATCAATGATTTTTCTCTCAATGGCATCAATTATTAGTATTTGACTGGTGATATTTTCTCCGTTGTCTATACCTTCATGAAAAGTTACAACAGAAGTATTATTGCGGAACCAGTACCCGAGCATACCGTCATTAGAATTATAGGTTTGTTTTGTTAGGTTTTCAGGGTTTATTATGTTAACCTTATATTCACTTTTAGCAGCATATGTGGAATATAAAACATATTTGCTGTCATATGACCACTTTGGTTCAGCGGGCCTGCTTTCCGGCATTGCGATCGCTTTATCAAGCTGGATTGGACTTTCTCCAGTAATCTTGGAAACATACATACCCTCGGGGGTTACATATACAATTCTATTGCCGTCATAGGACACATCAACCTCAAAAGCGTTATCCGGGTATGCTATCTCTTTCTCCACTTGATGTTTGTTAAAAAATAAACATTTATTTGTCCCCTGGAATAAAAAAGAGTCATTATTTATGCGTTTTAACCGGAAATGCCATGAATCCCCCTCAATATCACTTTCACAAATAAGCTCAATGCTGCGATCTATCAGATTGAAACTGTAAATTTTCCTTATATCAGGGGAGTCGGTAAAGCGCGGATATGCTTGCGTCACAACCAGCAAATTTTCTTCGTTAAGCCAATCGACATAACATAATTGGTACCCCTCCAGTTCTGGATATGACAATTTTTCCACAATATAATTGTTTATTACTGCCGGGAACTTTTCATTCCTGGCAGATGCCACGGCTCCTGGCGCCCGAGCCGGCTCTTGTGCATAGAACTTCCCAGGTCCATGTTGTTCATGTTGCTGTACAGGCGCTAACATTTTATTGTTATCAATGCAAGAACAAAGCATCAAAGACAACACCAAAGATACCCATAAGCAAAATGTTTTGTTCATTAATAACCATCCTCTATTTACCTTAGATATACCATGTCATAAATCCGTAAGGTATGCGGCAATACAGGGTATTATCGTTGCTTGAAGGCATGCTTGTGCTCTCGCCGTCATATGCCTGAATGTGGAGATGAGGTATAGGAATTACAACCGAACTATAAGTTTGCGGTATAAATCCTAGCTGCACGAATTATTGCCTTCGGTCAGTAAAGTACAGCAGCCCCGGCGAGTAGGATGCAGGTAGTCATTTGAACCGCTGGGGGTGGGCCGCGTTGGTGCGGCCCAATGGGAGAGCTGATGACGCGAGGTGGAAACGCATGAACTGAAATGAAACCAGACAGAAACCGGGCGTGGACCCGAAAGAGCACATAAATGCCGGGGAATCCTTTGACTTTTAATCAGGGGAAAACGTCAAACCAACCATAAGCGGTCTACTACTAGAAATAATAGAGCACCGCATAAACCGCAATAATTGTTACCGATTTTATTTATCTTATTGGTAAGGGTCAATAGCATCATACAAAAAGCCCTTTTTGACATTATATTTCCTTGGACAATCATGGTAGCAAGTGCTTGTAAAGACTGCTCGCCGGGTCTGGTGGCAGCCGCTTACGCGCGGGTTGCACGTCCTAAGAGGTTCTCCCTTCAGCAGGGAGCATTACACCAATCCCTTGGGGTGAGTGCTCATCGGCAGGGTTGCTGGCACACCCTTCAAAATTATTTTAACCGGGATTTTTTTAGCAGCGGGTATACTCCGTCCCCAGGTACTCGCTGACCAGCTTGTAGGCGCAATACTTCCCGCACATCGTGCAGCATTCCTGGTCGTCTTCGTTTTTGTCCTTGCGTATCCTGGCGGCCTTTTCCGGGTCGATGGCCAGCTCGATCTGCTTTTTCCAGTCCAGCTTTTTACGGGCCCTGGCCATCTCCAGGTCCCATTCCCAGGCACCTGGTACGCCCTTGACAATGTCGGCGGCGTGAGCGGCGATCCTGGCGGCGATAACGCCCTCTTTCACGTCCTCGGCGGATGGCAGGCCCAGGTGTTCAGAGGGGGTCACGTAGCAGATGAAGTCGGCTCCCGCTGCAGCCGCAATGGCGCCCCCGATGGCTGAGACAATGTGGTCATAGCCCGGGGCGACGTCGGTCACCAGTGGACCCAGGACATAGAAAGGCGCCTGGTGGCAGAGCGATTTTTCCAGTTTCATGTTGGCTTCAATCTGGTCCAGCGGCACATGGCCAGGGCCCTCCACCATCGCCTGCACGCCCGCTTCCCTGGCGCGCTTGACCAGCCCGCCCAGGATGATCAGCTCCCTGATTTGCGGGGAGTCGGTGGCATCCGCCAGGCAACCGGGCCGCAGCCCATCGCCCAGGCTCAAAGTGACGTCATACTTTCTGGCGATGTCCAGCAAGCGGTCGAACTGTTCAAATAGCGGGTTCTGTTTTTTATGGTGCAGCATCCAGGCCGTGAGGAAGGAACCGCCCCGGGAGACGATGTCCATGACCCTGCCCTTGCTTTTCAGCTCCTCGATCACCTCCAGGGTCACCCCGCAGTGTACGGTGATGAAGTCAGCCCCGTCCGCGCAGTGTTTCTCGATGCCCTCGAAGATCTCCTCCTCGGTCATTTCCACCATGCCGTAGCCTTTTCTTTGCTTTTCGACCAGCACCTGGTAAATGGGGACGGTCCCGACCATGACCGGGCTGGCCTCAATGATTCTCTTCCTGGCCAGGTCGATGTCTCCTCCGGTACTCAGGTCCATCACCGAATGAGCGCCGGAGTTCACCGCCGCAGCCAGTTTCTCCAGCTCCTTCTCGACCTCCGGGAAGGCGTCCGATGTGCCGATGTTAGCGTTCACTTTGGTGGACAAACCTTTGCCGACCGCCATGGGGCGGATGCCGCGGTGGTTGATGTTGCAGGGCAGGACCGCCTCTCCTGCTGCGATTTTTTTCCGCAGTGACTCCGGATCCGTTTTGTCGTATTGTGCGGCTTCCTCCATTTCTTTAGTAATGATCCCTTTTCTTGCTGCTTCCAGCTGGGTCATTATTCCTCACTTCCTTTTCTGCTTGTTGGGTTTGGTGCCGTTTAATCCAGTCCCGCTTGTTTGTACAGTTTGTAAAAATGGTGAACCGGGCCGGGTCCGCTGCCGATGGAAAGGGAGTGCTCTATAGCCGTGGTGATGTATTCCTTGGCTTTGGCAACCGCCTCTTCCAGCGGTAGACCTCTGGCGAGGTTGGCCGCGATGGCCGAAGATAGGGTGCATCCGGTGCCGTGGGTATTCTTCGTATTGATGCGCGGCCCGGTAAAACACTTAAAATCGCGGCCGTCAAATAGGATGTCGACCGCCACCTCCCGCAGGTGCCCGCCCTTGATCAGGACGTTTTTCGGCCCCATCCTGTGAATCGCTATTGCGGCCTGTTTCATATCCTCGGGAGTCTTGACGGCGGTTCCCGTGATTGCTTCCGCCTCGAACAAATTGGGGGTGACGATCAGGGCCAGCGGTAGCAAGCTGTTGATCAGGGCCGTTTTTGCTTTCGGCCTTAGCAGGTCATAGCCGCTTTTGGAAACCATCACCGGGTCCACGACGATGTTGGTGGCCCGGTATTTTTCCAGCATCCCGGCAATGACGTTGATGGAACGGCTCAGGGAAACCATGCCGATTTTTACGGCGCTAACCTCGATGTCTGCAAAAACAGCTTCGATTTGCCGGGCGATTATTTCGGAATCAATGTCCTGCACAGCCAGGACGCCCTGGGTGTTCTGGGCGGTCACGGCGGTGATTACGCTCATCCCGTAGACCCCGTGCGCGGCAAACGTTTTCAGGTCCGCCTGGATTCCCGCTCCGCCGCAGCTGTCGGAACCGGCGATTGTTAAGACTTTCTTCATTTTTTCTCACCCGTGACCAGTCTTTGCGAGGCCTCCCGCAGGGGCAGGCATTTCAGAATTAGATAGCCGATAACGCTCCCCCCCGTGGTGCTTGCCAGAAACGGCACTACGAAGAAAAGCGCGGCCACGCTTTTGCCCAGGACAAACTTTGCCACCGGATAAGCGGCCAGCGCCCCCAGTATTCCTGTGCCGGCAACCTCGCCCAGCACGGCGGGCAACAACCGGCCGGTTTTCTGGTAGGCTACGGCAGCCAGAAACGCCCCGATCATGCTGCCGGGGAACGCCAGCAGGGTACCTGTGCCCAAAATGTTGCGCAGCAGCGAGACCGCAAACGCATTGAACACGGCGTACCACGGCCCCAGCAGCACGGCCGACAGCACGTTGATGGTGTGCTGGACGGGATAACATTTGGCTACGCCGACCGGGATAAAAACAAGATGGCTGGTGATGACGCCAACGGCGATCAACAGGGCGGAAAAAGTAAGACGGTAAATGTTCATTAATGTTTTCATCCTTTCATTACATATTATTGCTGTCGCCACAAGGAAACGATACCGCGAACGAACAAGAGGGGCGCAATTTCCACCAAGGGAAACTGCGCCCCGTCATACCAAAGAAAACATTGACATGGCACACCTCACTTCCCTACGCTGGTATTATCCAGATCAGGTTAAAGGGTTAAAGAACTTAGCGGTTCTTAATCTCAGCCGGCCTATTTCCAGCTCCCCTAGCAGCAGATGGCGACGTATTCAATTTTTTAAAATGGTTTGAATATAATTATTTTACCGGGTATCAGTGGAAAAATCAAGTAATGATTTATAATAAACCAGAGTGGTGTAAACGACCCCCTCGCATTCCTCATAACGGACACCGGCCAGCTCATATTTTTGCTTCAGCCTAAAATTAAGGGAAGCCATATTGGGGACCGGAGCGATGACGGTTTCCGCAAAGATGTGCCGCACGCCAGCCGCAGCCAAATCGATCATTAGCCGTTCATATAGCTTGCTTCCTATTCCTTGCCCGGTTAGGTCGGGATACATAGCCGTTTGGTTGATCATTACGAAATCATTGAGCGAAGAGCGGTCGAACCCTGGTCTCCACATGATTTCATCCATCCAGCCAGGCACCTCGTTCAGCCACTCGCTTTTTTTGTAGGTGATTAAAAACGCCTTCGCCTGCCGGTTTTTTTCATAAACGTAAGCGTATTCCAGTTTCTTAAGGTCGTCGGCATACTTTTGCCGGTGTTTTTGTTCGTCCCGCGTATAATCTTTCATTAAGAACCCCCGCTCCGGGTCTTTCTGCCCGGTACCGACACTTTTCAATATGGACAGGATGCCTTCCAGGTCCTGGATGCCAGCCTTGCGGATCATAGCGGCTCCTCCTTTGGTTCCGGTAGTTGTTGTTTTATTATTATAACCAGTACTGCCGACAAAGACAACTTAATATGAAAAAGAAAGTTGTCGCAATTCAGCCCAATTCATTTGCAAATTGATGATACATATAACGATTAGATATACTTTTCCTTTTTTTGATCTTAGTCGACAAATTTCTAAAGGAAAATAGGGCTTTGCAGCGAAAAATAAAGACATGGGGAACATCAGATGAAGGGCTGAGAGAGTGCATGCAAAGGACCCAGCCGGTCGGCAATCACGATTATTCCAAATTTATTTCATCATGCCCGGAAATGATTTGTGTGCTGGATTATAACGGCTATATCCTGGAGGCCAATCCGGCCGTCGAACAGGTGCTGGGCTACCCGTTGTCCGAGCTGAAAGGCAAGCCGGTCTTTGAGCTTCTTCATCCCGACGACAGGAAGGTTGTTTCCAGGCGGTACATGCTGCAGCCCGGCAACTACGAACACCGCTACTTTTGCGGCGGCAACTCCTACCGTTGGCTGTCCTGGTCGGTTGTTCCGGCCCCCGAAGAAGAGCTGATCTATGCGCTGGTACGCGATATTACCAAACAAAAAGAAACCGAGAAAAAAATTCTGGTGCTGGCGAAGCAGGCGTATGAAACGCTCGACGGCGTCCCGGAGGCATTTTTCGTGCTTGACAGCGAGGGGAACATCGCCTATTTGAACCGGAAGGCCCAGGAACTTGCCGCCAGGGACGAAAAAGACGCGCAAGGCAAAAAGATATGGGACATCATCCCCCAGACCATCAATGCGGTGCTGTATAAAGAATTTCGCACGATAGTAAACGAAAAAACCCCGCGCGATTTTGAGACCTTTCATCCCACCCGCAACCGCTGGTTTGAAGTGAAGGTTCGCCCGTCCGGTACCGGCGTGGTCCTGTATTACCACGACATCACGACGTGGAAGGTCGCGGAAGCGGCCTTGAAGCTGAAAGAGAAGTTTTTTATGGCCGGCCCGTTTCTGACCGCACTGATATCGTTGCCGGAAATGAAAATTATCGACATTAACGAACAGTTTGCCAATGCGCTTGGGTTGGACAAAGACCGGGTCATCGACCGTCCGCTGCCCGGAATCGGCATCTTTAGGCCGGTGGAGCAGGCGCAAGCCCTGTTTAAGGCGATCAAAGAAAAAGGGCTGCTCAGGAACCATGAGATCGCCTATTTCACAACAGGTGGAGAAAAAAGATGGGGGCTTGTTTCCGGGGAAGCCGTCAGGGTGGAAGGACAATACTATTTCCTGTTTGCTATAAACGACATCACCGAACAAAAAAGGGCGGAAAAAGAAGCCGCCAGAAAGGACCGGCTAAAGCTGACCGCCGATATGGCCGCCGGAATAGCTCACGAGATCAGGAATCCCATGACCACCATTTCCGGGCTCCTGCAGGTGATCGCTAAAAAGACCGAACTTGGACGCAATAAAGAGTATGTGGACATCATCCTGGCCGAGTTCAACCGCATCAAATATATCCTGGAAGACTTCCTGACGTTTGGCCGTACTACCGCCGCCAATATAAAGAACCAGAACCTCGGCGAAATCCTCAAGGACATATATCCCTTGATCCAGGCTTATGCTGCGGAGACGGACAAAAAGGTCAGGCTCCAGGTTGATGACGTTCCCGACCTCCTGCTGGACAGCGGCGAAATACGCGCCCTCATTCTTCATCTATGCCGCAACGGCCTTGAAGCCATGCCCGCCGGGGGGACGTTGACCATCAAGGCCTATGCGCAAGGGGAGAGTGTCGTCCTGGCGGTTCACGACGAGGGGCCGGGGATTCCCGACGAGGTGCTTGAAAAAATGGGCACGCCGTTTTTTACGACCAAAGAAAAGGGTTCAGGGCTGGGGCTGGCCAAATGCTACAGCATCGCCGGCAGGCATCGCGCAAAGATCAAGGTCGAAACCGGAAACCAGGGGACCACTTTTTATGTGGTCTTCAGGCCGGGGCTACCCGTGCTGGAGGAGATGCGGGAGGAGATGCGCGAGGCCGAAAACCCTGGCAGTAACCGTGACTTGAATAGTTAATGGGCTGGGGCCATAAAATATCTTGCTGGCCCTGGTCAATATGTTATAATTATTAAGTATCATACTCATGGCTAAACAGGCAGGCGCAGGCCGGTTTGATGCCCCTGCGGTTGATGAGATCGGCGTTGCTGGGGAATGCTGTTGGTGTCTGACAACAATAATTTATTTATTTTATTTATTATAGAGAATTTGGGATTTGCTTTATGCGGGCGGCGCGAATATACCATCCGTTCTTTTTTTGCGTTTTTGCAGTAAGGTTTTGATTTATTCCACAAGCCGGCACTGCACTATTTATTATCTTATTCATTAGGTTTATAATAAAACCAATTTTAAGACGAAAATACCGCCATTCGTTATTATACACAACCGGGGAGGACAAAAACAAAAATGCGTGTGGTTATTATCGGAGCCGGCAAGATTGGCTTCAACATCGCAAAACTGCTGGCCCAGCAGGGGCACGAAGTGGTGCTCATCGAAAAGGACGAAGAAAGAGCCAGGGTCTTGCAGGAAAACCTGGACATCCAGGTCATAACCGGCAACGGGGCCAGCGTTGCGGTCCTGCAGGAGGCGGGCGTCAAAGAAGCAGACCTGCTGGCGGCGGTTACGGAAGTGGACGAGGTGAACTTGGTGGCCTGCATGCTGGCCAAGAACTTCGGCGTGGGCAAGACCGTCGCCCGCGTGCGCAACCCGGAGTACCTCCAGGAAAGCAACGGCACGAAAAAAGGGGTCTTTACGGGCATCGACCTGGTGATCAACCCGGAACTGGTGACCGCCAAGGAAATCGCCAAACTGATTGATGTGCCCGAAGCCCTTGACGTCGTCTATTTTAGCGAAGGCAACATCCAGATGCTGGAGCTGAAAATAATGCCGGAGGCCCAGGTGGCCGGCATGCAGCTCAAGGATCTGGAAATACCGTACCCGTTTATCATAGTGGCTGTTTTCAGGAAGGGAGAGATGCTTATTCCGAGGGGGCACGACCGCATCCTTCCCCAGGACATAATCTTCATCCTGGCCCGGACCAAAGACATGATGAGGATCGAAAGGATGCTCGGCAGCGAGCGCAAACGGGCCGAACGCGTGATGATCCTCGGCGGCGGGTTTACCGGCTACCACCTGGCCAGGATCCTGGAAGAAAGAAAATACAACATCAAAATAATCGAGAAAGNATACAAGCGCTGCCAGGAGCTGTCCAACGCCTTGAACAGCACCCTGGTGGCTGCACGGCGACGCCACCGACATCGACCTGCTCAAGGCTGAGGGGGGCGGGGGACGCTGACGTCTTTGTCTGCCTGACTGACGACGACAAGCTGAACCTGCTGGTCAGCCTGATCGTCAAGCACCTGGGAGCCAAGAAAACGGTCGTTCAGGTCCGGCGTTCGGATTACATCGGTCTGATGGAAAGCGTGGGGATCGACGTGGGCATCAGCCCGCGCACCCTGACCGCCAACGCCATCCTGCGGTTTATCAACCGGGGAAGCAACGTCGTCTCCGTAACGTTGCTGAGCAATGAAAGCGCGGAAATGCTGGAATTCATTGTGGCGCCGGAATCCAGGGTAGCCAATAAAAAATTGAGGGACCTGAACTTTCCGGCCGGGTCCATCGTCGGGTCCATTTACCGCAGCAACCAGGTGATAATCCCGAAGGGCGACGACATGCTCCTGCCCGGAGACGTGGTCACCGTGTTCGCGTTGCCGAAGTCAACGCCCCAGGTGATGGACTACTTTGTGGCTTAGAAGGGGAAGAAACACGAGATGAACTACCGGGTGATAACGGCATCTTTGGGCGTTATTCTAATGCTCATAGGCGGCTCGATGTTCCTGCCGCTCGGTTGGTCCCTCTATTACGGCGACCATGACTGGCCCGTATTTTTGCTGTGGGGCGCAGTGACCTTTCTGGCCGGGCTGGTGGCTTTCAAGGCCACCGGTTTCCAGGGCAGATTTCAAAACAGGGAGGCCTATGCCGTCGTTACCCTGAGCTGGCTGGCGGCCTCGCTGTTCGGCGCCGTCCCCTACCTTCTGTCCGGCACATTCGTTTCCTATGGCGACGCCTTTTTTGAGACGATGTCCGGGTTTACTACCACCGGGGCCAGCGTAATTACCGATATCGAGTCCCTGCCGCATGGCATCCTGTTCTGGCGCAGCCTGACCCACTGGCTGGGCGGGATGGGGATCATAGTCCTGTTTTTGGCGCTGCTATCTTCGCTGGGCGTAGGCGGACTGCAGATGTTCAAGGCCGAATCGCCTGGTCCCGTGGCCGAAAAACTCAAACCGCGGATCAGCGATACGGCCAAGGTTCTCTGGTACACCTACCTGGTTCTTACTGTTGCGGAAACAGTGCTCCTCAAGCTGCTGGGCATGCCCCTGTTCGACGCCCTGTGCCACACCTTCGGGACATTGGCTACCGGCGGGTTTTCCACCAAAAACGCCAGCATCGGCCACTACACCGACCCCCTCATCCACTGGGTCATCATCCTGTTCATGTTCTTGGCCGGCGCCAACTTCGCCCTGCATTTCCACGCCTTCCAGAACAGGAGCCTGCTCTGCTACTGGAAAAACAGCGAATTCAAACTGTACACCCTGCTGGTTATTGCCTCGACCACAGCGGTTGCCGTTCTCCTGGCGGCCACTTCCGGCCAGCCTCTGGAGGCAGCTATCCGCCAGGCCGCCTTCCAGGTGGTTTCCATCATCACAACTACCGGGTACGCGACTGCGGATTTCGGCAGCTGGCCACCCTTAGGCATGGCCTTGCTGGTGGCCCTGATGTTTGTCGGCGGGTGCTCGGGTTCGACGGGGGGATCAATCAAGGTCGGCCGCATCCTCTTTTTGCTAAAGCAGTGCCGCCTTGAGCTGCAAAAGGCCTTGCATCCGCGTGCAATCCTGGTCGCCAAGATCGACGGGAAATCGATCCCCGGCGATATCCTGGTCAACGTGCTGCAGTTTTTCTTCATATATATGGCGATTACCGGGATTAGCACGGTCCTGATGGCCGCGCTGGGCCTGGACCTGGTCAGCGCCTTTACTTCCGTGGCCGCCACCTTAGGCAATGTGGGGCCGGGGCTGGGCAGCGTGGGCCCGGTTTCCAACTACAGCCATATTCCCCTGGCCGGCAAGTATTATCTCGCTTTTCTCATGCTGCTGGGGAGGCTGGAGCTTTACACCGTCCTGGTGATATTCCTGCCTTCGTTTTGGGAAAAATAGTGCTTATAGCATTTGTCAAGGTTCAGGGTTTATGTTTGTTAGGAAATTCGTCAGAAACATGGTAGAATAAAAATCGAAGCCAACTCTTGGTGTTAAGGCGGGCCGCATGACTGACAGGATTACCGTGAAAGCTTACGCCAAAATAAATCTTGCCCTGGATGTGCTGGGCGAAAGAGACGACGGCTACCACGAAGTCCAGACGGTGATGCAGGGGATCGACCTACATGACTTGGTCGAGCTGGAAAAAGCCGGCCGGGGCATCCGGCTGACCTGCAACTGGACCGAACTGGGGACCGGGGAAGAAAACTTGGCTTACCGGGCGGCCAGCCTTTTGTGCGAAAGCCATCCGGCGGCAACAGGGGTCAACATAAACCTCCGGAAGAGGATCCCGCTGGCGGCCGGCCTGGGCGGCGGCAGCGCCGACGCGGCCGCTGTTCTCGCCGGTCTTAACAGGCTGTTTTCTCTGGGCCTTCCGTTTGATGAACTGAAACGTGTTGCCGCGGTTTTGGGGGCCGACGTACCGTTTTGCCTGTACCCTCTTACCGCTTATGCTTGGGGCAGGGGGGAGCAGGTCGAGCAGCTCCCTCCCTGCCCGCGTTTATGGGTCGTCTTGGCCAAGCCGCCGTTCGGGATTTCGACGGCTGAAGCGTACCGGCGCCTGCACCGCGTCAAGATTGAGAGACGGCCCGCCATGCGCGAGCTGATCACCGCCTTGACGGAAAGAAAGGCGGCCATGATGTTTGAGCAGATGGTCAACGTCCTGGAATACGCCGCATTCGACCTGCATCCCCGGCTCCGGGACCACCTCAAAAAGATGGAGGAAACGGGTTCCGCTCACGCAATGATGTCCGGGAGCGGGCCGACGCTGGTGGCCTTTTATGAAAGAGAAGAACAGGCCCGCCGGGCGGCTTCGTTGCTGTCCATGCCCGGCTGGCAGTTGTTTGTGGCCCGGTCACTGGAAGTTGAGGATCTGGAGGAAAGGAGGCTCTGTTGGTGAGCGAAAAGAGGATAACGCTGCGGCTCGACCAGTATAAGCCGTTGCGGGACATCGTGTTTGAAGGCCTGCGGGAAGCGATAATTACCCAGGCGCTGAAGCCGGGCGAACGCCTTATGGAAAGCGAGCTGGCCGCGGAATTGGGTGTCAGCAGGACCCCCATCCGGGAAGCCATCCACAAACTGGAACTGGAAGGGTTTGTCTATGTGCTTCCGCGCAAAGGGGCCTTTGTAGCGGAAATATCCCTCAAGGACATCCAGGAAATTTACGAAATCCGGACCATCCTGGAAGGGTTGGCCAGCAGCCTGGCCGCCGTCAGGGCAACTTCGGAAGAGATTGAAGAAATGGAAAGGTGCCTGCTGCGCGAATCGAACCTGCTGGAAAGCGAAGATATCAACGCCACGGTCGCGGAGGATGTAAATTTGCACAACGCCATTTACCGGGCCGCGCGCAACGAACGGCTGGTCAATACCCTGAACATCCTGCGCGAGCAAATTTACAGGATGCGTGTGGCGTCGACGGCTCTGCCCGGGAGAAAGAAAAAAAGCCTGGAGATGCACAGGAAGATAGTCGAGGCGATCAGCGAGCGAAAACCCGACCTGGCCCGGGAGCTGGCCGAAAAACATATGAGATTCGCCCAGGAAGCGATGATCGAGCATTACAAAAGAGGGGCGGCGTATCAGCAGCAAAACGGGGAGGACAGGCGCATTTTAATCCCGTGAAAGGAGATTGTTGGATGGTTGTAGCCGTCATCCTGGCGGGTGGCCAGAAGAACGGCCTGGACGCTGGCCGGAACCAACCCGCCGACGAAGCCTTTATTTCCATTGGCGATAGATACATGATTGAGTATGTGGTCGAAGCCCTGGAGGCTTCGCCGTATATCGGCAAGATCATCATCTCCGGCCCGCTGGACAGGTTGGCCGAAGTGTTCCGGGAATCGGAGCGGCTTATCCTGGTGCCGGGCGGCGAAACTGTAATCGACTCGTTCAGGAATGCCTTCCGGGTTGCTGCCGGCTCGTCCGGCGATCGCCTGCTGGTTGTTACCGCCGATATACCGCTGCTGTCTGCCAGGGCGGTCAACGACTTTCTCGAAGCGTGCTTCAGACAGGACGGAGACCTGTTTTATCCCATAATCAGCAAGGAAACCAATGAACAAAAATATCCAGGCGTCCAACGAACCTACGTCAACCTGAAAGAGGGCCTGTTCACCGGCGGGAATCTTTTCTTCCTTGACCCGGCAATAGTGGAAAGGTGTCTTCCCCTGGCCGAAAAGCTGGTGAGGTTCCGCAAGCATCCCATCAGGCTGGCTGGTTTGATAGGCTGGAGGGTACTGGTCCGCTACCTGCTGGGCATTCTCTCCCTGAAAGATGCGGAGAGAGCGGTTTCCAGGATGCTGGGCGTCAAGGGAGTGGCGGTTATTTCTTCCCACCCTGAACTCGGCATCGACGTTGACAAGCAAAGCGACCTGGACCTGGCCGAAAAGATGCTTGCCCGTTGAAGGACAAACAGCAATCCCAACAGAGAAACGAGGGGGATCCGGACATGGGAAAATGGCGGAGAAGCGAACGGGTCGCAGTGATGACGAAATACCTCCTGGAAAGGCCCAACACCCTGGTTTCCTTGAACCATTTCGCCGCCGTGTTCAAGGCGGCCAAATCCAGCATCAGCGAGGACATCAGCATCATGCGCGACGTGTTCCAAAAACTGGGCCTGGGCAGGATTGAAACCCAGGCCGGCGCCGGCGGAGGGCTGATTTACCACCCGCATGTCGGCAAACAGGAAGCCCTTGCCTTTATCGACGAGCTGGTACACCGGATGGCCGACCCCGGGCGCATCCTTCCCGGCGGCTTCCTCTACCTGACAGACATCATCTTTGACGCCCGCGTCGCCCAGAAGGTCGGGGAGATTTTTGCCCAGCGCTTTCTCGAACTTGATCCGCAGTACGTAGTCACCATTGAAACCAAGGGCATACCGCTGGCGCTTATGACCGCCAGGGCCCTGAACCGTCCGCTGGTTGTCATCAGGGACGCCAGCCGCGTGACCGAAGGGTCGGCGGTCAGCCTAAACTATGTTACCGGTTCGTCGCGCCAGATCAGGGCCATGTCGCTTCCCCGCCGCGCCCTGCCGATGGAAAGCCGGGTGATAATCATCGATGACTTTATGAAAGCCGGAGGCACGGCCAAGGGGATGGTCGACCTGCTGAGCGAATTCAAGGCCTCCGTGCTGGGGATCGGTGTGCTGGTGGACACCGGAGTGCCTGAAAAAAAGCTGGTCAGCGGCTATTACTCCCTGCTTAGGCTGGTGGAAGTCAACGAACAGGAAAAGAAGGTTGTCATCATCCCCAACAATTAGTCTCCGCTTACACATAGACCATAGACCATAGACCATCATCCCGCTTACGGCGCCATCGCCGTTTTGAGCAACAAAAGTTTACTGATAAATGTATAAAACAGCTAAATTATGGGAAATTTCATAAATAGAAGCAGGAGAATCCAAAAACATGACGAATAGGACATAGTAGCCAATCGGCAAGCGGGGGGAAGGTGGTGATTTCAGGTGAATATCACGGATATAAGGGTCAGAAAGGTCAGCCAGGAAGGCAGGATGAAGGCCGTTGTATCGGTGACATTTGACAATGCTTTTGTCGTGCATGACTTAAAGGTTGTCGAGGGCTCAAACGGTTTGTTCGTGGCTATGCCAAGCCGTAAAACGCCGGAGGGCGAATTCAAAGACATTGCCCATCCGATATCCGCGGATGCGCGTGAAACTATCCAGACGGCTGTGTTGAAAGCGTACCAGGAGGCCATGTGAGAAAGAGCGCGGCGCATATTTGGGGGAGCTTGGGTTTTCGGCTCCTTTTTATTTTTCCCGGAATTGTTTGGCCCAAGGTGGAGTTTCGACGCAGATTATGATATAACTATTTATGATCTTTTTATTCTTTACTTATTGGGCTTTTCAATAGCAAGGAGGGGATGCGTTTTGGCGCAAACGGCGGCCGTCGTACTGGCGGCAGGGCTGGGGACCAGGATGAAATCCGACAAGCCCAAGGTTCTTCACCGGCTGGCGGGCTGGCCGATGATCCGATATGTCATTGCCGCCCTGCAGGAGTCTTCCGTGGACAGCATCATCGTAGTGCTTGGGCACCAGGGAGAGCTGGTGGAAAAAGTCCTGCCGGAAACATGCCGGGTGGTCTACCAGCGCGAACAGCTCGGAACCGGGCACGCCCTCCTGCAGGCCTTGCCGGAACTGGACCGGCTTGCCGGGGGCGACTGCCTGGTAGTCTGCGGGGATACTCCTCTTCTCCGGGCGGAAACGTTGAGGCGCCTTCGTGAACAGCACCGGCAAAGCGGAGCCAAAGCCACCGTTCTGACCGCCGTTTTCCCCGACCCGCGGGGCTACGGGCGGATCGTCAGGGGACCCGGGGGCATTGAGCGGATCGTGGAGGAAAAGGACGCTTCCCTGGCGGAAAAAGGGATCGCGGAGATCAATGCCGGGACATACTGCTTTGACATCGGCATTCTGAAAGAAAGGCTGGGGAGCCTTTCCGCAGCCAATGCCCAGGGAGAGTATTACCTGACCGACATAGTTAAAATGCTGGTCCGGGAACAGGAAAAGGTTGAAACCGTCCTGCTGGAAGACCATCTCGAAGCCCTGGGCATCAACGACCGCGTGCAGCTGGCCGAAGCCGGACAAATTCTGCGCCGCCGCATCCTGACCGACCACATGCTGCGCGGGGTTACCGTCGTAGACCCAGCGCACACCTACGTCGACGCGGGAGTAACCATCGGACGGGACACGGTCCTGCATCCAGGGGTTTTCCTGGAAGGAAAAACGCAGGTCGGAGAGAAATGCGAGATCGGACCGCATACCAGGGTCATTGACTCCGTCATTGCCGACAATGTTTCCATAACCTACTCGTGCCTGGTAGAAGCAAAGGTGGCCAGCGGTTGCACAATCGGCCCCTTCAGCTTTTTGCGGCCGGGTTCGGTTCTGGCGGAGAACGTCAAAATCGGCGATTTTGTAGAACTGAAAAAGACAGTCGTGGGCGCGGGCAGCAAAATACCCCACCTCAGCTATGTCGGCGATAGTACGCTGGGGGAAAACGTCAACATCGGGGCTGGGACCATCACCTGCAACTACGACGGGTTTGCCAAACACCCCACGGTAATCGGCGACGGGGCCTTTATAGGGAGCAACACCAACCTCGTCGCCCCAATCACGGTAGGCCCCGGGGCGTACATCGGCGCCGGATCCACGGTCACCAAGGACATACCGGCAGGAGCTCTGGCCATCGCCAGGGAAAAACAGCGCAACATCGAGAACTGGAAAAACCGCAGTCTAAAAAACGGCCCGAAGTGATCTCCCCCCGGGCCTCGCGCCGCCGGCCGGTTTTAAGCCGGGCCGGCGACATGCGGCGGGCGGCAAGGGCGGACAGGCTCCGGGCCATGAAAAAAATGGAGGGGCACAAGACCATGCCAGGTTACAAGAAGCTGAAGATTTTCACGGGCAACGCCCATCCCGGCCTGGCCTCGGAGATTGCCGAGTACCTAGGCGCCGAGGTTAGCCAGGCCTCCGTCAAGACGTTTTCGGACGGCGAGATCAGCGTGGACATCAACGAAAGCGTACGGGGCGCCGATGTCTTTGTTATCCAACCGACCTGCCCGCCCGTGAACGACAACATCATGGAACTCCTGATCCTGATCGACGCCTTGCGAAGGGCATCGGCCCGGCGGATCACCGCGGTGCTCCCCTATTATGGTTACGCCCGGCAGGACAGGAAGGCCAAGGCCCGCGACCCAATCACCGCCAAGCTGGTGGCCAACCTGATCACGGCCGCCGGCGCCCGCCGCGTGCTCGCCGTGGACCTCCACGCCGGCCAGATCCAGGGTTTTTTTGACATACCGGTGGACCACCTTCAGGCCGTGCCAATTCTGGCGGAATACTTTTTGAACAAGCAGCTGGACAACTCGGTGGTGGTTTCTCCTGACCTCGGCGGGGTTACAAGGGCCAGGGCGCTTTCCGGCAGGCTTCATCTGCCCCTGGCCATCATCGACAAGCGCCGCCCGCAGCCCAACGAGTCCGAAATCATGCACATCATCGGCGAAGTGGAAGGAAAAAAGGTGATCATGATCGACGACATCATCGACACCGCCGGGACGATCACCCTGGGGGCGCAGGCGCTGCTGGAAAAGGGCGCCCAGGAGGTGTACGTCTGCTGCACCCACCCGGTTCTTTCCGGGCAGGCGGTGGAGAGGCTGGAAAACTCCCCGGTCAAGGAAGTGGTGATCACCAACACGATCCCCCTGGCCCCGGGCAAAAAACCGGACAAGTTCAGGGTGCTGTCGATTGCCCCTCTGTTGGGAGAGGCCATCATCCGCATCCATGAAGACCTTTCCGTCAGCAAACTGTTCGACTAAATATTTATGATATTTATGGCAGAGGTGATGAACAAATGGAAAGACCGATGATCGAAGTCCAACCGCGTCAGGTCACCACCAAGCACGCCCTGAAGGAAATCAGGCGCAAGGGGCTGGTCCCCGCGGTCGTTTACGGCAGGAAGGCGGGTAACATTCCAGTTTCTATTCCGGAAAAGGACCTGTTCAAGATGAGCGGGGCCAACCTGGTGACGGTCAAACTGCCGGGCGACACCTACCCGGCGGTGGTGCGGGAAGTGCAGAAACACCCGTTGAGCGGCAGGATTCTCCATGTCGACTTGCTCCAGGTAGAGATGGACCAGCGGATCAGGGCCGAAATTCCCGTCCACCTGACTGGAACTGCAGCCGGTCTGAAAGCGGGCGGGGTCCTGCAGCACGGCGAGCGCGCGGTGGAGGTCGAGGCCCTGCCCGGCGAACTGCCTGATGCCTTCCATGTGGATATTTCCCATCTGGAAATCGGCGACAAGTACACCGTCGCGGACCTCCAGAAAACCACCTCCTTGACCATCACCAGCGACCCGGAAACAGTCCTGGCGGTGATCAACGCGCCCAGGTTGGCTGAAACGGCGGAGCCGGCGGAAACGGCTAAAGGCGAAGAGGAGAAGAAAGAAGAGCCGGCAGGCGAGGCCTGAGCCCGTGAAGCTTCTGCTGCGGCGGACTGCTTGAAAGCCAGGGGTTTGAAAGATAGGGGTGGAGCGGGGCATGAAGGTGGTAATAGGCCTGGGTAATCCTGGGCCCCGTTATGCCGGGACCAGGCACAACCTTGGGTTTATGGTCATCGACTCCCTTGCCGGGAGGCTTGGAGTCCAGGTCAGCGACAAAAGGCACCAGTGCTTGCTGGGACAGGGTTTCCTGGCCGGTGAAAAAATAATGCTGGCCAAGCCGCAAACCTACATGAACAGGAGCGGTCAGGCGGTTTGGGAAATCCTGAATTACTACCATGACCGGATTGACGACTTCATCGTCGTCCATGACGACCTTGACCTGGAGTTCGGCCGCATCCGATTCAGAAGCGGGGGAAGCACGGCCGGCCACAAAGGCCTGCTGTCCATTGCCGGCTTGATCAATTCCACCGACTTCCGGCGGCTGAAGGTGGGGATCGGCCGTCCTCCAGGGCTGGTGCCGGTCGAAAGCTATGTTTTAAGCGAGTTTTCCCCGGCTGAAAAGAAAACTCTCCCCGCCATCATTGCCGCGTGCGCGGAAGGGCTGGAGACCTGGGCGCGCGAGGGCATAGCCAAGGCGATGAACGATTTCAACGGCCTTGTTTTTCAGGAAAAAGAAGGAACAGGCAATTGACAATTAAAGAATTAAAAAATTAAAGAATAAAGAACGGCCAATTGATGGTCCGGGGCATAGCATCTCTCAGCAACGAGGCGCAAGGAACCGCTGCAGCGCGGCAGGTTAACCCGTCCATTTTCGGGGCATACTAGGAACAAGCCGGCAGCGGGGAGGTAACGGTTTGCGTCTCATTTACATCTGTGAAGAATGCGGCAGGTACATCGATGAAATCCGGTTGGACGGGTGGAACGAAACCCGGCTTGGGTTCGACATCCTCACCCCGGAGGAGAGGGACGACCTGCTACACCTTGATTGGGCCCGCGGGGTGGGGACCGTGCGGTCCATCTGCGAGTCCTGCTGGTTAAGGCATAATCCTGCCGGCGGCGGCTGCGAGCAACCTCTCCACTAATGCTCCTCCGCTAATCCTCCGCGGGTGTTTCCCGCCAACGTTTGCATCAAAAAAGCATTGGCAGCGGGAAGCGCATATTCTATAATTATAGAGTCTGATACTGCACAAACTGCACAAAAAGTGAATCAGCCACTGCATGTGCGGGGGTGGGGGTCATTCTGGCGCCCACTATTTGCCATGGGAGGAACAGCTTGGCATGAAGCCTGACGAGATGTACAAATCAATAGACGGATATCTCCGCAAGTCCAAAGAATTCGGGTTTTTATTGGAGCAGATCCGCCAGGGCGGTGATACCCTGGTGTACGGGGTTACCGGAACGCTGAAAAGCTTGCTGGCGGCCCTGGTGGTCAAAGACCAGGGGAAGCCGGCCCTGTATATCGTGGAAAACACCCAGCGGGGCAAGGAGGTATTTGACGACCTGAGCAACCTGCTGGCCGGTATTCCAGTTCACTTTTTCCCGGCACTGGATTTATTGCCGTTTGAAGTGATCGCCCGCAGCCGCGAGACCCAGCGAAAGCGGCTGGAAGTGTTGCAGGGCCTGGTCGGCGGCCCCCGGAGCCCGAGCGTCGTGGTGACCACCCTGGAGGCATTAAGCAAGGTTTTGATTTCGCCGGAAGTGTTTGCCTCGTCCATATTCACCCTGCGCGTGGGACAGCAGGCCAGGGTCGACGATCTGCTGCAGCGGTTGCTGGACATCGGCTACCAGAGGACCGACCTGGTGGAGGACAAGGGACAGGTGTCGCTGCGCGGCGGCATCCTGGACCTTTTTCCGGTGACGGCGGAACACCCTTATCGTTTTGAATTTTTCGACGATGAGATCGAATCGATCCGCATGTTTTCTCCAGAGAACCAGCGGTCCACAGGCAGTGCCGAGACGGTGACGGTATCACCCGCTGCCGAGTTCTTCCTGCCGCCGTTGGGGAGAGAAAAGGCCGTGGAGAAAATTGAGAAGGAGGCCTGGCAGCTCTTGCGGGCCATGGAGAAAAAGGGTGACAGGGGCGCTTGTGAAAACCTGGCGGCCAGGGTCAGGGAAATCGTCGACGGCCTCAAAGAAGGCCTTTGTTTCCCGGGCTACGAGCAGTACCTCCCGTATTTCAGCGAAACGAAGCACTCGCTCCTGGACTATTTCCCGGAAAGCCCCCTGGTGTTCATCGACGAACCGAACAGGCAAAGAGAAAGCTTTCTCCTGTCCGAGAAGGAAACCCAGGAAACCTTCAAGGCACTCCTGGAAAAAGGCCAGGTCCTGCCCGGCCAGATCAACAACCATTTCAGCCTGGAGGAACTCTGGTCGTCTTTTTCTTCCCGGAAAAACATCTTTTACTCCCTGCTTCCCAAAAAACCAGCAGGAGCAGAAAACGTCAACATGCTGGGAATCACGGCCAGGACCGTCGGCCTGTTTATGGGCAAAATACAGCTGTTGGCTGACGAACTGAAGGAGTGGCGCCGCCAGAAGTTTGCCGTCCTGATATCCGTCAACTCTGCCGAACGCGGCGAACGGCTTAAACAGGGGCTTTGGGACCTGGGCATTGAGGCGGTCGTTGCGGATGGCGGTATTGACCTCCAGCCGGGGAAAATTGTCATCACCACCGGCTACTTGAGCGGCGGGTTCGAACTCACCACCTGGAAACTTGCCGTCCTGACCGAACACGAACTGTTTTTCCAGCCTAAAAAGCGGGCCCCGCGGCGGTTGTTTCAGGAAGGGAAGCGGGCAACCGTCCTGGAGGACCTTAAAATCGGCGATTATGTCGTACACGTGAACCACGGCATCGGAAAATACATGGGGATCGAAAAGCTGGCCGTGGGCGAGGCGGAACGGGATTACCTGGTGATCAAATACCAGGGCGAGGACAAACTTTACGTTCCTACCGACCAGTCGGGGCTGCTGCAAAAGTACTTCAGCCAGGAGGGGCAGGCACCCAAACTATCCAAGCTTGGCGGCGGCGAGTGGAACCGGGTGAAAAACAGGGTCAAGGCCGCGGTCAAGGACCTGGCCGAAGAGTTGCTGGCCCTGTATGCCGCCAGGCAGTCCGTTGCGGGCTATGCCTTTGACGGCGACTCGCCCTGGCAGCGGGACTTCGAAGAGGCCTTCCCGTTTGAAGAGACCCCCGACCAGATACGAGCCATCAGTGAAGTAAAAAAAGACATGGAAATGCCGCGCCCCATGGACAGGCTGCTGTGCGGCGACGTGGGCTACGGAAAGACCGAGGTGGCCATCCGGGCCGCCTTCAAGGCCGTTACCAGCGGGAAGCAGGTTGCCGTCCTGGTCCCGACTACTGTCCTGGCCCAGCAGCATTACAACACCTTCCGCGAACGGTTTGAGGGGTTTGCCGTCAAGGTCGGGGTTTTAAGCCGGTTCCGCACCCCTAAAGAGCAAAAAGAGATCCTCAAAGACCTCAGGACCGGTAAAATCGACATCATCATCGGCACCCACCGGCTCCTGTCGTCGGACGTTAAATTCAAGGACCTGGGCCTGCTGGTGGTCGACGAAGAACAGCGGTTCGGCGTGGTGCACAAGGAAAAGCTCAAAAAACTTAAAATGAACGTCGATGTCCTTACCCTGACTGCCACGCCCATCCCCAGGACGCTGCACATGGCCCTGGCCGGCGTGCGCGACATGAGCCTGATTGAGACGCCTCCGGAGGACCGCTACCCGGTCCAGACCTTTGTGGTCGAACACAGCCCGCAGCTGATACGCGAGGCGATCAGGCGTGAACTGGGCAGGGGCGGCCAGGTTTACTACGTCCACAACCGGATTGAGGACATCGACCGGGTGGCTGCCGCTGTTCAAGAACTGGTGCCGGAAGCCCGGATCGGCGTCGGGCATGGGAGAATGGGCGAGGAGCACCTGGAGAAAGTGATGCTGGATTTTATGGAAGGCAAAATAGACGTCCTGGTAAGCACCACCATTATCGAATCGGGGCTGGACATCTCCAACGTCAATACCCTGATCGTCGACGACGCCGACAAACTGGGCCTATCCCAGCTCTACCAGCTGAGGGGGCGGGTGGGCCGCTCCAACCGGGTCGCCTACGCCTACCTCACCTACAATAAAGACAAAATCCTTTCCGAGGTCGCCGAAAAACGCTTGAACGCGATCCGCGAGTTTACCGAGCTGGGATCGGGCTTCAAGATCGCCATGAAAGACTTGGAAATCAGGGGCGCCGGCAACATCCTGGGGGCCGAGCAGCACGGGCATGTTGAGGCGGTTGGGTTTGACCTGTACTGCCAGATGCTGGAGGAGGCGGTCAGGGAGGCGCGGGGCGAGGAGCTGGCCCCGGAAAAGACCGTAGCCATCGACATCCAGGCCAAGGCCTATATACCGCAAGAATACATCCACGATTCGGGGACCAAGATCGATTTTTACCAGAGGATCTATGCGGCGAAATCGCTTGAAGACCTTGACCAGCTGAAGGAAGAACTGGAAGACAGGTTCGGCGAGCCGCCCGAACCGCTGCTTAACCTGTTGAAGATCGCCGCGATCAAGGTGCTGGCGGCCGGGGCCAGGGTCAATTCCATCGTCCAGGAGAAAAACGTGATCAAACTGAAACTGGAAAACGACCACGGCCTTTCCGGCCGCCACCTGATGGACCTGGCCAGGCGCTACCGGCGGCAGGTCGGTTTCAGCGCTTCAGCCGGGCTGGAGATCATGGTCAACACGCAAAACCTGGCGATGCAGCAGGTCCTGCAGCTCATTGAGGAGATTATCCTGGAAATATCGACCATTGCCCGCCAGGAGGCGGCTCTGGTATAATTGACCTTACCTTCGCGGGGCCCGCGGGGCGCAGGGCAGGACGGTTCTGCGGGGACGGGAGAGGAGGGAACGGCGTAATGAAAAAAATATGCGGCTGGATGGCGGGCCTTGTTCTCTTGACGCTGCTGGCCGCAGGCTGCGGGGGCTTCGGGGCCAAGGCGGCGGCCACCGTGAACGGCGAGATAATAACCGAGGCTGAACTGAACAAGAGGGTGGAGCAGGCGGCGGCATGGTACGGCTATGACCTGACAACCCCGGAAAACAAGGACCTGACGGCTGATCTGCAGGAACAGGTTTTGGAAAGCATGATCATGGAAAAGGTCGTTCGCCAGGTCGCCCGTGAAATGAAGATCGAGGTCGGACAGGAAGAGGTTGACGAAGAGATAAAAAGAATTCGCGACCAGTTGAAAACCCAGGAAAGCTATACCGATTTTTTAAACAAGAGGAAGTTTACCGAACAAGACCTCCGGACATACATCGCCAACCAGCTGCTTCTTGACAAACTGTTTGAGGAAGTGACCAAGGATATAACCGCCCCGACCAGGGACAGCAGGCAGTATTACGAAGAGCACAAGGAAGAGTTCTTCGTCCAGGAGCAGGTCAAGGCCAGGAACATCGTGGTGAAAACCGAGGAAGAGGCGCGAGACGTCATTTCCCGCCTGGACCGCGGCGAAGACTTTGCCAGGCTGGCCGCTGAACTGTCGATCGACCCCAGCGCCAGGGAGAACGGCGGCCTGATCGATTACTTCGACCGGGAGGCCATGTACATCCAGGAATTCAAAGACGCCGCCTTTTCCCTGAAGGTGGGACAGTACACGAAGACCCCGGTGAAGACCGTTTACGGGTACCACATCATCAAGGTCGAGGACAAAAAGCCGGCCCGGCAATATTCGTTCGACGAGGTGAAAGACGAACTGGAAAGCCGCCTGCTGATGGAGGAAAAGAACGAGGAGTTTTCAAACTTTGTCGACTCATTGATCGAAAAGGCGAACATTGTGAGAAACATCCCGGCAAAAGACGCGCCGGCGGGAAGCCGGCCCCAGTCTTGAGACCAAACGGCTGCAACCGGCCGGTCTGGCAGTGCCCCTGATAAACAGGGGCACTGTTTTTTCGCGCCCGCCAAGGTATAAAAATGGTGATTTAAACAAACATTAACTTTGGCAGCAGTCAAGAGGGGAGGGCGACGTCTCATATCGAAAGAAAGCCGTTTCGGGAGCCGTTCAAAGAATAAATGGCAGACGGAGGATATATACTAGTATCACTAGCGATCCCTTAGATTATTAAGGAGGGAAGTCAAGCCGAATGAAAGCGACAGGTATTGTTCGACGAATCGATGACCTCGGGCGCGTGGTTATTCCCAAAGAAATAAGGAGAACCTTGCGGATTCGTGAAGGCGACCCACTGGAGATTTTTGTGGACCGTGAAGGCGAGGTCATTTTAAAAAAGTATTCTCCCATTGGCGAACTGGGCGATTTCGCCAAAGAATATGCCGATTCGATCTATGAAGCGATCGGGCACATCGCCTGCATAGCCGACCGGGACCAGATCGTGGCCGTGGCCGGCGGGCCGAAGAAAGAGTTTTTGAACAAGCGCATCGGCGCTGCGGTGGAAAAGGTCATGGAAGAAAGGAAACCCGTCCTGATCAACCAACCCGGCCAGCACCCCTATTGCCAGATCTGTGCTGGGGAAGAAGGGGAATGCAAGTACTCCGCGGAAGTGATAGCCCCGATCATCGCCGAAGGAGACCCCATCGGGGCGGTGATCATAGCATCCAGGGAACCCAACGCCAGGTTCGGCGATCTAGAACTAAAGCTGGCTGAAACGGCGGCCTCGTTTCTGGCCAAACAAATGGAGCAGTGAACTGCGGCAGTACGGCAGGAGCCGGTGACCACAAGACCAGTCCCGGCTCTTTTGCTTTTTTCCTTTGGCATCTACCCGCAGATCTATCCGGTATCCGGCCTTTTTTTCGCCGCCGCCTTGCCGCCCCCGGCTGTCTTGCCCAAACATTTACGCAAGTGTTATGATAAGGTGGACAACGAAAAAGGGGCTGGGATCTTGAAACGGATAACTGTTGTCGGGCTGGGCCCGGGGACCATGGACCACCTGACGATTGGCGTTTGGGAAACGCTGCTCGCCTCCCGAAAAATCGTGTTTCGCACCGCCGAACACCCTGTGGTCCGGGAACTGGCGGGAAAAGGGCTGCGGTTTAAAACCTTGGACCACCTGTACGAACAACACGAAACCTTTGAGCAGGTTTATGCGGCTATGGTCCGTTGCCTGCTGGACGAGCTGGAAGAGGAGCCGGAGCGCGGGAAGCTAGTTTACGGCGTTCCCGGACACCCGCTGGTGGGGGAGGAGTCCGTGCGGCGGCTGCTTAAGGCCGCCCCCGCCCGCGGCATCAAACTGGCCATTATACCCGGCATGAGCTGTCTGGATGCGATCTTGCTGCGCCTGGGGGCCGGGAGGGCGGACCCGGCCCAGGGCCTGCTGGTCCTGGACGCGCTCGGCTTCCGGCCGGAACAGCTCTGCCCGTCCTGCGGCACGGTGTTCTTACAGGTTTACAGCAGGCTGGTCGCCTCTGACCTTAAGCTTGCTCTGCTGGAGGTCTACCCGCCGGAACACCCTGTACTGGTGGTCAGGGCGGCGGGGGTGGCCGGTCTGGAGAAAGCCGAGGAGGTCCCTCTTTGCCGGCTGGACTGGGAGGAGCGGTTTGATCACCTGACCTCGCTGTACCTTAAGCCGCTGGTGCCGGCTGGCCAACAGCCCGCTCCTTGCCGGTATCCCCTGGACCCGCTGGTGGGAATAATGGACAGGCTCCTTTCTCCCCAGGGGTGTCCCTGGGACCGGGAGCAGGACCACCAATCCCTTAAACCGTGTTTGCTGGAAGAGGCCTACGAAGTGATTGAGGCCATTGACGGCCAGGACATGGACAAACTGAAAGAAGAACTGGGCGACTTGCTTTTGCAGGTGGTGTTTCACACCGCTCTGGCTGAAAGAAGGGGCGATTTCTCCGCCAACGAGGTAATCGCCGGGGTGTGCGAAAAGCTGATCAGGCGGCACCCCCACGTGTTCGGCGACATCAAGGTCAGGGATGCCGCAGAGGTCGTGCTGAACTGGGAACGGATCAAAGCCGGGGAAAAAGGCGCGCAGGAATCGGGCGCCCGGAAGAAAAAGTCCGGCCTGATGGAGGGCTTGAACAGCGCTTTCCCGGCGCTGCTTTTGGCGGAAGAAGTGCAAAAGAAGGCGCGCCAGGTTGGATTTGACTGGCCGGATGCTCAGGGCGCCTGGGACAAACTTTTTGAGGAAATCGACGAATTGAAAAAAGCGGATAAGGACATGATAGAGTTAGAAGAAGAGCTGGGAGACGTGCTGTTCGCGGTGGTCAACATCGCCCGCTTTTTGAAAGTTTCACCGGAAATAGCCCTGATGAAGGCTGTGAAAAAGTTTGTCCGCCGCTTCAGTCACATCGAAGGGTACCTGGCCGAACACGGGTTGGACTGGAAGGAAATGGACCTGACCAAACTTGACGCATTATGGGAACAGGCCAAAAATAAAGGGTTATAATGCAAAAAATAAGAAAAACTTAACAGGCGACGCAGGATTTTGCAAGGCTTTGTAGAATGATAGATAATGGCAGATCTTAAATAATTTTGGGAGGGATGGTTTTGAACAAAACTGAACTCATAAGTGCTGTGGCAGAAAAAGCCGAAATGACGAAAAAAGATGCGGAGAAGGCCGTAAACGCCGTGCTGGCCAGCATTGAGGGCGCGCTGTCGAAAGGCGACAAGGTCCAACTGGTGGGGTTCGGCACATTTGAAGTGAGACAGCGGGCAGCCCGGACGGGACGCAACCCGCAGACCGGCAAGGAGATCAAGATCGCCGCTACTAAAGTGCCGGCTTTCAAACCGGGCAAAGCCTTGAAAGACTCGGTGGTATAGGAGTCATTATCGCTTTTGACGTTGGACATTGTTAGTGTTTTTTGTGGGCAATGCCCATTTCCCATAATCAGGTTCATCGCGGCCTGATTTTTTTCTTTCGTGTTTTCGCGGTTTGCAGCTCGATTTTGTGAGGGGG
>Ga0067045_1027927_pt1 | contig 50145 bp, 40 predicted proteins | sample TerdegcTABiofilm_FD_59184 | JGI IMG/M metagenome (GOLD analysis project Ga0067045, IMG submission 59184) | Combined Assembly of (Gp0054472, Gp0054536) Wastewater bioreactor microbial communities from Singapore -Terephthalate degrading...
TACATAGTCCTTGCAAACATAAGGAAACAAGAGGCTTAGAGAGACAGATTGCTTTTAGATAGTAGTAAAATCAATAATCCCTGCTCTCATACACTCTAAAAATACCAAAATTTTGGGGTATATTCAGGTAAATACATTTTATGCAACAACAGGGATAAATCCGGATTACAAAACTTCAGGCAATTCTTATCCGTGACATCTTTTTTGTTGAATTAAAAAAATAAATCAGTAAAATCACTCCCTATGAAGCTCAGGTGTTCAAGTTGTAGTTTCGAACTGAATCTGACTATTAAGTCTCTTCCGAAAAATGCAAAATTATACTGTCCGAAGTGTAAAAATGTCCTGAACCCGGTTGAGCAGGATATCTCACAGGTACCAGAGGTATACAATCCGGTGGCAAATGCCGGTGAAAATATGCCTTTGCAGACAAACGTACAGATTCCTCCCCCTGTTATACCTCCGCCGTTCTCTGTACCTCCGCCGTCCCCTCCGGCCTTTCAGCAAAGCACTAATCCGCCGCCTCCGGCCGTTGCACCTGTCTCCCAGCCCCAGCTCTTCAGTGAAGATATCAAACCGGAATTCGAACTGACACAAACAGAAGTGCAGCAGTCACGGGAGGCATTGTTTGCAAAACCCGAACAGGTCTGGTATGACAGCAGTGCAGCCCCGCCTCCGGTACCACCGGTTCAGTCATTCGCACCGCCACCCATTCCGGCAGCAGTGCCACCGCCGATTCCGGCAAATATTCCGCCTCCGATTCCTGTCACATCACAACCGGCACAATCCGGATACATCTCTGCCTCATCGAGCATTCAGATCGACTCTTCCCTTGTTATGCCCGAAAACCAGAGCGTACCCGCGTCCCGGCCGTTTAATCCGCCCATAGCAGAGGAGAAAATAGAACTTGCAACGGAGATTCCCGAAATCCAACCGGTTCAGACAGTTCAGGAAGAAGATAAGAAACCTGCAACTTCAGAATCACCCCGCAAGGCTGAAACAGCAGAGAAGAAAGACGTTATCATACTCTCATCCCAGCCATACACCGTAAAAAAGACATCAATAACAATTCCGGCCATCTCCCTGATTGTACTTGCCTGTATTGCGGGTTTCATCTACTACCAGATAGTCGTGAGTTCGTCGAAGAGCGACCTTATAAAAGACCTCAAAAGCACTCCGGCGCTCGGGGCAATACCGGCCATTCAGAACAGGGAATCACAGGAAAAGCCGGCAACCGGAGGAAACGAAACACAGACAAGTACCGGCACATCCAAAACAGCCGGGACAAAGATACCGGTCAAGGCAAAAAAATCCGCCCTCGAGCACTACAAAAAGGGAAACCAGTACTTTATGGAATCGAAATACGAACAGGCGAGAGACGAATATGCCATGGCAATAGCCGCAGACCCTACATTCGGACTGGCCTACAGAGGTCTCGGAACGACATATGCCAAACTCGGGCAACCTGATCTGGCAGTAAAGAATTATGAAAAATACATAGAAGTAATGCCAAATGCATCAGACGCAGAGCAGGTAAAGAACATCATCAAGCAGTACTACGGCAAATAAAAACCCCGAAAAAAATTAACACAATCTTAATAATTTGCAAAATTCGGCTTAACCGGTTACTTATAATCTTCCTGCCCATTAAAGGAGGTTCTTTATGAAGAAAGCGAAGAGAATTTTTGAAGACAACAGACTGACAACACTTGGGATTATTGCAGTATTTGCGGTAATTCTTCTCCACTTTTCGGGAGCCGGGGCACAGGCTATCAAACCGTCATTTGATATCTTTGCCGACTACACCTACGATATGACCGAGGGGAAACAGGACCTGAATTCATTCAATGTAAAAAGGGCGTATTTTGGTGTAAAAGGCAGTCTTACAAAGGAAGATGCGGAAGGAATGAAAGTAAATTACAGACTCACACTCGATGTCGGGGAGTTTTCTGATATCGGTGCAAAGGGAACCTATGAGGTAAAGACAGTTGACGGAAAGGACCAGACAGAGATCAAGTCAGCCGGAATAAATGGTTTATACGTGGCATTTTTAAAATACGCTTATCTGGAACTCGAGGATATGGGACTGAAAGGTCTCAAGCTTCAGTTTGGTCAGATTCCGACGCCTTGGGTGAGCTTTGAGGATAAATTTGTAGGAATGAGATGGTGGACTTCCTCATTTACTGACAGGGCAAAGGTTCTGAACTCTGCCGACAGAGGATTAAGCCTTGCATACAATCTGCCGGCAAAATACGGAGAGTTAGTCGTTTCCGCCGTAAACGGAGAAGGATACAAGAAACCCGAAGACACAAAGGTTAAAGATTATCTTGCAAGAATTTCGGTCAGGCCTCTTCCCGAGATGGATATCGTAAAAGGACTTATGCTCCACTATTATATAGGCTACGGAAAGGCAAATACAGATAAGACAAAACCAGATGCAGAGAGCGTCAGACAGAGAATGGCATTTGGTCTCTCGTTCGACCACGATTATTTTTTACTGCTCGGCCAGTATCTTATGGCGGAAGACGGATTCGATTCAGAAAACACAAAGATTTCAAAAGGCGCCGGATATTCGGTATCTTCGAGAATAAAACTCGAAAAGCTTCTGGAATCAAACCAGACGGGATTATTCTTCAGATATGACAAATATGACCCGAATACAGACAAGGATAAGGACGGCAAGAGCATCCTTATTGCAGGTCCGTATTACTACTTTGTGGACAACAAGGCGGCAATCGGCCTCAATTATACGAAGGAGATGTTCGAGGATACAGAAAAGAATAAAGATATCTCACAGGTCATTCTGCAGGCACTGGTAAGTTACTGAAATCTCTGATTCAGGCAGGGTGAGGAGAATATCCTCCCCTGCTTTTTTTGATATAATGAAGGTAATTTGCAAAATTTCAAAATCTATCGTAAAGAGGTTCTATTAGTATGAAAAAGACCATTTTTATTGTAGACGACGAACCTGATATTGTGGAACTTGTAAAAATTAATCTCGAGAAGAGCGGTTTTGTCGTAAAAGGATTTAATGACGGCGAGAGTATGCTGAACTACACCTCCCAGAAGTATCTGCCGGACCTCATAATTCTGGATATAATGCTCCCGCAGATGGACGGAATGGAGATTGCCAAACAACTCAAATTCAATCCCGAGACTGCCTCAATCCCCATAATATTTCTGAGTGCCAAAAACGAAGATATAGATAAGATTACCGGTCTGGAGATAGGAGCCGACGATTACATAACCAAGCCCTTTAATATAAGGGAACTCATAGCAAGAATAAAGGCAGTAATGAGAAGGGGATTGCCCGAAAAAACTGAAGGAAAGACGATAAAGATTAACAACATACTCAGAATCGATCCCAATAAGTTCGAAGTCTATGTAAAAGAGAAAAAGATAGAACTGACGACAACCGAATTCAGAATCCTCTATACGCTGGCCAGAAAGCCCGGCTGGGTATTTTCACGCGAGCAGTTGCTGAACGAACTCTGGGGAGACGAGAAGGTTGTAATCGACAGGACTATCGATGTCCACATCAGAAACCTCAGGGAAAAGCTCAAAGAGGCCTCAAAACTTATTCAGAATATCCGCGGAGTCGGTTATAAAATTGACATATGAAAATATCCTTTAAGACCAGAATATTTTTACTTATTTCAATACCATATCTGATACTCACCGTAATCCTGCTCTTTGCAATCAAGACATATTCCCAGATTGAGCTGAGTGAAATAATCTATAATGAAATGCGGACAAAGGCAGAGATCATAGAAGAGATTTATCTTACTTCAGGAGATGAAAAGATCAGAGAAAACATTGAACACCTGAAGAAGAATTTCCAGATTCAGTACCGTGTGACACTGATAGACAATGAAGGGAATGTCATTGCTGACTCGGAAAAAGATGTCCACGAAATGGAAAACCACAGGGACAGACCCGAATTTGTCAAGGCGCTTGGAGGAGCTACCGGTCACTCTTTACGTCACAGCAAGACCCTCAACAGCGATATGGCATATCTGGCAATTCCTGTCACTAAAGAGAATAAAATTATCGGAGCAGTCCGGATAAGTATGCCGCTCAACGATTTTATGCAGAAGATCAACAGACTCAGCAACCCGATAGTTATTTACGGTATTGCTACGATTCTGCTCTTTTATATACTGACTTTCATTATAACATCCAGAATGCTCAGACCCGTTGATGAAATGATACAGGTATCAGAGAAGATTCAGAGAGGAGATTTCTCGGCAAGGCTTCTGCTTCCGCCTTCGAAAGAGTACGAACTTCTGTATAACACGTTCAACAATATGCTTTCTGAAATCCAGAAACTCCTTATTCAGAACCAGAAAAGAACCAACGAACTGAATTCAGTAATCTCATCGATAAATGAAGGCATAATACTCGTCAGCAGGGATTTCAATATCCTTCTTGCAAACCGTGGTTTTTCAGAGATAGCCCGTGCCGGCAGCAGTGATATTTCGGGCAGAAAACTATATGAGGTGCTGAAAAATGCGGACCTCAACAACATCATCAAGAAGAGTTTCGAGATAAAGGACAGATGCTCTGATGAGACAGAGATAAATTCCGATTACTACCTGATAAGTTCATCCTATGATGAGGCGAATGACATTGTAGTAGTCCTTCTTTACAACATTACCAACATCAAGAAGATGCAGATTTACAAAAAGGAGTTCGTTTCGAACGCAAGCCACGAACTCAAGACCCCTCTTACAGCGATAAACGGCTTCATCGACACATTAAACGACGAAATCACCGATGAGACACACAGAAGATATCTCGAAATAATAAGAAATCACACCCAGCGTATGATCAACATCGTCAACGACCTTCTCTCCCTCTCGTTGCTCGAAAGCGGAATTCAGTTTGAGTTTTCGGAATGTGATATAAATGAACTGATAGATGAAATACTTCCGCTGTTCAGAAAAAGGCTGACCGAAAAGAATATTACACTAAACACCAGACTTACAAGCAAATCTGTCTTTACGTGCGACCGTCTCAAGATCGAACAGGCACTCATAAATCTTATAGATAACGCGGTAAAATATACCGACACAGGCAGTATTACCGTATCGACATCAGAAGATGAAAGACATATCATTGTCGAAATCGAAGATACCGGAATCGGTATTCCACGTCAGGATATCGACAGAATATTCGAGAGATTCTATGTAGCCAACAAATCCCGCAGCAGGGCATCGGGCGGAACCGGACTCGGACTCTCAATCGTCAAACATATCATAAACAGACACAACGGGGCTATAGAAGTGACAAGCGAGGAACAAAAAGGTTCAAGGTTTACCGTCAGACTCCCGAAAACCATTTAGACAGATAACAGAATTAAATCAGTTTGCGAAGTGTGATTTTGGGGCATATCATCTGTCAGGTGCCGATTTTACAAAATCTGCAATTCTCTTTACATCTATCTCTTCCTCTCTTGCATCTATCATCAGATGAGGAGGAAAATCGTATCCCCAGACCTTATGCGGTGCATTTACAAATATCCCGCAGGTGGGTGTTTTCAGCGCAACCGAGAGATGCATCACACCTGTGTTGGCTGCTATTACAGATTTGCTCATCTTTATCAGTTTCATCAGTTCCTCAAGCGGCGGAGAAGAGATAAAATCAATACTATTACCAGAAATTTCTCTCTTCAGTTCCTCGATTCTGTCAGAATTTTCCCTTCCGGAAACGACCAGAATTCTAAGACCACTGACAATCATCGTTTTCAGGATATCAGATAATGTCTCAACCGGTATGAGATGGTCATACTTCCTTGCATCTGTAAAAATCATTACATCATATTTTTTCCCTGATTCAATATCAAATCCCAGTGAATTGTCAAACGGCAGCTCTGCTCCGGTAATCTTTGCGGCCAGCTCTGACTTTGAAACCGCCTCAGAGTCCGTCCCGATACTGACAGGAAGGTTGACGAACGGATTGAAATCCTTCTGCCTGATTGCCGCCTTAAACCTTCCTCTGGCAAGACCGAGCAGGAGATATGACGTCAGGGAAGGCGGGTAAATCTTTCCTCCCAGCACAATCAGGTCGTAATAAGTTCTTCTAAGTTTCACAATAAAAGCAAGGAGTCCCGAAAAATCCCTTTTTTCAAACGAAATGAGTTTGTCGCAATCAATGTAATCAAACAATTTTTCATATTTTCTGCACATAAGAAATGTGATTTCAGCATCCCTGTAAACCCTTCTCAGATGATTTATCAGCGGCAATGTGAGAATTATCTCTCCGAGTCTCTCATCGGTACGGATTATCAGAATCTTTCTGATATCTCCCTTAATTGGAATCATCTCCTCTCTTTTCTTAAAGAAGAGATTTAATAGCCACATAAAGAGTTTCTTAATCACACTCAGTCCTTCTATTCCAAAATAGTCCTTATAGAAATAATTTCATAACCCTGCCGGTTAATCTGATTAGCAGAAAAATCAGATATGGTAAATATGATTTATCAGTTAAGTCCTTTCTGTTCTTTCAGAAATGCGGGAGTATTATATGCATCGAAAGTGGATAACGACAAGGCTGATTATTACAAATCCCTTATTAACAGGTCTGTCAGTTTTATCCTGAATTAAGACTGAAGCTGAATTTAAATTATTATTCTCTGATATCCGGTAAATTAAAATAAAGTCTATAGAAAACCTGCAAATTATATCAAATCGGCAAATCTTCTAATATCTTCTTCGGTATTCTGTTCGGTAACCGTCACAAGAATAGAGTCCTTCAGTTCCGGATAGAACCTTTTGAGTAAAATGCCGGGAATTATCTTATCCGAAAGAGCCTTTCTGAAAAATCCTTCTGCGTCCTTCAATGTAATTACAAATTCATTGAAAGTATCTCCGTCGAACTGAAATCTGACCCCTTTTGACCTAAGTCTGTCCTTGACCATCTCTGCCTTACTGTGATTTTCTACGGATAGTCTCTTTAAGCCTTCTGCACCGTTATAGGCCATATAAATAGCATTAGTCAGCGCATTTAATCCGGAATTTGTGCAGATATTGGATGTAGCCTTCTCTCGTCTAATGTGCTGCTCTCTTGTCGAGAGGGTCAGAACAAATACCCTTTCACCGTTTTTGTCTACTGTCTCCCCGACGAGTCTGCCGGGCATATTCCTCACCAGTTCCTTCTTTGCGGCAAACCAGCCGACAGTCGGACCACCTGCCGACATCGGCACACCGAAAGACTGCCCTTCAGATACTGCAATATCCGCACCAAGTGACCCGGGAGATTTTATCAGAGAGAGGGATAATGGTTCGGTGGTTACTGAGACAAGAGGTATCTTCTTCTCTTTCAGTCTCGATGCGAAGATATCCAGTTCCTCGACCACACCGAAGAAATTCGGATACTGAATCACCACACAGTAGGCGCCATCGATGAGTCTTTCATCATATATAGTCCTTCCGCTTTTCAGGTCGAACGGCAGTTCGGCTATCTCATCACCAAGGTGTTTCAGATATGTCTTTATTACTTCCCTATACTCCGGATGAAGAGCACTGCTCAGAACAACCTTCTTCGGACTCTTTGAAAGCCTTCTTGCCATAAGGACTGCCTCGGCAGATGCAGTCGAACCGTCGTACATAGAGGCATTGGCAACATCGAGACCCAGAATGGATGCAATCATAGTCTGAAATTCGAAAATAGCCTGAAGGGTTCCCTGACTTATCTCAGGCTGATACGGTGTATATGCCGTATAAAACTCCTGCCTGAGAAGAAGGGTATCGATTATCTTCGGAATGTAGTGATTGTAAACCCCTCCTCCCAGAAATATCCTGAAATCCTTTGCGGTATTCGAATCCGAAATCGATTTTATCAGATGGTCGAGCTCCCTCTCCTCAAGACCGGACGGGATATTCAGCAACTTCTTCAGCCTGTATTTTTCAGGTATCGTGTCAAAGAGAGAATCGACCGATGATATATTCAGTACCGAGAGCATCTCCCTGATATCTCTGTCCGAATGCGGAAGGTACTTCATTACTTCGACTCCTCCTCAATCAGTTTTGCGTAGGCACCGGCATCCAGCAATTTCCCTTTTTCGGACGGGTCTGACAATTCTATCTTCGCCATCCATGCTGCGCCATAAGGGTCCTTATTTACCGTATCCGGAGCGGAAGTAAGCTCGGTGTTTACCTCAACTATCTTTCCGGACAGAGGTGAAAATATATCAGAGGCGGCCTTGACCGATTCAATGGTCCCTATCTTCTCACCGATATTTACCGAAGTACCGACATCGGATATCTCAAGAAATACAATATCTCCGAGAAGTTTCTGGGCGTGGTCAGTAATACCGATAGTTGCCGTATTCCCTTCAATCCTTGCCCACTCGTGGTCTTTCGTGTAAAAAAGGTCTTTCGGGATATTCATCTTACACTCCTTTCAAAAAGGTCTTTTCTTACATAGCCAATTAAAGATATATGGTCAAGTAATTTCAGAACCTTTAACAATATCACCTTTTCTGTAAGTTTGGGGAGGAGAAAGAATCAGAAATATTATTATACCCGTAATAACCCCGTGGATATTCAAAAGCATATCATTATAATCCAGATAGACTGATGGCCTTCCGGCATACAGGACAAAATACTGGTAGGCCTCATCGATTACACCAAGAATTATTGATGTAGAAAATGAATACCAGATATTGCCGCTGATTTTCAGCAAAAGAAACGAAATGAATGCATACTGAACATAATGAACAAACTCCACATTCGAGACAAAGAAGAGCGGATAATAAACGGCTACAGGGATGAGGACTATGGCAAGATAAGACAAACTTTTCCTGAAACTCTTTACATTGTATAAGAAAAAGAACAGAACAACTGCAATAAAAGGCAGAATCAGTGAGTAGATAAAAAATCTGTTTGTAGTTTCGAAGGAAAATTTTCTGTAGAATATATCAATAAATTCGTTGACTCTTCTGTGAAAAAGAACCGAGAACACATAGAAAGTAGCAAGCAATATCCTGAGGGATATATCTTTGACTAAAGCCATAATAGGATATAATATTTCAGTACCTTATGAAGTTCAATACTTTTCTGAAAAGTCTCTTTCTGTTCTTTGTCCCAATATTTATGACTAACTGCCAAAACGAGTTCTTCATAAAGGCAGAGAGCGGAAAGTATTATCACAGACTTACTCTCTGGGAATTCATTCTCCTTGCCCTACTCCAGATTGGTCTTCTATACCTCTTTTTGAAAATATGGAGAAAGAGATAGTAAACCTGATGCACTGCACATTCCCGATATAAACACAATAAACAGAAGTAATTTTTTCTGTCACCCTTAAAAATTGACACAAATGTACAAAAGTCTTACAATATATTCCACTCTGGAGGTAAGAAATGAAGTCAGATTTTATCATTTCGCTCATTGCAGTTTCTATATTTTCTATTGCCTGTTCGGAGAGCAATCCGAAGAATACAACTGATACAAACATTGCGAATGATATATCCCTATCAGACGCATCACTTGATGTAATTGTAGATACATCGCCGGATATCGTCGCTGACGTTATTCCCGATATCGGTGACATCGAGAATGATATTACTGATGCCGGGTCTGATTCAAACGGTCATCCCGACATAGAATTTATATGCAAACAGGACCCTACTGCCGATGCAAATTCGGGTACCGACGTAATGGCTCCGTATTTTGCCGAAAAATCAGAGGCAATGAACCTAAAAGATAAAGTCCTTGGAATCAGACTCGCCTCGATTGACCTTAACAATGACAATTACCCGGACCTCATTGTCCACAGGGTAAATTCAAATACCAGAGATGATTTTTCTAAAAATCCGCCTTATTATCAGAAAAGAATACTCTTAAACAAGATTAAGGAAGGAAACGGATTTTCAGACTTTACCCTCGAATCGAAATTCGGTCAGATAAGAGGTGAGGAATCAAATCTTGCAAGGGCATCTAATTTTGCAATAGCTGCCGATGTAGATAATGACGGAGACCCCGACTTGTTCTCCGGCGTATATACCAACCTTGCATCAGATGCCAATCCCAAAGACCCCGGCGACAGGTCTGAGATACTCCTAAACGATGGAGAAGGGCATTTTACCCTTGCAGCTCCATCGAATATCTTCAGGGACGGGGCAACAGTTACATCCGCCACCTTTACGGACTTCGACAGAGACGGAAACATAGATTTATTCGTTGGCGCTTTTTATAAGATATGGGGATTTCTGGAATCTTTCTCCGACAGGCTTTACAAGGGAGACGGGACAGGGAATTTCATCGATGTAACCGAACAGATGGGACTTCTCACGCCTGATGACTCGGGATTCGAGGAAGGACTCTCGAGTGCCCCTACATACGGAGTTACTTCCTGTGATATAAACAACGATGGAACACCCGAACTGATGACAAGTGTTTACGGAAGGCAGTGGAATAAATTCTGGCTCTTCGACGGGACAAAATATAACGAAATAGGAAGAGATATCAACTATGCCGGCGATTCGAACCTCGATTATTCGGACAATGAATTCTACAAGTGCTACTGCAAGAAAAACCCGGATGATCAGGTATATTGTCCGCCGACTGTCGGTCAGCCCAGAATCCAGTGCGGTGACTACTGGGCATTTGGCATAGATGACCAGCCTTTCAGACTAAACGGGAATACCTTTTCAACGATATGTGCGGACGTCGATAATGACGGACTTATGGATGTAATTCACACAGAGATAAGGCACTGGCATATCGGTCAGTCCTCGGACCCCACACAACTCCTGCGAAATGTCATTGCAGATAACAAATACGGATTTTACTTCGACAGAATTGATAACAAGACAAACGGACTCGACAGAAAATGGAGCATTACGGACTGGAATGAGGGTGATATTTCGGGTGCCGTCTTCGATTTCAACAATGATGGTCTGCCCGACATCTTCATAGCGAGTTCCGATTACCCGGGAGACAGGGCCTTTCTGTTTATGCAGAAGCCGGAACACACATTCACCGAAGTCGCCGTTCCGGCGGGTATTGCCCACAAGCAGTCTCAGGAAGTCACGGTTGCAGACTTTGACAGGGACGGGGACCTCGATGTGATAGTAGGTTCGAGCACTATGCGGAATACCGACTGGAAAGACAACTATGTATATTACTACGAGAACAAAGCCTCATCCAGTAAAAATGCCATTGAGATAAAGCTTGTCGGTAAAAAAGGCAAATCGAATCTCTCTGCGATCGGAGCAAGAGTAAGAGTAAAAGCGGGTGACCTTGTTCAGTACAAACAGGTTCAGGGAGGATACGGGCACTTCGGTCTTCAGAATGACCTTGTTTTGCATTTCGGATTGAAAGATAAATGTATCGTGGATGAAATAGAGGTAATCTGGCCCGACAAGAATATGAGCGTGCAGAAATTTACGAATATATATGCCAATTATCTTATCGAAATAAAGCAGGACGGAACACCCGAATACATAATGCCTCTGAAATAATCTTTAAGTCTGCTGATTGAAAAAATTTATATCTCGAACAGCTGGCCGAGGTAAATATCCCTTACAAGACGGTCTCTCTTCAGTTCGTCAGGCGGGCCTTCTGTCACAACCTTTCCTTCCGAGATGATATATATCCTGTCGCAGACAGAAAAGACCTCCCGTGCCGAATGGTCGGTAATGAGAATACCAATATTCTCCCCTTTCATTTTTCTGATTATCCCCGCCAGTTCATATACAGTCTTGGGGTCAATCTGACTGAAAGGTTCATCGAAGAGCATATATCCGGGATTCAAAAGAAGCGAACGTGCCACCTCCAGCCTTCTCTTCTCACCCCCCGAGAGATTTTCGGCAATACTCCCCTTCAGCTCCTCAAGCCTCATAGCTGACATAACATTCATAATCCTCTCATCTGTCTTTGATTTGTCCGATGAGGCAGAACTGACTATCCTGAGATTATCGTAAACAGAGAGGCCGTAAAAGAGAGATGGTTCCTGAGGCAGATATCCGATACCCTTTCTGATAAGCTGATAGAGATGATATCCGCTTATATTTTCATTATCGAGCAGGACCTCCCCCTCATCAGCTGAGAGGAGTCCGATTATTATTTTGAAAAGTGTGGTCTTTCCTGCACCGTTTGGGCCCAGAATACCTACAATCTCACCCCTGTCAAGCGAGAGAGAAACCCTGTCAAGCACCCTTCTCTTTCTGAAACTCTTAACAACATTTCTGACCTCGAGCATCTACTTCTTATCTCCCCCGTCTTTTATCTTTATTACCGCCTTGATATTCTTTACATTCACTTCGTCCCTGTCCAGATCATATTCGACAATCTCTCCCCAGAATCTGTTATCTCCGTCCGAATAGTACGGATTTCCTGTCATTGTCACAAGTGACTTTGCATTGTCATAGAGAGCCTTATCCGAAGTTGCATTCTTCTCTCCCTTCTTAAGAACCACATTCCCTGTACACTCGAACCTGTCGACATTTCCGTTCTCGGTATAATATGCTGTCAGCTGATTGCAGGTCATCTTCATATCAGACCTTACAGCAATCACATCCTCTGAAAATGTAGCCTTCCTGTTCTTGTTTTCTATCTTCAGTTTCTTTGCCTTTATCTCGACGGGCGATTTGTCCTCCCTGATCTGGTCCTTGAGAGAGCCGGCATCAGGACTCTGAAGTATCAGAACCGACAACAAAACCTTAAATAATGACATCATACTATCTGAATATCCTTGCCTTAATACCCTCATCAAAAACGAAGGTCTGCTCTCTGATATTACCAGAAAATCCGTTTCCTTCAAACTCAAAATTACTGCCGCCAATCCTCACGGTCTCATATGCCTTTACGAATCCGTCTGTCAGATTGCATTCAATCTCACCGGAGAAGAGACTGATATTATTCTCCAATAGTAATCCCTTTTTCGGGAGCATATGCATTTTGCCGGATACCAGATTGTAGGAGCCTTTTATAAACCCGATATCAAGCCTGTCGCTGAATTTTCCGCTTTTTATATTATAGACAAGATTACCGCCGGAGGCGAGTAACTCCGAACTGTCCCTGTCAAGACTCAGATAGGAGGCTCTCAATTCCGATACAGGTTCACCGTCTCTGAATTCCTTCATCTTTATATCTTCGAGTTCTATGCGGTTCTTTCCCCTGATTCTCTCATTTGGTGCAGACTTTCCGTTGCAGGAAAGTAGTGCAGATAATAGGCAAAACAGCAAAATTGCAGTGAGAGATTTTTTCATTATTTATTCACACCCCTTTTTGCTTCCGCTTTGCACCAACGAATAATATTTTTCCCTCTCATTTTCACTCATAAACTTTATACACCGGTAAAAATCATCTTTTACGGCATATTTTCTGATAACATTGTTATAGGCCTTTGTAAAATCACCGGATTTGCAGTCCGAATACAGTCTTAGAATTTCCGATAAAATACTGCAGTCTCCTCCGTAAATCTTCAGAGCGTCAAGAAGATATCTCTCCTTTTCCTGCTGCTCTGCGGCAATATACGAAAACAGGACATATCGGTACGGCGATTCGCTGAGGTGTTCAAAATATCTGCCAAAGAGCTTATCATCTGCAGAACCCGAAGAGATAATTCTGTAAATATTATAAAGTTCGGTATGATACGGATACTTAAAGAGAAGTTCCTCTGCAAATGATTTCAGCTTGAATATGTCTGATGTCTTGCTGAAGAGATCTGCTGCTTCATAAAAGATTTCTATATTGTTCTCCTTTTCGAGGGCAGCAAGATAAAGACCTGCTGCCTCATTGATATTCTCCTGACTCAGTGAAACGAGATATTTTGCATAAAGGGCATTTATAAACGGATGTTCGGGAAATTCTCTTTTCAGCCTGCTTATCACAATATGTGACTCTTTGCGGACATACAGCAGTGAGCGTGCCGCGAGTGAAAAGAGTCTGTAGTCATTTGCGAGTATCTGGGCTTTTAAGAGGTGATAAAGATTCTCATCGTCTCCCTTTCTGGCGAAGAATATAGGGATTTCTGAATATGCCGCACTCCTTACCGCATAGTTTTCGCTTTTAAGAAGAGATTTTCCGATATCTTCCCATTCTTTGTTCATCATTGATGGAATATGAAAATTCATTGCAACAGTTGCAGCCACAACAGGTGAAGCTTCTTTTACATAAAGGTTCTTCAGAGCCTCTACGGCCTCGGCCCTGTAATCCGGTTTTTTGCCACGCATTCTGAAAATCAGATATGACGTAGCACTGTGATACGGGGCAATACTTATAAGGCAGTCCAGATATCTGTTTGCCTGTTCTTTAAGCCTCAGATTGTAAAATGTATATGCCAGAAAGAAATAAAGCCCCGCTTCTCCCCTTCCGGCATCGGCCTTCGAGGCAACGATGAGTGCAGCACGTTCGGTATCCTTTTCGCTCACGGAACGGTACATAAGCATCTGATATATTGCCTCGGCATCCGACGAACCGAAGAACTGAAAGAATCTGACATAGTTTTCTATTGTATTTTCGAGCGTATCCTCCCCCTCGATGATGTACTTTGCAAAGAGATTCTGAATATCAAAATTCCGGAGTTCCTCCCGTGAGAGAAAATTCAGATAAAAGGAGAGTTCGGAAAATGCAAGGTCATATTCTTTAAGGTCTATCAGTCTGTAGATTCTGGTATAAAGTGTCGAGGCATCCGTTCTGTGACGAACCTCTTTCACTGAGGGATTTCGGACTTCGGTATTACAGGAATTAAATAAAATCAGAGCAGACAGCAGATAAAAGAGCAATCTATTTTTCATCTTTCTTTTCTTGCGAATCAGAAGAGGGGGGTTTTGAGTCACCCGGCACCGCCGCATCCGGCTGCTTCCCGGCAGAACGTTCGATTGTCTCCTTCACACAGGAACTTATACACTCCTTCTTTATCTCGTCCCGTATCTTATCCATATCCTGCCTCTTCAGAAGGATATAATCCGGACTGTTGACTTTTTCGATCTTCTCGATCTTTGCGAGAAGTTCCTCCGATTCCTTCAGAAATTCAGGACTCAGATTTTTAATTGCTGTTATCTTCTCACGCGATGTTCTGATAAGCTCCATCCCCATATTGAAACTGAACTTTGCCTGCCTGAATGTCAGCTCTCCCTTCAGCCTCGAATATTTCTCGAAATCATCGGGCGAGACATTCAGTTTCATTAGCCTTTCTATGTAGCCTGAGGCAATCCTGAGATTCTCCTCACTCTCATTCTTTAGATATTTTTCGACCCAACCCGAGACAATTCTGAAGAGTGCAATATCCAGTTCACCTCTGTCTACCTCGGCAACAGGGACCGTCTCTCCCTCCGGTATCTTTAGCGGCGAATATGCCTCCCTTTTGGTCATATCCTGAGGGATATATTCGGAGAACCCGTACGGCAGAAAGAGTCCCTTCTTTACAACAAGATACCCGTTTCTGGACGATATCTGGAATTTCTTGCTGTTGATAAGCGAGAGAAAATAGAAACATACCGCTATCAGAATAACGATGAGTACCCATATCAGCAGAGGGACGCCGCTCCCCTTCTGTGAGGCCGGAGCATCAGTCTTCCCGTTCTCCTCAGACTTCTTTTCCAGATTATCCTCTTCCATATCAGTTCTCCGTTTATTTGTACCCGATGTATCTCAGATTCCGGTACATATTATTGTAATCCAGACCATAACCTACCACGAACTTATCCGGCACCTCGAAACCGCAGTAGTCGATGTCGACGTTTATCCTCGTCTTTACCTTCTTGTGCAGCAGTGTACAGATCTTTACTGATTTGGGCTTCTTCTGCTTGATGGTCCTTATGAGATAATCCATAGTAAGTCCGGTATCGATAATATCCTCGACGATCAGCACATTCTTGCCGGAGAGTGATTCGGAGACATCCATAATTATCCTTACGATACCGCTCGTCTCGGTTGCATTCCCGTAACTCGAGACACGCATAAAGTCGACGGTACAGGGCATTTTAAGTTCCTTGGTCAGATCCGACAGAAACATATAGCACCCGTTGAGAATCCCGATAATATACAGATGCTCCCCCTTAAAATCCCTGTTTATTCTGGATGCAAGGGCCTTTACCCTCTTTTTGATATCCTTCTCGCTTATCAATACCTTGAATTTTTGCATAAATCACCTGTCAGACAAATGAATTATTTATTATTTCGCCTACCCCGCCTGCGCCGGGGACAATATACTGATTATCGTTAAGTCCCCTCTCCTTCTCCTTGAATGTGCCGGGGATTGATTTCAGCACCTCTTCTGAGGACAGACCCCTGTCGAGTCTCAGTGAATATATTATAACATCAGGATACCTGCTATGCAGATTTCTGATAAACTCTGGTGTAATAATCAGGTGAGCGGTGATAATCTTCTTAGGAGGTTTCCGGGTATTCTTCATATATTCATCGATCACCTTGACAAGAGTCGATGCCGTCGCTCCCATCGGGTCCGGAATAAGAACATAGGCATCACTCAGGTCACCGCCGACCTTGACTGTATTGATGGATGCACCCGTTACTTTGCCTTTTCTGTTTACTATTCTGGCAGAAGAAATAAAGTCCTGTCTGATATACTCCGGGTTGATAAGCCAGCACAGGATATCGAAGAAGAGCTGTGACGGTATCGAACCGGCCCTGAGAATACTTACGATAACCGTCTTGGTGTCTTTCTTTATCCCTATACCCCTCACTATACCACGGGGGGTGTATTTCTTCATACGTGTGGAATATTCAATCCTCGTTCTGGGGAACTCCACGTCCACTATATATCTGAGCAGTTCGTTATAGGCATACCTTATTATGCGGTTTGCCTCAGGCTGTACCGTCTCGGGTCTCGAAAAACGTGCCACAAGTTCGAAAAGAATCGGGGAATCTATCAGATGAACATTCTCGTTGTAACGATGTTCGATTTCATTCATTTTGTGACTCCTCTTATTTGTATTTAAGATAAAATTTTACTATCTCCTCGATGAGGGCGGAAAGAGTCATCTCGTTCTTCTGGGCTATCTGGGAAAGAGAGACGAATATCTCTTCTGGCAGATTACACTGGACATTCCTTCCGGCTGTCTGAACCACCTTATGCGGACTCTTGCTCCCCGGAAGCGGCGGCGGCACTGCGATAATCTTCTTGCCTGTAATCTTCCTCTCCTTCTCGATCTCATCCTTGAAGAGCTGTTTTATGAAATTCGAGAGGTGTACATTCGACGGAGTAAATTCGTGCTGACTCAGAAACGAGTCTATTTCAAACTGCATATCCCACGCATTCCTGTATCTCTTCTCGGGGTCTTTCTCGAGGGCAGACATAAGTATCTTCTCTACCTGCTTCGGCAGTTCGGGCTTGAAGAAACTGGGCGGGTAGATCTTCCCCTCCGTAATGGATTTGATAACGGCCTCATCTGTCTCGCCCCTGAAGAGTTTATATCCGGTAATCCACTCATAAAGGACGACGCCGAGCGAGAATATATCGGACCTCTGGTCGGCCTCCTTACCCTGAAGCTGTTCGGGAGAGATATAGCTCAGCTTCCCCTTGACCTCGCCCTCCCTGTCTGTGGAGACCAGATTCGTAGCCTTTGCGATTCCGAAATCGAGAATCTTTACCGCACCGTCCCATGATACCATAATATTCTCGGGTGTGACATCCCTGTGAACGATATTCAGCGGGTTTCCGTTGTAGTCAACCTTGGAGTGGGCATAGTACAGACCCTCACATACATTGGAGGCGATCTTCAGTGCATACTCCATCGGGAAGGGGATTCCGCGCTTTGCCGAGGCATTGATAATGCGGTTCATATCCCTTCCGGCGATATATTCCATAGCAATGAAATAGGAGTCCGAAATCTTTCCGAGGTCAAAGATCTGGCAGATATTCGGGTGAGTGAGCATCGCGGCAAGCTTCGCCTCATTGAGAAACATCTGGACAAATTCCTGTTTCTGGCTGATTTCGGGTCTTATCTTCTTGATTACGATGTCCTTCTGAAAACCCTCCATACCTTCCTGTCTGGCCAGATAGATATCCGCCATTCCGCCTGTGGCGAGTTTTCTGATGAGTATATACTTTCCGAATCTCTGTCCTAACATATCAGAGCCTCTTTAAGACCTCTCTCTTCTCGCTTACTGCCTTTCTGACTATCTCTTCCCTATCCCAGAGGTAATGTCTCCCTTCCTTATATATCACCCTTCCGTCGGAAATAACATACCTGACATCGGATAAGTCAGATGAATATACTACAGCGGAATACGGATTATCAACAGGATTCATATGTGGACCCCTGTTGTCGATTATTACCATATCTGCCTTTTTTCCGGCCTCTATACTGCCGATCTGTCCACCGAGACCAAGAGCCTTTGCCCCGCAGATCGTCGCCATTTTCAGCACGGTCTTTGCATCCATCTTTTTCGGACCTACCCTTGGTTTGTGAATAAGTGCCGCAAGTCTGATTTCATTCAGGATATTCAGATTATTGTTGCATGGAGCGCCATCAGCCCCCAGAGTAACGTTTATCCCGTAATCGAGCATCTCCGGAACCCTTGCAAATCCCGAGGCAAGTTTCAGATTGGCAGACGGGCAATGGGCAACTGAGGTCTTCGTCTCTTTCAGAATATCGAAATCCTTCTTCTCTAGCCATATACAATGGGCAATCACCGAGTTATTCCCGAGGATACCGCACCTGTTCAGAAATGCTATATTGGAGTCGCCGAATCTGTCCTTTACGGCCGTAATCTCCCTGATATTCTCCGAACTGTGTGTCGTAATTATCAGCCCGAGTTCTTTTGCAATCCCTGCCGAACGAACAAGCGAGTCCTCCCTAAGAGAAAGGGCAAAACGCGGTCCAATACCGAGCATCATCCTGCCGTTTTCCGAATTGTGATAAGCTGAATAGAGATATCTGATCTCCTTCTCCGACTCACTGATATCCTCCCCGGGTATCTTACCACTGCTCTTATCCATAAGCATTTTGCATACGATTCCCCTCATACCCGATTCCGACAGTGCCCTGAATATTGCTTCGGTATGATGCACAAGCCCTATGTCAAGAAATGTCGTCGTACCTGATGAAATCATCTCGAGCATCGAAAGCCTTGCGCTTGCATAGACAGATTTTTCGCTGTGCGCAGCCTCGAGAGGCCATATATATTTCGAGAGCCAGTCGAGAAGTTCGAGGTCGTCTGCCATACCCCTGAAGAGGGTCTGTCCCGTATGTATATGTGTCTGGACGAAGCCCGGGAGCAGAAATCCTCCTTCGGCATCGATTACCTGATAAACTGCCTTATTCCTTCTCTTGGGATTTTTACCGACGGACTTGATAATTCCGTCCTCCACGAGTACCGAACCGGAAAGGAGAGTCTCCTTATCGTCCATAGTAATTATATTGGCATTTTCTATAATGAGGTCCATAAATTGCTTTGACTTATAGGATAAAAGTGATTTGTAGTCAAATTATTTTGAGCAGAATAGAAAATAAGAGTCGGGTAAGCGCCCCCGAAAGATAAAGCCCCGGGCAACCGAAATGCCGGAATAGCATCATAAATACTGTATGATTTTGCTTTTAAGTTTTATTTTTGCTGATATCCTGACAGGGATTTGAGGAGGATATTATGATTAATACAATCCTTATACTTTCAACTCTTTTTTCAATGGGAGGTGACAATATGAATTTCAGATTCGATATCGAGACCTACAGACTCAAGAACGGTCTTACGGTATTCCTTCTGGAAGACCACTCACTCCCGATTGTGGCGGTCGATGTAAATTACAATGTCGGTTCGAAAAACGAGGTCAGAGGTAAAACCGGATTTGCCCATCTCTTCGAACATATTATGTTTCAGGGTTCAAAACATTTCAATGATGACTATTTCAAGGCGCTTCAGGATATCGGCGGGGAGGTAAACGGCGCAACCAATCAGGACAGAACGAGATATTACGAGATAGTCCCGTCAAATTATCTCGAACGCGCCCTCTGGCTCGAATCAGACAGGATGGGATATCTGCTGGACTCCCTGACGGAAGAGAGGCTCAAAAACCAGATCTCCGTGGTAATAAACGAATATCGTCAGAACTACGAGAATAAACCGTACGGTATGGTCTATTCGGAGACCCTGAAACTGCTCTTCCCTCCGCATCATCCGTACAGCTGGCCTACCATAGGCATTCCCGAGGATATAGCCGGTGCAACACTCGAAGATGTAAAGAACTTCTTTATGACTTATTACAGCGTAAACAATGCCACCATAGCGATAGCCGGCGACATCAACAGGGAAGAGACAAAGAAACTTGTGGAAAAGTATTTTGGCTCGTTTAAGCCGGCAAAACCGATAAAATTTATTTCAAAGTGGACACCGAACCTCAATGAGAACAAGAGTCTCGTAATGAGAGAGAATGTCAGTCTTCCGAAAATCCATATATCATTTCCGACAACCGCGGTATTTGAAGAGTACGACGCCGAGCTGGACATTATAGCAAAGGTACTGGGGGCAAATGAGAATTCACGACTCTACAAATCACTTGTAAAAAACAGGAAAATTGCCTCCGATATCTCTGCCTATCAGTCGTCAAACCAGATAGCGGGGTATTTTACCATTGTTGCAACTCTCTACCCCGACAAAAACGTAGGCGAGGCAAGGGAACTGATTATGAGTGAGGTAAAAAGCCTCATCAAAGACGGAATTACCAGAGATGAACTTGAACAGGCAAAGAATTATTTCAAATCGGATTTCATCAGAAGCCTCAAGAGACTCGGGGGATTCGGAGGGATTACGGACAGGATGAACTATTACTACCAGATGCTCGGGAACCCCGATATGTTCGAATACGACCTCAACAGATATATGAAGGCAAGTCTGACATCAGTTAAGGCAGCAGCAAAGAAATTTTTGAGCCAGTATTATGCCGAAATAGTCGTCCTCCCCGAAAAGAACCTCACCTATTCAAAGGAGGAATTAGACAGGTCGAAGATGCCTTCAGAGAAGCAGGGAAAGGAGATAAAATTCCCTGAGGCAGCAAAGACCACGGTCTCAACCGGAGGGGATTTGTTTATTATGCCATATACGAGACTTCCGCTGAGTTATCTGAGCATAATTTTACCTGTTGGTTCCTCTGCGGACGGAAAGAGGGAAGGGATTGCAAATTTTACGGCAAATGCAATGCTCACCGGCACACGAAACCTTACCAATGAAGAGATTCAGTCTAAACTCGATATGCTGGGTTCTACAATCAGCGTAAACGTGGATGCAGATACCACCACCATACTGGCGACTTTTATCAACGACAAGGCCGACGAGACGCTGAAACTGCTCTCGGATATTCTTTTCAATCCGTCATTCGACAAAAAGGAGATAGAGATACTGAAATCGAGGTATCAGAATACGCTTCTGAGAATGACAGACCAGCTTCCGTTCATCGCCAGTGCGGCTGTTATAAAACAGTACTTCAAGGACCACCCCTACGGCCATCTTACAATAGGAAATATGGAATTTCTGAAGACCGTAGAAAGAGAGGAGATAATCGGCTTCTACAACAATCACATCATCACAGCCAAAGCCAGATTCATCTATTCAGGTTCTTTCAAAGAGGAAAAAATAAAAGGACTCGTCGAAAAATACCTGAAGGGTTTCAAAGCAGCAGAAAAGTCCGGTATGCCTGACATCAAGAGACAGGAGAAACCGAAAGGGATAAGGATATTCTTTGCAAATAAACAGAACTCGACCCAGTCACACATAATGTTTGCATTCAGGGGCATAATGAGGACGGATAGTCATTTCGAGAGTGCCTATATCACAAATACAATATTCGGCGGATATTTTCTGAGCAGACTCAATATGCGCCTGCGGGAGGAGAAGGGTTTTACATACGGTGCGCGCAGTAACATCAGGTTCTACACTAATGATTCCCTCTGGACCATATCCACATCAGTTCAGTCAGATGCGACAAAGGAGACCATAAGGGAGACACTGAATGTTATTACGGAGATGAAGAAGGGCGAGACACTCTCCGATGACGAGCTGAACAAGGCAAAAGGCTATGTGGTCAAACGTTTTCCGATAGAATACGAGACCATAGACAACCTTCATTCAAAACTGAGTAGTATTGCGGTATTCAATCTCCCCTGCGACAGCATAAATACCGAATATAACAGACTCAAGACCATAACAAAGGCGGACGTAATGAAGGTCGTATCAGAATATTTCAGCACAGAAAACCTCATAATTGTCGTTGCAGGAGACAAGAACAAAGTCTTCGAAAGCCTGAAAGAGATATCGGATAATATAACGGAAGTTACAGCAACGGGAGAAGAGATAAAATAGGATATCAATAAAGGTTTGACTTGCCTCATCTGAAAAAATGGTGTTAAATAGATGCTGTCTGATAAACAGGGAGCTATTATGAACAGGATAATCAGGATTCTTCTTCTCTCATCATTAATTTTCATCTCCGGATTCAATACCATTAAGAATCCCGACGGAAGTTCGGCAAAATGGATGGACTCCTCTCTTCCCGTTGAATACTACATAAATCCTGCAGGTTCGGGGCTAAGTGAAACGGCGGTAATAAACGCCATAAAGCTCTCTTTCGAGGAATGGTCCAAACCCGACTGCACCTATGTCTCAACCGAATATGCAGGAAAGACTCTCTCCACTTCGGCATCCCCCTCCGATTTCAGAAACAACCTGTTCTTTATAACAGGAAAATGGCCCGATGAACTCGGAGGCTACGGAACGATAGCGGTATGTACTCCTGCTGTATATTCCGACGGATACATCAAGGACGCCGATATAAGATTCAATGCGGCAGATTTTCAGTGGTCGACAACCGGTGAGAAGGGGAAGATGGATGTACAGAATATCGCCACACACGAGATAGGCCACTTCTTCGGACTCGACCATACAATGGTATACGGTGCCACAATGTATCCGTATGCAAATCTCGGCGAGACAAGTGCAAGGAGTATCGAAGACGATGACATAAAAGGCATCTGTTTTCTCTATCCCGACAAGACATCCTCATCGAAAGGGACTTTTGGTTCTGCCTGTGAATATTCGAGTGACTGCAACAGCAATATATGTGTCTCTGCCGGAGATTCGGGTATCTGTTCCCAGAACTGCAGCACGACCGAAACCGGCAGCTGCCCTAACGGATACCGGTGTCTCGAAGCAAATGACAGCAATTCCTATTGTTTTCCGGGAGACAGTTCATCGGATTTATGCAAACCCTGCGAAAGTTCCAAAGACTGCTCATCTGAACTCTGTCTGACAGACGGTAATCTCTCTATCTGTTCGAGATACTGCGTTGTATCCAGCAGCAACTGCCCCTCCGGATATTACTGCGCAGAACTCGAAAACGGCGGAGGCGGCTGCTGGCCGGAAAATGATGAGTGTGATTCTGCCAATATCCCGAAAGACCTTGGAGAGATATGCTATTCGCTAAGTGAATGCAAGTCCGGTCTTATATGTGTAGCGGCAAAATCCGGTGATGATTTCGGGAAGTGCTATTATGAATGCAATCCAAAAAGCCCGCAGTGCCCCGAGACAGAAAGATGTGTCACTCTTACGAATGAAAGCGGCGCCTGTATGCCCAAAACATCCCCGACTGATACAGGGACGGGGACTGATACAGGGACAGAGAAGGACTCCGGCAGTGTAAACCAGCAGGATTCGGGTTCCCTGTCAGATATCGACCTCATAGATGAACTGAACGAACTCACAGGATGTGAATGCAGTGTTCTGTTTTGAATCTTAAAATGCAATTATTTTTCCGGACTTTACAAGCGCGGCAGAAGAATCGTGCATACCGGATGTAATTCCAAGGATATACATAGACTCATTTTTTCAGATAGACCCTGAAGACCGTTCCGGTATTCCTGCCGGATTCAAAATCGATCTTCCCGTCCATACTTTCAACGAGTTTCTTCACGATCGCGAGTCCCAGACCCGAGCCCTGTCCCGATGGTTTCGTCGTATAAAAAGGTTCGAATATCTTCTCTCTGTCTGCCTCGTTTATCCCGCATCCGTTATCCTTAACAGATATCACTGCATATCCCTCATCCTGAGTAAGCGATATTTCTACATCCCCGTTTCCGTTCATCGCATCCTTTGCGTTCATCAGGAGATTTATCAGTACCTGCTTGATACGGTCTTTATCATACACAGCAGATATTTTTTCGTTGTTATTAAACCTTATTCTTATATTTGCAAAGGATTTCTGAAGCGAGACAAAATTTATGGCCTCCGTAACTGCCAGCCCGACATCATCCTTCTTCATATTGAACTTCGGAGGTCTTGCATAATCCAGCAATTCCCTCAGAATATTACTTATTCTTACTATCTCATTGTCCATCTTTCTGAGATACTCACCTATATTCTCTGTCCTGTTCTCTCTTATCCCCTTCCCCACTATATCGATATATCCCCTGACCGTCCCGAGAGGTGTTCCGACCTCGTGTGCAATAGAGGCCGCAATCTTTCCGACAGTAGAGAGCCTTTCGGATTTTATAAGGTCATCCTGTGCTTTCCGGAGTTCCTCATTGATTCGCAGAAGTTCCGCCTTCTCTCTCTTGAGATTCCTTATAAGTGTTGCAACCGACGAAATAATCACGGCGGTCTCATCCTTTTTATCGCTCTCTGAGAGAAAATCATCTTCTATCTGCTGTGATTTAATCCTGACCATCAGATTCTCGAACGGTTTGAAGTACAATCTCCTCACAACTGAATATATAACCATCCCGAGTATCAGAAACAGAATAACGTCGAATATTACAATGGAATTTCTCAGCTTCGAATAACTGGCAATATCCTTTTCATAACTGAAGATTATCAGATACCTCTGCCCGTCTCCTGTATCGGCATTCTTGAAAATACCTATGTAACCCGAACCGTAATCAAAGAAACCGTATTCCCTGCTAACACTCTTGAGAGCCTCTCTGATGATACCGGTATCATTTACCAGACCACAGAGATAGTCAAAGGAGTTATCCTTATAAACCCTCGCAATTGCAACAGGCATATATTCGAAAAGTTTTCTGTCTCCTATCACCTGATAGCACTCCCTGTCCCCCTTTTCGGTGACCAGACGGGAAATAATCGAGGCTGAAATCATATAGGTATCTACCTTGCCTGACATAAAGAGACGGTAAGAGATATATAGATATGCCGCCAGATTGAGTGCCACAAAGAGAAACATCAGAAGCATCAGGAAGAACGTAAATTTTTGCTTAATGCTCATATCGGACAAGTTAATCTCATAATTTCGGAAAAATCAACAGATTAGAAAAATTCCTCTAATATTTGACTCTCATAACATAATCAGATATTATTATATCTATGTTAGTCAGAACCTTTCAGTTATTTATTGCGCTATTACTGTTATATTCCCAAAGTCTCTTCGGAATCTCCTTCGATGCAGCACTCAATACCGGTGCATTCGAGTACAGAGGTCCAACTGAAAGAAACGGCTACCTGCTCGGTATATCGACAAATCTCTTCCTCTTCTCCGACCTTGCTCTGACAATAAATGAGAGCATCTCACACCTCGAAAGCGGTATTTACAGAGGTCAGAAATACGCCAATGAGGCAAGTCTGGTCAACACATCTCTCGGTCTGCTCTTTGTGGTAGATGTTATGAGACTTCTTCCGTATATCAAGGTTACGGGAGAGTTTTATAAAGGAAATTTTCTAAACAACGAAAATTACGATTATGGCTATTCTATGGGAGCGGGATTAAGATACGAAAGGCTCCCGGTCTTTCTGACATTTGAGCTTTCATACAAGCAACTCTACAAGACAACTACAGAATGGCCATCGATTATTCTGTTTACAATCGGGAGCGGGTTTGCATCCGACAGAGAAAAGGACAGGGAAGCAGGATTATAAAGGAGGTTTCTTATGAGAAGAAGGGTTTTTGTGACGTTTTCCTTTTTGATTCTCCTGTTTTCAAACAGCTATGCAGCCGAAATCCTGAATATAAAGTGGGGAGAGCCGCCACATAACATCAACTATTTTACAGCACCTGACGGAATCTACGGGGTATCCGATTTCTATGTAGATAAAAGTGAGACAGGCATACTCAGTAATCTTGGCAGAAGCCTTAATATCTTCGAGAACGGCATTTACATAAACTCAGTTGAGAATCTCCCTGAAGATATAATTATGGTCGAGAGGTCAAACAGTAAGACTCTTCTCTTCGGAAGGGACGGAGGGGTATATCAGGTACTTGGTAAAAACATACTCAGGATTCAGACAATGCCGGTCTCAGAACCGGTATCGGGAGTTATGCATTTTGGTAATACGTTCTACCCTATAACAAAATATGAAAAGTATGTCTTTCAGGATATCCTGATGGATGCAGTAATCGAAAATCCTCATCTTGCTCAGGTGAGAATCTACCACAACGACGAGATACTTGTATATTCATTTGAAAACGAGAAGGAGATTGCCGCGATAACACCGGTAGGGTTTATTGATAACCTGCTGGTGATTGTTACAGAATTTGATATGGGCAACAGCCGTTCGGTACTTACAATCGATGAAAAAGGCAGCATATTCTCCGAGATAATACTTCCGAACCGGTTTTTGCTAAGCGATGTCAGAGACGTAAAGGTATACGGCAACAAGATATACATTCTTGCTTCGGACAAAGACGGTCTCAGAATTTTTGAGTATGACGGTTATACAGACGGCAAAGTCGGAATAACCTACTGGACGAAGAAATTATACGAGATGACGGAGAATATAAATTATACCCAGAATCTTATGGCCCTTACAGCGGTCAAGAGGTCCGAGGCATTATCCCTTGCAAAGCAGTATAATGACCATGTATGGACCGCAAAATCCTGCAATATAGGGACAACTACCTGTACGGACTGGTGCAACAAGCAGAAGACAATCAAACCACCCTCGTGGGTTGTTGTAGGAACGAACACCAGATTCCCTTACTCGTGGGGAGGATTCTCGACGATATCACAGTTCGATCAGGGGCTTGTGGATTGCAAGAAGGCAGGAGATATTCAGACAAAATACGCAGATGGTACCAGTGCCTGTGGCTCATCCTGTTCGGTTGGAGTAGATTGCTCCGGCTTTGTCTCCAGACTATGGAAACAGACTACGAAATATGGGACTTCAACTATTATGCAGATAGCAACCAAAATAAACAAATCGGACCTCAAACCCGCCGATGCCTTAAACGATACAGGCTCCCATATCCGTCTTTTCGTAGGTTTCCGTTCTGACGGAAAGTGGGATATGGTCGAATCGTATGCCGGTTCGGGGTACTGGGGTGTCGGATATACAGTCAGAACACCGGCCGAGAACGACGGATACGACGCAATCAGGTATAATGCAATCGTTGATGATTCAGTTCCAACAAATAAGCCCCCTGTAATCACTCACACACCGGTGACATCTGCTGAAAGCGGGAAGGATATATTAATCACTGCGAAAATCACCGACGACTCCGGAAAAATAGATTCAGCCACTTTAAGATTCAAAAATGAAGGAGAGGCAAATTTTACAGCATTGAGTATGACAGATAAAGGTTCGGGCAATTATGAGGCAAAAATCCCCGCGGCCTCAATAAAAAGTACCAAAATCTATTATTACCTTGCAGCGTGGGACGGGGAATCACCGGTTCAGACGGGTGTAAACAGAAGCATCCTTCCGGAGAAGGCTGAGGATACGACAAATCCGCAATACTTTACTATTACGGTTGTGCAGCCAAACACTCCTCCCGTAATCGTCCATACACCGGTAAGCTCGGCAAAGAAGGGAGAAGATATCATCATATCCGCGAAGATAACGGATGATTCCGGAAAGATTCAGGCGGCAAATATAAAATATAAAAACGAGGGCGATTCAATAATGAAGACTATAACCATGGTAGATAAAGGCGGGAATATATTCGAGGCAAAAATCTCGGCCGCATTTATAACTGCAAATAAAATTTATTACTACATCGCTGCCTGGGATGGCGAGTCGCCTGTTCAGACCGGCCGCAACAGGAGTATTCTGCCGGAGAAGGCGGAGGACCTGATACCTGTATATTTCATCGTCAACATTACAGGGACTTCAACGGACGCAGGTATTGATATCCGGTCAGATACCGGTACCGCTGATGATACATCAGCAGATACAAGTCCAAACGAGGATATCTTGCCGGAAGACAAAGCAAATATACCGGATGAGGGAACAGATACAAATCAGAATACGGATACGATAATCTCCAATGATACATCAGATGAAGACTCAGGTGGTAAAGCTGAAGATATCATTTCTTATGACGACATTAAAAAGAAGACCTCCGACCTCAGTAAACTGGGAGAAGAGGAAGAAGGAGGCTGCGGCTGTACGGTCCTTGAATAAACAGTTTGAACGGTTTGAACAGTTTGAACGGTTTGAGCGGTTAATTAAAAATCAACTCCCGCATTTATCAGATAGTACATCCAGAGGTCCGTGCATTCCTCACAATCTTTAAGACTCTTTGTGTACATCACCCCTAATACAGGACCTGTATATAATCTGCCGAAATGAAAGAGAATACCAAGATCACCGCCGCCGTATATTATATCTTTGAGAAAATCCTTCCTGTATACTGCTGGCCCGGAGACAGGTTTGTCTACATTTACCTCATCTCCGCGGGATAATATAAGGCTCGAACCGGCCCTCAATGTGAGCTTGGGCTCAATCAGTCCGTATCTGTATGAAGTATGAATTACCAGATTCGGAATGGCGGAGACAGTTCCATTTGTGATATATACGAAATCAATCCTTGGCTCAAACGCAAACAGATAGGAGTCGTCATTGAGCTCTAAAAAGTATTTTACGATTCCTGCTCCTGTCTGAAATACCGAATGATTATTCTCGAGGTCGTCCTCACCCTTTGCCCCTGATATACCGAAGACAACTTCGGTATTTTCCTCTGCTCTGTAATCCGCCTCAAGTCCGATACCAACTCCGCTTAAGTCAAATACCTGAGTTGCCGCCCCTCCAAACATCTTTACAGATACGTCACCCTCCTTTTGAGCCTTTAGAGTCCTTGAAGGTGAAAATGCCGGCGGAGAGATTGGCGAACAGGTCGCCCCTGAAAAGACAAAGAGACTTACGATTGAGGAAATCAATAATATAAGTTTCTTCATAATAAACCTCCTTGAACAGACTCATTAACTACCTGTTAATCAAATGTTATGCCAGACTTAAAAAAAGCATGTTTTCAAATGGTTAGGATGGAGTGCCCGGTATATATCTGTGAAAAAAACAAACAGAGAGTGAAAGAATTCACTTGATGATTCTGGCAAATTCACTCACAGGTATTCGCTCGCTCCTGTATGAATTGGCAATATCGGATTCGTCCGCATAGCCAACAGAGAGCCCGACAATAAGTTTCAGATTCTGAGGGACTTTCAGAAAGTTTTTCACAATATCCGGATAATCCGTGAGTGATGCCTGAATAACACTCGAAATCCCCTTCGCGGTTGCGGCAAGGGTAAGCCCGTAGACAAATGCCCCGATATCAAAGACCGACCACTCCGAGAGATTCCTGTCGCAGAAGAGAAAGATTGCAGCAGGCGCATTATAGAATCTGTAATTAGCGAGTTTTGCCTTCTTTAATGCCTCTTTGTCGTTTATATTGACTCCGAATCTGAGAGCCCTCTTCATCATATGGGATTCTATCCTGCTATGTATTTTTTCCGGCCATACGGGCTCTTTAATCTCCGGTGACGGAGTTCTTCCACTCTCAAATTCATTAATTAACAACTTTGATAAATTGCCCAACTGAGGCTCTTTTACTACATAGACCTCCCACGGCTGACTATTCTTGAATGACGGGGCTTTGGAAGCATATTCCAGAATCTCAATGAGTATCCCGTCCGAAATCTCTTTGTTAATAAACTTTCTGGTGCTCATCCGCTTATCTATACATTCGAGTGCAAACATCTTAAACACCTCCGCTTGTCAGCTTTTTTTAATACCGCCCAAGCCGAATGTCCAGAAGAAATTTTGGTTTGAACGGTTTGAACTATTTTACTCTATTAATGAACAGGAACAACCCTCTGATGATTCATCTGTCTTCTTCTGACCGCTGTCATTTTCCAGACTGATATCTGTTACTACGCCCGAATCCTCTCCGGCATCCTCCGAAATTCCGTTATCTTTTTGGATTATATCCTCTGTCGCATCGGTAATTATTGTAGTGTCACTTGTTTCATCTGCCATAGAGACATCCTCTATTATTATGTCGGCAAAATCTTCATAACTGACATCCTTTATATCGGCAGATACATCTGTTATAGCATCCTGTATTAATATATCTTCTTTTATATCGGAGACTGTTATATCAGAAGGCACATCGGCAGATATATCGGAGATTACATCGGTAGCCACATCAGGACCTGCGTCAACAGGTTCACTACATACTATACCTCTTAAGTTAATCGTAAACTTTGACTCTGTAAGTGCCTTATATACCACACAGCACTCACCATCGTTGTTGTTGTAAAGTTCCATACAGGAATCAAAGACATACTGACTGACTGTGGGAATGAGTTCCTTCTTCTGGAGATACTTGTCAATGACGTTGAAATATATCTTTGCCGTCTTTTCAACACCAATGGCATTTTTGATCTTCCACGCGGGATACGCAATAGTGGTCGCACATACATAAGAGGCGTCATACATATCCAGCGGCATCTGACAGTCATCTTTGTGTCCCGGCGGCGGTGGATATTTCGAACAGAGTCTCTGATAACACTGGCCGATATACTCCTTATCTCCCCAGGTAATTGCATCAGGGTCGTAAGGGTCACTATCATTTCTCAGCCACCTGTGCTTCCCGTCCGAATCTATAAGTCCGTTATAACCCATAAGCCAGTTCGGATTCTCGTCTCCCTGCGAGAGTGAACCCATTGTATCACAGAGTCCCTCCTGTACAGAAGCGGATTCGTTTTTCGGATAATTCGAATTATTATATTCCAGTTCCGCAAGTCCTCCCTGAGAGAGCGGTGCGGATAATACCCCGTGAGTATATTCGTGCCCCACCACGTCGTATGATGATGCGAATGACCTGCTCGTATTTTCATCGGGCTGATATACCCATAGCACCATTGCACTATGGCTGTAAATATCCCAGAATGCATTCAGCCCCAGAGGGTCATAGGCCATTTTTTCCAGATATACCCTAAAGCCGTTATCCTTATTCACAATACCTCTTAGACCAAGTGAGGCATACCAGTCGTAAATCCTCTGTGCGGCATAATGGGCAGAGATACCTTCAATCCGTCTTGTCTTTACACCGTCCGGCATTACACCATCCCATATTGAAGCTTCGCCTGAGGAGAAGAGCATTGAAGAAGGCGGGAGTTCACCGGGGAACTGAGCCTGCTGAATCTCATAATAGGTCTTTATGAACTTCGTGCCGAATACCTCCTGAGCACCACGCGTCGTATCTACTGCACAGTAATTATCGGCACAATCTGTATCTGAATATTCATCGGGATTCTTTGCAACCTCCACATCCACACTCTCACTGTTCGTATTCGTTATAGTAACCTTCGTTGAGACAAGTGCCGGCTCATACTTTACGACCTCACCTGTTACTGCATCGATATCGAAAGTACCGCCGTCAAACGGTCTGTCAGGCAGATATGCCTTGATACGATATCTGAGAAGCGGGTTTTCGGTATAAGTAACAATACCGAGTTCGGCTATCCCGGGTTTTACATTCTGACTATTCAGGTGGTTCAGAAGGAGCCCTGTTGCCTCTCTCTCAGAGATAATCTTATCCGGAACAGAGAAACCCCCTTCAAGCGGGAATGAGTGGTCTATTACATAGACAGGATTATTATCTGAGTCTGTGTGCAGAACTACTGTATACCCGAATACCTTATAACCTTTGTAATACTGCTGGAGTTTTATGACATTTCTTCTGTAACCGGTTTTTATCCTCTCGGCCTTATATATGCAGTCCTTACAGTTGATACCGATTTTATCACTCTGAATGAGAAAATTATTTATACCCTGTTCATCAAAAGTAAGTTTTTTGTCGATCCTGCCGTAGATTATCTTCTTGTGATTATCGTATCTGTCGACCGTTACCGTCTCCAGCGGATTGCAGGCAGAAAGACAGATAATAAAAAACCCCATAATAACGGTTATATAGAGTAACTTTTTCATAACACCTCCCGAGGTCTCTTTATAATACCAAATATGCCCGAATTATCAAAGTAAATTCAGATTTCACAATCAAAAGTAAATAGACAATTCGGGAAAAATATTATATCTTAATCCCTGATGATTATTAAGTGTGACAAATGTAATACCTCATTCAAGCTCCCTGATGAAAAGATCAAGCCTGAAGGGACCAAGGTAAGATGCAGCAAATGTAAAAATGTATTCTCAGTATATCCTATAAAGCCGGCAACTCAGCCCGTTGCCGAAGAATTTGAGGAGAAGACAAGGATAGGATTCATACCGGCCCCGTTCGGGGAAGATAAGGACGATGACTCTCCGGTTACAATCAAAAGGCATCAGAATAGTCTCTCGTCCTCTGTAGAATCACTGGGACACGGCATACCTATGTCATCTCCCGAGATAAAAATAATCGAGGATTCAGGACAGGGACTGAGTGAAATAATGTCCGCAATCGAATCCGGACTCAGCAAGCAGGTTCAGACTGAACCGGTCGTGAAGACAGAGTTGCCCGCCAAACCTGCTGATATACCGGACATACCGCTCCCGGATTTTGAAGCCGTCACCAGTACACCTGAGAAGAAGTCGTCACCAGCAGATATTCCGGGCATCGATTCATTGCTCGACAGCATCTCGGATATAAATTCTTCTCCACCTATACAAATCCCGGAAAAAGAAACAACAGATTCTACACCTGAGGAATTACCTGACCTCTCTGCTCTTCTCTCTGCCACAATTCAGGAGAAACCCGCTATACAGACCGGAACAGACCCCAAGCCTACTTCAGGCTTAGTTTCCCCCGATAAACCGAAAGAGCCGGTTATCAGTGCTCAGAAGGATGAAACTGCTCCGCCGGCACCGCAGATTGCAAGTCCGCAGGACAAACTTTCAATGGACATAGATAAGGTCTTCGACAGTCTCTTTGCCGAATCAGAACCTCAGACGCCACCAGAGCAGACAACGCCTCAGGAGAAGCAGGTGAGAAAGACTATGCTCTATATGGAGGCCGTTCCTGTTGCCCATCAGAACGCCCAGAGCATATCTGCACATCAGCAGCCACCTCCCCTGAATATACCTCCTAACCCTACAGAGGCCTTCTCCCTAAGTGATATACCCGCACCGGCGAAGGTCCCCGAGCCACAGCAGATTCAGGACAATCTGCTGAGTGATGACCTCTCGATGTTCTTGTCTCCACAGAATACAGCTCAGCCTCAGATTCCGAAACCTCCCTCACTCAATATGGCCGATGACCTTCTCTCCGAATTATCTGCCCCGCCGGCCGCAAACACACCGGCACCGGCACCGGAGCCCCAGATCAGTAACATCTCCGATAATTTAGGTTCATTCGAATTCGGTGAACTCGGGGCAGACCTTCCGGAGACAAAAAAGCCTGATGATGACAGGAACAGATTTTCACCAAATGCAAACAGGAGCGATGACCTTCTCTCACAGATGGATTCCATCGATATGTCTCCGGTTCAGTCACCTGTACAGAATATCCCGGCAATAGCAAAACCAGCCCCGGTCAGGTCCACAACACAGGAGCCGGCCATCCAGACGTATCAGGAGGCCGGTCAGTCAGAGGAGTTTCCCAGAAAGAGTACCGCATCCGTCCCCCTCAAACCTGCGACTATGGCTCTCAAGGATAGTGAAAAATCAATCAAGAGAGAGGTTGCAAAATGGATATTTACACTTATATTCGGGGCACTGGTCGGACTGATATCGTACTCACCCTCAAAGATCTTTCCTGATATAAATGCCGATATTCTCAAAGCCATAAGGCAACCGTTGATTACCAATTCGATTGTCATAGAGAATCTCTATTTCAGGCAAATAAGCCCGAAAGAGACACTACTGATTTTCACCGGACATATAAACCTCAACAAACCTGTCCCTCCCGACAGCATAATCCTTCAGTTCAGCTTATCTGACCTATCTGGCAACGAGATTATACAGACAGAATACCCGCTCACCTATACGGAAAAATCCGAAGATATTATGAATATAAAGAATATGGAAGAAATCAGGGATTTCATAAGCAAGAACAGATCCAGAATAATCACCCAGAGAAAGAACCCGTTCATAGCCCCTCTTATAATAAGCAATATTGATATAAACGGAGTAAATGTCAAATCCTCGGTTAAAGTTTCCTCTCAATGAATATCAGTGAGATTTTCGAAAATGAGATTAAACCCCGTTTCAGAACCAGTACGGAATTATCTTTTCACAGGTATCAGATAAGGGAAATAATAGAAAAACTGGAACCTGAACTGGTTACAGAGATTCTCAGGACAGTTATCCTGACTCTAAGAGAGGAAGAGAATATATCACTGAGAATAATGAATGCACTTACAGATGTTATGATAAATATCGCCGGCGAAAGTGCTCATCTCTACGAAAAGATAGAGTCAATCTACCTTACTGCCGTCGAAAAGAATTATAATGAGGTCAAATCCTTCTTTATCTCTCCGCCGCCGGTGATGAGTGCTGACCCGAAGGATTTTGAGGAGTGGGACGTCGAACTCTCGAAGGTAACGCTGGGAGAAAGAAAGTCTTTTGCAAAAAGGCTCGACAGAAAGATGGTAGAGAGGCTGCTTAAGGACCCTACACCTGATGTCATCAGAATTCTGCTTTTGAATCCGAGGCTCTTCGAAAGTGACGTCATTGCCCTCGGGGCAAGAAGGCCGAATTTCGCCCCGGTCCTTCTGGAAATCTACAATAGTTACAGGTGGAAGAACAACAGACGGATAAGAACAACACTGGTCAGAAATCCTTACTGCTTTCCGGGATTATCAATCAAACTGACATACCTTTTGCCAAAGACCGAGCTTGTTCAGGTCAGAAACGACACAGAGATTCACCCTGTAATAAGGGAAGTCGCAAGATATCTCACCTCGTAATTTACAAATTTTCACAGGAAGTCGGCGGATTTTTGAAAAATCGACTCAGATAGGAATCAGCTTGAATCTGTTTTCGGAGACGGTCTTTACCTTAAATTCCAGACCACAGTAAAGACAGACAAGTTCATCATCGTGCTTGAACCCGTCATTCATAGGATTATTGGCATCACAGTTCGGGCAATCGAACTCATAAAACCGTATTCTGGCAAGAGGAACCGAAGGCTTTACATTCGGCTCCTCGTCAAAATCCCTGTCTTCGTCAAACATAAATTATCTTTCGGCCTTCCACTTGCCGGTCAGCTTGCCGTTAAAGAGTACTTCGATCTTGCCGTTCCAGACACCATCTTTCAGGTGGTCTGCATATTTATCCTTATCATCATCGACGATCTTTGCAGAACCTGAGAATGTCATCTTGGTCGGCAATCCCTGTTTTGCGAGCCAATCCATAAGTGCCTTGGGGAGTTGTTTCTTTGCGACCTCACAGGCTGCCTCTACGCCGGGAACAGAACAGATACTCCCGTTGGACATATCACAGGCCATATCATCGACTGCCTGCTGAACCTCTGCACAGTCAATCATATTTTCGACAGCATCTTCAAGTGTATCATAACCGGTCGTAATCTGTGTAATGAGATTGACCAGATAATTGATCAGTTTGTATGCCTCAAACTCTACCTGACGTTCCCTTATAAAGAGAGTATCACAATCCACCACTCCGACAATAGGTCGGTTTTCGGTCATTTTTATATCCGCATCTCCCATAGCGATATCCAGCTCTGCACACTGAGGCCAGTTGGGGTCCTGTCTCCCTTTCGGGCACTGGTCGATCCACCATACAACAATACTCTCCCACTGCTCCTTGCCGTTTACCATATCCGGAACCTGTGTATTCCAGAGTTCCATAACCCCGAGCACTTTCATCTGCTGCAGAATATTTGCAAGGGCATTGAGACCGTGGATAAGATTCGGAACCCATGGCGGCACATACTGTTTGATGAGGTCCTGAACGAGTGCTTCGAGAATATCTCCGATAATCGGGATATTACCGATATCTCCCAGATTCCCTTTGAATACCTGGTCGATGAAATCCAGAGGCTCGGCCAGTTTCGGCAGACCGAGGAGCGCATTCGAAAGGTCAAAATCGTGTTCGGTATACCAGAGACCCGTCACATCCTCATCTTCCATATCCCCGCACTTGGGCTTCGGGACACATATTCCGTCCGCACAGATATTATCCTGCGGGCAATCAGAATCCCTTATACAACTGATGCACTTGCCATCTTTGCAGAATCCGGTCGGGCAATCGGCATCTGTCTTGCAGTCCTGACCACCGCCGGGGACACAGGTATTATTCTCGCATATATAACCGTACGGGCAGTCCGATATCGAATCGCAACTGGTCTTGATCTCCTTACACTCCCCGTTCTGGCAGTAATAATTGGGACCGGGACAATCGGCATCTGTCTTGCAGGGCTTAATATCGGGATTATCTGCCACACAGGAAGGTGACTGACCGGGTCCGCCCGGATCCAGATGATAACCCGGAGGGCAGGTAGTTGTTGCTTCACAGACATTATTTATGCAATCGTAGCCGGACGGACAGTCCTCTTTCTTCTGACAGGCAATCGGGTCATCCTTATTTCTGCATTCACCGTTTATACAGACGAGACCGTCACCGCAGTCCTTGGAGGTCTTGCAGCCCGCCGTGCAGCTCGACTCGGCATTGACCACGATATGGAACTGAACACTCGGGACACCTTCGGCCTGAGCAAGAACATTATAATCCCTCGCCTCTTCACCTGCGTAAAGTGTTGCAGTTGCAATACCAGAGAGATTTGTATCGACCTGAACAGTATCACCGCCGGAGGGGTCAAACTTTGCCGTAATCTGTTCCTGCGCAGCCTTCACAATACTGAATGTAACCTGTTTCCCCTGAATCGGAATCTCACGGCTCTGCTTGCTTGTATAGTCAATCTGGGTCATTTTGACCTGCAGCGTAACCTTCTGCTTTACACACCCCTGTCTCTCTGTGGGTCCCACTGCCTTCATCGAGGAACCAACCGGCTTTACAATAATGCTAAGATAAATTGGCTCCACCTCGTATTTAGAATTATCCACGGTCTGGGGTGAAACCATAATCTGTATCTTGGTAACTGTATTGGTCGGGAAATTCTTACCAACCTTAACTTCTATATCAGCCCTTCCGTTGGTATCCGTGGTGACCGTGTTTCTGGAAAGCTGTGAATCCTTCGCATCCTTGACAAACTTTAAGGAGAGATTTTCGTTGGGGAGTCCCTTTGTTGCCTTATCGTCTGTTTCAAAGTACAGGACTGTAAATTTCTGAGTTGTATCAGGGATAGCGTTTACCTGAGCCTGACCAACTACCACCAGACCCCTTTTCAGCTGCGTCTTCGTATTCCCGCCCGGAGTCGGGTCGTCAGAACAGGTAATCAGAGTAAATGAGGCAATCAGGAGAAGAACCGTTATTTCCTTCAAATATCTTCTGTAAGTCATAACTGACCTCCTTGGAATATGCTTATACTATATTCCATCTATAATTATCTCAGAAAACCTGATGTTATCATATACGACATTCATCCGATAATTCTAACTCCTAATAAGAAGGCATACAGAACTTGACGAGAGGCACATTCGGAATCTCCTTACATACTGTTGCGACCTTGAATCCGTAGATAGTTGCATCAGGACAATCCCTGTCTTCTGCACAGGGAATTTCACAGACTGAGACATTGTATTGCTGTACCTCAATACAGACCATATCTTTTGCGTTCGTAAGTCCGCAGGTATCCTGCTGATTGTTGCAGTTCATCTTGAAAACATCCTTTAACCCCTGACAGGTCGAGGCCTGAATCAGGAGCACATTTGAGAGTTTTGCATAGTCGGGATAGCATACTTTCACATTCCCTCCGGAAACGGCCTGCTTGCTGACACAGTAATATCCCTTGGGACACTCCGTATCCTGTGTACATGGCCATGCACAGGCTCTTTCGAGTTCCTGCCCCAAAAGAGTCTTGTTAATCACACAGTAATTCCCGGTCCCACACTCAGAATTCTGTGTACAGGTCTCGCACTGAGCCTTTATTCCTGATTCGACACACTTATGATAGAGAGAATCGCACTTGGGCTTATTTGCATCCTTGCAATCCGCATCGGCAAGACACTCGACACACTTCTTATAGAACGGGTCACACTTCATATTATTTGCACAATCTTCGTTTTTCAGACACTCCCTGCAGACATTTCTGTCATCGCAGAACGGGAGTGATTTCGGACAGTCACTCCCCGAGAGACACTGAACACAGGTATTATCGGATTTGCAAAGCGGCTTCGAGGCATCCTTACAATCCCCATTCTCCACACACTCAACACAGAGCCCGTCCTCCTCCTTGCAGACTTTCGGGGAACAGGCGCCGTCATTATAACAGTAGATACATTCGTGGTACTTCACATCACAGACCTTGCCGTTACAGTCATCGTTCTTCGTACAGGGATAGCAGACCTTTTTGGTATCTTCGCAGCCAAGAATCGGATACGGAGGCTTGCAGTAATATACAGTATATCCCTGAATATCCTGTGACGAACAGTTGGGATAGCATTTCTTTGTAAACGAATCACACTGCTCACCCTCCTTACAGCCATCTTTGGTACAATCAACCGATGTATCACACTTGTGATTTACACAAAGACCGGTCTTACACTGATTACTCATCACACACTCATAACACTTATCACTGGACGGGTCGCAATACGGAACCAGCGGAGGACAATCGGCATCTGTCTTACAGTCCTTGAGCGGATCACACTTATGGTCGGTACAGCTGTTTGAGAGACAATGCTTGTTCTCAACACACTCATAACATTTATTATCGGTTATATCGCAGTAAGGCAGTTTGGCATCCTTGCAGTCTTTATCCGTGTCACAACCTGTAAAAGGCTCACAGATATGGCTCGTACATACACCGGACCTGCAGTGAGCGCCATCCGTACACTCATAGCACTTTCCATCGGCTTTCTCACAATACGGCTTCTCGGGTGTTGTACAGTCCCTGTCATCCGCACACTCAGGCGCCTCGAGACAGACTCCCTCCTGTGAGCAGAGATTACTCTCACAGTCTTTATTTTCGATACACTCCACACACTTTCCATTTTCACCAAGACCGGCATTGCAAAGTTTTCTTGAAGGGAATTCTTCGGGAGGACAGTCTGCCACAGTAACACATCCCTCTACACATTCGGTATTCTTACATATATGTCCGAGTTTGCAGTCGCTGTTCTTTTTGCAACCCGAAGTGGCATCAGGACCGGATATTACATCTTCTGATGCATCTTTTACGGAAATATCATTTAATATTATGATATCACCCTGTGCATCTGTCTGCTGTGTCTGTTCACCTGTATCAGAGGTGCACTGAAAGAAAAGAATCGAAAAACCCATAATAACAGAGAGCAGTAATAATCTTTTCATCTTAAGTCCTCCTGAAATTACTGCTCATTATACAACTATGCATATATTAATGCAACAAATCTTTGATTTTCAGGTAAAACCGGACTTTTTTTTCAAAAAAACGAATCAATAAATGGCAGTCTTTATATTCATACCGGAATTATCCCGTTACAATTTTTCTGCCCCGTGTGACACGGGTGACATTCTTCGGCCATAGGGCACCTCTGAACAGAGATGGTTCGCTGTATAGGGTTTTGCGGGAGACCCAGTTTTTTTGCAACAGAGCAAAGGGTGAGGTCATTCTTTCCGGATTATTCTGACCATTATGAGCTCCTGTCCCATCAGAAGCACATCTCCGTCATTGATTATCTCGGAACCTCTGACCTTGAGGTATATCCCGTTTGCGGAATTCAGGTCTGTCAGCAAAAATCCGCCCTCGGACGAAGAGATGGAACAGTGCGTCGAGGAAAGAAATTTATCCTGCGGGAACAGTATATCCGCCTTCTCCCTTCCTATCGTCAGGGGTGCGGGTCTGAGATATAAATCCCCCATCTTTCTGCTCCCCAGAATCTGCTGAATCATCAGATACTCTCTGTCAGGGATAAAAGACCCGTAAAATGTCGTGCCATCGGGCAGAATATAAGGAGTCAGGCTGCTGAGAACACCCAGAAACTTCAGTATCTGTGAACCACAGATAAATACATCGGATGCCTTGACCGGCCTTGACCCTATAACCTTTCTGAAAACACCGTTGTAGGAGCCTGCATCCACAATCCTGAGCCCTTCAACCGAATTCTCGATCCTTGCGTGTATAGGTGAGAGGTACCTGTCATTCTCAAAGCTGATATCGCACTTGTTTCTTCCGATACTTACCGAAAATGCATTGGTGGAAGAGAACAGCAGACCACGCCCGCCCTTATTGACATGAAAGATCTGAATTTCCTTAATGACAGAACCGCCCTCTTCCCTCAGCACAGACATACACCTGACACATAGATTCTCACCCCACTTGTTCAGAAATCTGCATTTGGGACAGACAAGACCTAATACAAAACCCATAGCCGGCTCCCTGATATCAGAATGACTGGCATTTTTTTACAGAGGACTTCTGCATATGTTTTCTCATATTGAGCTCGGAGGCCTTCGGTGCCGAAATTATAATAACCTGAAAGCCATCTGCAGATACCTTTTCGATCTTCCCCTTGTACCTGCACTCCAGATCACAATCCCATTCGACACAATCTCCCTTCCTGAGCGACTCGTAACCCTGTGGTGCCGAATAAGAAACCTTGTTCTGAATCTTCGGTCTGGTCTTTTTGTCGTAAACAGAGAGACTCCCGAAAAATCCGACCTTCTCAACCGATACGATCACATCCTTTTTGAGTTCATAATCAAATGAGCCGTCCTTCTCTTCAATCTGAGACAAATTTGCCTTGAAAAGCGGTCTGAAATTCTCCCTGAGATAGGAGAGCACAACCGAACTCTTCCCCTTCATATTCATATTGCAGATACTGACCTCATACAGTTTCTGTTCGTTATACCTTAGTACAACTTCGAACTGGTCTCCCGCATACACAAATATTCTGCACTCGTCGCTCTCCCCTGCCGCACAACTGCACCCCGAAGAGACGGAACCCTCATTCAGAAAATCTCCGAATTTACCGGAGACAACCTTTTCGGGAGACAGACCAAAGTTAATCTGGTCTGCATACCGGACAAATCTCATTATGAATGCAAGGTTGCCAAGCATATTCCTGTAAACGCGGTTTTTATCTGATTTTACAAACTTCTCCTGCATTAGAGTCAGCCTTTTTCTGGCTGCAGGGTCAGAATGCTTGATGCATATCCTGAATGACTCTTCAATCTTCGAAGAGGCTTCATCAGAGGCACTTTCGATACTCTCCATCACCGATTCACACTTCTTAACTATATCTTTGTCAAGCTCCTTCAGACCCAGCCTTTCGTAAATCAGCAATATAAACTGCAGCGAATCATAGCCTGTCTGTTCATCTTTCAGTTCATTTCCGAGCCGGATAACAAGTTTGTTTCTGATATTCTTCAGAAATCTGGAATCCTTAAATGCATTCAGGAAAGCATCGGTCTCACTATACAGTCTTGCAACCTCCACATTACTGCTTGCCGAAATATTCTGTATGTTCTCTGCCCACTTGAATTCAATAATAAACATAAGACTCTTTTGGGCATCATCCTTTCTGAGCGGCATCATTTTGGCTATATTCACAGCGCAGCTGACCGCATTTTCGTAATTCGTTATATCCACAACCGACCTTTTGAAGTAAAGTTCTACATTGCCCAGAAGAGTATCGGAGAGTTCTCTGATATTCTCTTCCCCTTCGATATGTTTTTTGTTTAATTCGATGTTGTTCAGAACATCCACAACCCTGTCCTGAAGCAGCTGAAAGGAGGTATTGTCGGATGCAAAGACAGTCTGAATCTGCCTGATAATATCCGCCTTTATTATCTCCGACAGCTTGAGTTTCAGAAATGACACATCCAGATCCTTAATTCCGCCCGAAAGACTGAGAAAATTCCTGAGCGCCTCCCTGTAAAGCTGCTTCTCCTCATCACTGATAGGTGAAATCCGTTTGAGCATCTCGGCGAGTTCCCTTATATCGTTCTCATCGATACCCACGCTGACAGACCCTGCAATATCGAAGGCAGTGGTTTTGACCTTCTTATTGTCCTTTAAGATCTCTACACGCTTTTCGGTCACATTCAGGGATGAATATTTTGCCTTCTTCAGAAGAGTTATAATGTAATCGTCCGAAAAACCCATCTTTTTGAGCCTCTTCTCCAGTCTTTCCGAGAGATTTGCCTTCAGACCGCTTATCGCCTCTTCCTTATCATCATACAGAAAGAGCTTGCCGCTGAATTCCTCGGAAAGAGTCGTAACAACATTCTGCTGGGCATATACCGTGGCAGCAAGAAGAATCAGACAAAAAAAGATAATACCTCTCTTCATTTCAACACCCCGTAACAGAACTTCTGATAATACTGCTGATAAATTTTCTGACAAGCAGAACAACCTCCTCAGGTTTCGATATATCATATCGCGTAGGAGGCTCCTTCTTTTCGCCTATCTCCAGAGACGCCTCGATGTATGTTATATCCCTGACCCCGGCAATATCGTCAGTCGGTACGACTATATTGAGTACCGGCATAAAATTCAGATATGTGCTGTTTTTCTGGTCGATAGCCGTATTCACCACAATATTCTTTGCAGCAGAAGAAGTAATGAGAATCAGTCCGATCGTCCGTATGTCCAGAAGCCGCCTGAACGGAGCAAGATGTTTATTGACAGGGACGAGATATATATCAAGGTCGGTCTCGGGATTACGGATATGCCCGAGTTTCCCGTAACCTGCCTGCGAAACGAAATTATAGTCCAGAAGCTCCACCTCATTGATGGATTTCAGAACCCTTATAAACTTCTTGACGAGTGTGCGGTTGGGACAGACCAGCCCTATTATCGCACCTAAGATAGAGTATCTCTTGTAGAGATTTTCGTTTATATAGTATGCAAGCGCCCGCCACTCCTCCTCACTCAGAATTCCTGTGCTCTGTGATGATGTCTTCTGAATCAGCTCGCTCACTTCATTGAGACTCACAACCCTGATTGCCCCGGAACCGATAAGTGAGCGCAGAGTTGTAAGAATCTCCAGATCAGTGTACGGGAGTATATCCAGCAGTTCCTCGAGCATACGGGGATTCTTCAGTTCGCTTATTACATCCTCGGCAATCGGATGGAGACCCGACAGTTCCCTTATCTTCAGCTCATCAGTAACAAAGAGATTACTTCCGCTGAAATTCTCGGATATTATCTTCTTGGATTCATCGAGCTGTCTCATCCCTTCCATCAGTATGTTGTCGAGAGTTCCCCTGAGAGATATCTGCTCGCTCATAATATCAGGCTGAAAGATGAAATCACCTTCTGACAACCCCAGGAGTCTGTACATAGCCTTCTCACCGAATATCCTGCCTGTCTGGGCGTGAATTATCTCACCGTTTCTGAGAAAAATGCTCGCCTCCAGATTCTGATTCTTTATTTTCAGAACACCGGTCTTTTTATTCAGGGCAAAGACCTGCATAAGGTCCGGGAGCGATATCTCCGATAGTTTTCCCTCGAATGCCCTTGTCGAGGATTTGAGCATATCTGCCGTATCAATCTTGTGAAAAATGTTCTCGACCATCCTGACAACTGCATTTATATCATAAGGCTTGTTTATCTTGCTCTCTGTAAGGGTGGTAAAACCTATCCTGTCTGTCGCCCTTCCGACAATGATAATCGGGATGTGCATGGTGCGGGGATTCGACCTGACTATCTGAATGAATTTCTTAAAGTGTATGAGCGGCAGGGCTGCATCATAGAATATCAGATCCGGGAGATGTGTAATGACAACCTCTATTGAGTTGGAACCGTCATAGGTATAAACCACCCCGTAACCCTTCTTCCTGAGGGCATCACCGAGCTGCACAGCGGCTTCCTTGTCCTTGTCGGCTATAAGAATAAGTCTCGGGGGATTTTCCTTCAATTTGAAATCTCCTTGAGCTGAAGACCGTTGGAATTAATAAATCTGGTGAAAAGTTCAAAAATCAGATATTCATCACAGGTCGAAAAGCCGTAATACCTGTCATACTCATTTTTAAGCATCAACCCGTATGAGCCGGCTGCCGATAAAACAAAGAGTGCAGTATATCTCTGCCACAGGTCGTTGTTCTGTTCGACGAGATTGATATTCTTGAACTTGAACCCCTCTCTTTCCATCTTGCTCACAACAAACATCTTTGCATTGGGATTCTTGTATCCTACAAGCCCCGAGAGAAGACTTGCAACCGCCGAGGAGGATTTTCCGATGAAGAGCATCCAGATTCCCTCATTCGAAACACTTCGGATAAAGGACGCGACCTCCCCGATATGGTATTCCATTTCCTTATGACTGAAAAAGAGGTGTGAATTCTGTTCGGACGACTGCTCGACGGAGAGAAACATTACGGACGTCTTCTCCTTATTATCACCGAAGTAATTCTCGTAATCCTCATACGAGCCTATCAGATAATCCATTATCTGGTAAAATCCCATCTCTTCAAGGTGGTGTCTGCGGTAGATAGATTCCCTTATCGACTTGATTTTGCCCGAACAGGTATATATCAGACTGTCATAATCACTGCCGTTTGCCGGAAATGATGCCGCCCCCATAGAGACCGACAGAGGGATATACTTATCCAGAAAGTTTACAAACTGCTCCGACCTGAAATTGTTGAGAGACCTGCTAATATACGAAAGGGCACCCATATAATCTGTATCAGGCATAACCAGAAGAAACTCACTCTCGGATATCCTCGATATGACATCGGAGGACCTCAGTCCTGCCGAGATATTGTTTACAAGCCATTTCGAAAGATTTTCGTACATATCCTTATTCATATTGAGCCTGAAATACTCTGCATTATCTATGACTATTTCGACGACGGAAAACGGCCTCTTATACCTCCTTGCCCTGTAAATTTCCTTGCCGGCATAGTCGATGAAATATGCCATGGAATAGAGGTGGGAGTCCTTCTCCCTCAGAAGGGAGTAGGATGCAAATTCGAAATACCTGCAGTTCCTGATAGCTATCGCCGAAAACTCCGCTATAAGTGATGCTATCCTGATATCATTCTCCAGAAATTCCCCTGAAATCTTCTCGACAAGTTTAACTATCCCGTAAAGTTCCTTATAATATACGAGCGGGAGAATAATATTCCTCTTTTTGTCTACTGTCTCTCCTATTACCGCACCTTCGCCGTTCGAGAGTTCAGAATCCTCGATTACCTTGCTGCCGAAAAACTGATTCTGCAACGGGTGTTCGGTAAGACTGAATGTAAAGGGATATGATTCTGTATGAACGAGCCCTCTGTATGACTCGATTCTCAGGATATTCTTGTCCTTCCTGTCAGGAATCCAGAGAATCGCACCCTGTACCTTGAGGACGGATACAAGTGTCTCAACTATTGCATCATAGAGTTTGTCCAGTTCAATAAATGTAAGAAGTCTGATTATCCTGTCATATATCTGCTGGAGGTTGTAACTCCCGCTCTCCATCAGAATACGGCTCTTTTCCTCGTTCTCTAACCTGCGTCTGTATACCGAATCGATTACTGAGAGCAGGTCATCTGCCGAGACCGGCTTTACGATGTACTCATCGACTCCCTTCCTCAGAAGACTGAGAGCGAGCCTTGCCTCGTTCTTCTGGGTAATTACCGCTATCGCAAGGTCAGGATATTTTTCCCTGAGTTCAACGGCAAGAGATGCTCCGTCGTAATCAGGCAGGATGATATCCACAATCGCAAGGTCTATCTTGTTTTTCAGGAGTTTATCCTTTGCGTCAAGACCATTTGATGCCTCGAACACAAAATAGCCGTTCTGCCTGAGCACATCCGAAATCATTCTTCTGAAGAGCTCGTCATCATCGCATATCAGAATATTTTCGAAACGTTCAAGCATCAGAAATCAATCCCGAAAACCCTCTTGGCCTCTCCGCTCATCAAAACAATATTGCGGACTGTATCATATTTTACCCGCAGAATACCTCCGGGCAGTCTAACCTTTACAAAGACATCCTTATCCAGAAGATTCTGCTTTACACCTGCAACCACTACCGCACAGGAACCCGAGCCGCAGGCAAGCGTAATACCTACACCTCTCTCCCATACCGAGACATCTGCCTCTCTCCTGCCTTTGAGCCGGACGAGCTCGACGTTCGTAAAACGCGGAAATAAAGGATGCCTTTCAACAAACGGCCCGACTGTATGAATATCATCGGGCGAGAATTTTCCGAAACTTACAAAGTGAGGATTCCCCATCGAGACCGCCATACCACGGATAATACGGTTCCTCATCTGGATTTTCAGGATATTTCCGGCAGATCTGACCGGTATCTTCTCCGGCTCGAGAACCGGCGAACCCATATTCACTGTAACGGTATCTACCTCGTTGTCCCTGACAGAATAATCACAAATCTGGATTCCCTTAAGAGTCTCGACATTTACCGGCCTGATTCCTTTTCCCTTTCTGTAAAAATCCACATAATGCTTTACTGCACATCTTATGCCGTTTCCGCACATCTCGGCCACAGACCCGTCTGCATTGTAGATATGCATAAAGAAGTCTGCCTTTTTCGAGGGAAGAATGGTCAGAACACCGTCTGACCCCACACCGAAATGTCTGTCGCAGAGGGAAACCGCATCACCGGGCCTGATAAGCCTTCCGGTCTTTAATGAATCAAAGAGGACAAAGTCATTTCCGAGTCCGTGATATTTATAGGCTTTCCCGAATTTTTTCATATGGCTATTCCCATTTACCCTTCTTCTTATGGCCATCTATCTCCTTATCGATCTCCTCGAGATACAAAGCCATTTCCTTATTCATATCGGTATAGAGTGCCCTGCAACTGTCATCATTTGCATCCTCAAGGGCTCTCTGTGAAAGGATTCTGAGCGATTCACAGAGATTCCTAATCATAAGGAGATTATCATTAAACCTGTTTATCATTCTTATCCTCCTGTCCAAGCGTATATCAGAATCAGTAAAAAAGATGAAGAAACACAAAAAACAGATTATTTGTCAAACTTCTCCTTTATCTGGACCTCTTCACCCGGTTTCACATTAACTTTATGCACTGCCTCTTTACCATCGCTCTTTCTCAGGACTACCGTATGACTGCCCGCCTTAACTTCGTGCTTTTTCAGGGCAGGAGTGGCCGTACCAAGCTCCTTCCCGTCTATGAAAAGATACGCCCACGGATAGGCCGAAACAACGATAAATCCCGTACCTGAACCGGTTGCCTTCTCTTCCTTCTTTGCAGTCTTAACTTCTTCCTTCTGTGCTACCGGTTTCTCCTTCTTCTCCGCACTCACCTCAGCCTTTTTGAGTTCCTCATCTATTGTAAAATCGCCTTCTTTATCGATTACAACTGATTTTTTAACTGTCGCATAGGATGGTCTGGATATCTCGATATCGAACTTGTCACCTACCTTTGCGTCCTGCGAATAAGGTGTCTGCCCTGCCTTCCTGCCGTTTATCAGGACCGCTGCCCCCTTCGGGTTGCTGTTGATAATGAGTTTCGCTAGTGGTTGTTTGAGTTCAAAACTTAGTTTCTTCGTCTCGTTTTCCGCGACAGAGAACTTGTCCTCTACGCTCTTGAATCCCGAACGTTCGATGAGAATGGTATGCTCGACAAGGGCAAGGACCTTTGTATTCATCGGTGTGACACCGGATTTTATCTGACCATCAATAGTAACCGTGGCACCGGGCGGGATGGTCTCTATCTCTACAGTGCCATAGACCTCTTTTTCGGCCTTGAGAATATAATTGTTTGAAAATTTTTCGTTGTTCTTAAGATTGACAACCTCTTTCAGGGTAAGAAAACCCTTTCTTTTTATCTCGATTGTATGCTGACCCGCTGTAATCTTCGGATTTTTATAAGGGGAAGACGACCCTACCTTTACTCCGTCTATAAACAACTCCGAATCAGGGGGAGTATAGAGAATCTCCATACTTGCCTCGCCTATCTCCTCTGTCTTTGTAACCGACTTAATTACAACTATCAGAAAGACAAGCGCCGCCACCACACCTGCGGCAATAAAGACCATCTTGTTTACACCGCCCTTTTTGATTTCCGCTGTCTGGGGCTTCTTTATCTCTGCAGTCATCTTGGGCTTTGGGGACTGTGGCTGTATCTTCGGGGGAGCCTTGACCACAGGCTTTGTGCTCTCTTCTGTGGCAAGCTCTATTGGCTCATCGTCCTGTGTCTTCAGCCCTATCTCATTGCCGAGCGGGGGCGCAGAAGCCGCCTTCTGTTCTCCTCCGAAGACAACCGTCTTTGCGTTATCAAGTTCACCGGGTACCGGAGGGGGTACTGGATTTGAAGGTTTTGAAGCAGGTTTTCTGACTTCCTTTACCGGTGCTGCGGTCTGCGGCAGGGAAGAACTCTGCTTCTTGGAGTCGTCCTGCGCATTATCCCTTGCGATATCATCCGCAAAGAGCGTCTTCATAAAATTGCCGAGGTCTTTTCTCGTAAAGAGAATCCCCTGAGATATCATAAACCGCTGAATATCCTCAGCCATCTCTGATGAAAACTGATATCTGTCATCGGCATCCTTTGCAAGCGCCTTGAGAATAATCTTCTCGAGTGATTCCGGAATATTGCGGTTGTATGCCGTGGGTGGCATTATCTCGACATTACGGACCTTTTCCAGTGTAGAGAAATCGCTCTCGCCCACGAAAAGCCTCTCTCCCGTCAGGATTTCATAAAAGATAATGCCTAAAGAGAAGATATCGGACCTTCTGTCGAGCGGAAGACCTCTGACCTGCTCGGGAGACATATATCCGAACTTCCCCTTGAGTATTCCTGCCTGTGTCTTTGAGGCCTTGTTGGCGGCCTTGGCGATTCCGAAGTCTATGACCTTTACATCTCCTTCATACGCAACGAGAATGTTCTGGGGACTCACATCCCGGTGAACAATGTTGAGGTCCCTGCCCATCGAATCCTTCTTACGGTGAGCGTAATCCAGACCTTCGCACACCTGAGTAATAATATAGCAGGCCGCGGGGATAGGCATTATTTCGCCGCGTTTTCTCAGTCTTTCGAAGATTGCCCTCAGGTCTTTTCCGTAAACATATTCGAGGGCAATAAAGTATGTATCTTCAATCTTTCCGAGGTCGAATATCTGGGCGATATTTGCGTGGTTGAGCTGGACTGCGATCTTCGCCTCATCTATGAACATCGTAATGAATTCTTCGTCTTCTGCAATATTGGGGAGAATCCTTTTGATTGCAACAAGTTTTTCGAAACCTTCCACTCCGTATGCCTTTGCCTTGAATACCTCTGCCATACCTCCAACGTTAATCCGGTCAAGCAGATAATATTTACCATATGGAATTGGTTTTCTCACACAAACCTCTTATAACAAGATAAAAATCAGTAATACTATTATTTCATATATGTAATAAAGTCAATATTTTTGCAAAGAAAAATGTAAGAAAGGCCATCTAAATATTATATTTGTATTGATAAAACTAATAAATCAGACCCGGTTATCTGCTCTTCTTCAATGCCTTCGAGGCCGAAAGGTACATATCATAGAGTTTCGAAACAGGATACCTGAGAAGAGACTTTCTGTAATCCTCATCGACCTTCTTTGCGTTTGGTCTCTTTGCCTTGAGGATGACCTCGATCACCTTATCCTTGCCCAGTTCACTGACTTTCTTCGCATTGTTGTATAGTTTCATCAGCTTCTGATTGGTCTGGGATTTGAGCTTCTTTTCGATGTCTTCAGGTAGTGTTTCGCTGAGCGATTTCAGAAGAGATACTACCTCGGCTACCAGCTTCTCCTTGGAACCGAATTCCTTTTTTACTCTTGCAAGCGGTGATAACTTCATAATCATCCTCCAAAAAAATCAGAGAAACGGCTTACTAACACAAAACAGCTACAAATGCAAATATTTTTTATTTCCGGTGTTGTTCCAAAATAGAAATGTTACATTATCTGCAAAGTAGAAATGTTACATTTAATAGGTTTGGATATAAAGAAAAGTTAGGGATTAAAGTGGAATTACAGGGAAAAGTATATGTTTCCCTATGGGGGG
>Ga0067045_1001104_pt1 | contig 50140 bp, 50 predicted proteins | sample TerdegcTABiofilm_FD_59184 | JGI IMG/M metagenome (GOLD analysis project Ga0067045, IMG submission 59184) | Combined Assembly of (Gp0054472, Gp0054536) Wastewater bioreactor microbial communities from Singapore -Terephthalate degrading...
ATGGAAATGACTCATTGTACTTCTGTAGATGATTGGGTCAAGAAACTAAAGACTTTCCCCCTCTGGGCAATTCTTAGCGGTTTTTCTCCTGATGATGTCCCGGGGGTCGGAACCTTTTACGATTTTATGAAACGCCTATGGCTAGCTGATTCTCCCCATCTCTCTAAAAAAGGTGACGCAAACCTAAACGTAAACCCGGAAAAGGCAAAAAGAAAGGGGAAAAGGCGCCAATCCATAAGCCTGGCATTGTGAAAGGTCTGGCGGAGCGCTTTTTATCCCACCCGCCGAAATTTAAAATTCGTCCCCATGCCCCCTTGCGGCGGATTTTTAAAGAATGTTTTGTACTGCCTTCCGCTAAGTTGGGCCTTTTGGGGGATATTGAACATCTCCGTGTTGCTGGAGATGGTTCTTCTGTCCGTACCGGGGCCAGCCGGTACGGAAAAATAACCTGCACCTGCAGAAAGCGGGGGGTCTTTAACTGCCGGTGTCCACGCCGTTACAGCAATCCAGACGCTTCATGGGGCTGGGATAGCTACCGTGAAGAGTATTATTATGGACGCGGCCTTTACGCGTTCTCGGCAGCCGATAGCCCTTACGACCTGCCGGTATATTTACTCTTCCACAAGGCAGAGCGACATGACAGTGTCGCTTTCGTCCCTTCATTCTTTGACTTGTTGCGCCTTTACCCTGAATTCAAGTTCGAAGAATGTTTATTGGATTCAGCCCATGACGCTTATGCTATTTATGAGCTTTTGCACCACTATGACATGAGCGCTGTTATCGACCTGGTCACATCATGGCTTATCACGGCTACTGTAAAGACCGCCAAAGGCACAAGTGGCGTTGCCCTATGACCCGTAAAAAATGGAACATTAAGTGTGACAACCCTTGCTCGGACTCGAAGTATGGCAGGGTATTTTATACCCGTGAACAAGATAACCTGCGATATTTTACTCGCATCCCCCGTGANACGCCTCAGTGGAAAGCTCGTTATAAACGTCGAACCACTGTCGAAAGGTACTTTAAACGCCTGAAAGAAGACTATCTGCTTGAACGCGGAGGTAAAATCAGGAGTTCGATGACCTGGTACTTTAGAGCTTTTGTTGCCAGTATGTGTTTGCATGTTGACGCATGGGTCAGCCACCAAAGCTTGGATATCCGTCCAGTAATCTTACAATGGAAGCGTGAAATTAACTCTCAGGCAGCTTAATCTTTAGCTACTATTAACCTGTTTGCAAACCTAGTTTTTACCATTTACTAGGTTTCTTTGGCATGCCTGCATTGGCATATCCTACCAGACCTATGGGCATTTTTTCGCTCATTCTACCTTAAAACAGCTTACAACGGCCATTTTCATCCTCTATTGCTGCCGCTTGTGACACGGGAACTACTCTAATTCCCGAGAGCCTACAATCTCTTTTATTTTTTTAAATACTGCTTCAGGCGATATATCATACATGCAATACTTTTTCTGACACTCATGGAATTTCCCATCTCTATAACATGGCGAACACTCAAATTTCTCACCACTCCAAAAATAAAAGCTTTTCCCATTTGTAATTGGAGCCTTTTCTACCGGATAAGTCGGCCCAAATATTGAAACAACCGGTATATTAGCGCAGGCCCCTATATGCATTGGGCCGCAGTCATTAGTAACTAATAAGTCACACTTTTTTAACAAAAGGTAAGTAGCTTGAATTGAGAATTTTCCTGCCATATCAAAAAGTCTTTTTTCATTATAGCGCTGAAAAATTTTACATATATTACTTGTAAATCTTAAATCTGAAGGACCGCCAATTAATATTACAACAAAATTATTTAGTAAAAGATAATCAATTAATTTAATATAATACTCTAAAGGCCATCTTCGCATGTCCATCTCTTCTTTTACATTCGTAGCCCCACCAGGAGCTATTGCAACAACCGGCACATCATTAATATTAATATGAGCAAAAAGATCATCAATTAACTTATGATCCTCTTGAGCTGGAAATAAATCCATATTTATTCCATCATCTTTAAAGCCTTTTTTAATAGAAAATAAATTAACATATTTTTCAATCTCGTGCTGCTTAATACTTGTCTCAACAGAATCAGTTAAAAACAAACCTTTCATATCTCTTCTAAAGCCATACCTTTTCGGCACACGGGCAAGATAAGACAAGAAGTTATAACGCCAATCCCGGTGCAAAATAAATATCTCATCTGCTTTTAGTGACCTAATTATCTTTATGAGACGGTATGCTTCCGACAATTTGTTTATAAAACTACCTCTTAATATTTTTTTATCATCAATCGATATCAAGTTGTCAATATATACATTATTAGCTACAACAGACCTGTTGCTTTTTCCAATAATAAAAGTTACGTTACTTTTTGAAAAAGACTCTTTATAAGCTCTAACTGCTGGTGTAGCAAGTAATAAATCTCCAAGCGCACCGAGTTTAAAAATAATAGTTCTTTTCATAATTTATTCCTCATACATGCAACTTAAATCTTTTTAACATAAGTTATGCAGTTACAAGTAAATAGCACCAATTCCATAACAAATAGTTGTGAAGACCAAAATTTTTCGATGAACCTTGAAAACCGATCGCCAGTTATGTCAAAATGGACTTGGATTTGTTGCTCGTAACAGCAAATCCGATGACTGGCGTTGAATAAGTACCCAACCATTTCGCGGTGGGAGAGGGCTTCTTCAGCGCCTTCTTTATTACATTTCTATTTCGCGTAGCACAATAAGGTTTCTACGGTAAAAAGCAGTTCCATGTGTGTAAAATGTGCTTCTTCCGACCGAGAATGGCAGTTTGTGAGTCCTAGTTCCTGTTTGACCGTGCGATAAAACACTTCAATCCGCCAGCGCTTGACATAAACGGCTGCAACTTCTTCCGGCGCATCATACCAGTTGCTGATCAACAGATAGGCATCCCGGTAGGTTTCACTTTCATCTTCATCTTGAATAATTAAACCGAAGGGCGGTATGGTGCTGCTTCTTCTGCTCCTGTTTATCGGTTTCCAGAGCCAGTCGTCTGTCTCCTTTTTGTACTTGTCTAGCTTGGATCCACGCTTCTCAAGCGGTTTCGGAAGTGGCTCATTGAAGTCTTCCATGTGGATATACTTTTTCATCGCAATGTCCTTCTTTCTATCTGCAAAAACAGGGAATTTTACTTTGCAACTCCCGGTAAGCTTATTCTGCGATTCTGCATCATAGCATTTTCATAAACTTGAATGTATAGTTCGGCAATACGTCCAGGTACAAATTCCTGGGCTTTTTCATGGCAGTTTTTAAGCATTGCGTCTATAATCTTAGGTTTTTGTATAAATTTATTCATTACCCTAGCCAGTTCCTCAGAGTATTCGGGATCAAAAAGAAAACCTGTTTTCCCTTCCTCTATTAGTTCGGGTATTCCCCCTCTCCGAGAACCGATTACAGGCACGCCATGAGAATAAGCTTCAAAAACCGTCCGCCCAAGTGGTTCGTGCCACAATGAGGGAACTATCAAAACATTTATTAGAGGGAAAAACTCTTCAGGCCGGACAAACCCCATAAAATAGGTATTATCTAAATTATTAATTTTCAAATGCTTTTCGTATTCTGGACTTCCCTGGCCAGCTATGCTCAAGGTCCAAGTTCCTTCCGGGAGCATTCGCACGGCTTCCAAGATAATTTCGACACCTTTTGTATAATGCAATCTACCGATATATCCAAAACGAATACTTGGCTGTCTATTCTCGCTTGCTTGAAAACTGAAAGTTTTGTTCTCATATGCATTAAAGATAACTTCACACCGAGCATGGGGAAAAAATCCTAATGAAGTATGTTTTTCAAGGACAAATCTACTAATTCCAACAACATCATAAACCAGCTTAGAGTATTTATGACGAATGACTGAGTATAGTCGGCAAATCATACATTGTTTTTCACAGTTTCTGCCTCTAGAAAACATGCCTGGTTTCGGGCAAAGCAAATAATAATCTCTAATCGTATGTACTAACGGCAATTTTCTAGCCTTGACAATTTTCCAAATGGCAACCGAAAAACAGGAAAGATTGTTTGTATGAACCACATCTGGCTTTTCTATTGCTAGTATCCTGTCTACTTCACTGGCCATTAAAGGGTTATAGGTATCCAAAAGATGCCACAGGGGTTTTATAAGGGACGAATTATGTTTTTGGCTAAAGGGCCAATATAAATTCTTAAGACCTACATAATAAACCTTAACTCCGTTTACCTCACTTATTTGCACTCCGCAGTTGTAGCTTGCCGAAACCACAACCGTCTCATGGCCCTTACGTGTGAGAGCCTCTGCCAAAAATTGCACGGAGCGCTCCGCTCCACCTATTACATTTGGATAGTAAAGAGTGTTGATAAGGAGAATTTTCATCATTCAGGCACCTCAATTCTGCCAATCCCAGATTGAAAAACTTAAAAGAATACATCCATCGCATCACCAGGTGTAAATGTCAATTCACCACCCTAATCCTTTCTCACGCACAGTAAAGTTTTACCCGAACAAACGGAAACACTTGCGCTTAACACTCATTCAGCTTAATCGACCATGCACAGACTTAATCTTATATCTTCAGAGCATTACGATTATTTTTTAAGCAGCAACCATGCCCCATCTTTGTTTAATCTATTAAATATAATCGTAAATAGTGCTGCGTTCATTTCTTCTCGTAAAAATGTTAATATTCCTATATATACAATAAATCCCACCAAACATTGCACTACTGTAGTAGTAATTCCTACTCCCATTGAGGTACCGATTACTCTTACAGCCACAAACATTATTATTGAGGCCAAAATATATCTTACCAAGCCTCTTAGATATGCTTTAATATTAACCTCCCTTTTTAAATAATAATATTGAATCACAGTAACAGTAAATTCTGCTGCAACTGTCGCTATGCATGCACCAAAAGCATTCATCTGCGGTATTAACATTAGATTTAAGATAACATTTGTGACAGCACCCGCTGTTACAGATACTGTGAACTCTTTTGTTCTATTGGACGGAAGTAAATATTGCATTCCCAGTACATTACTCATAGCTATAAAAAACAATATAGGAGTAAGTGTCATCATCAAATATGTTACCGGTTCAAAACCGGATCCAAAGAACCAAGGAACAAATTCATTTGAAATACTTGCAATTCCTACCGCCATGGGCACCGCGACATAAGCTACACCTTGCAGGCTTTTATTTAAGTAAATGTCCATTCTTTCTTTATTGTTATTTGCAAATATATTGCTCATTCTTGGTAGCATTACAACTCCTAGAGCTGTCACCAGTCCCAGAACCATTTTTACAATTCTCTCTGATTGTGAAAAATACCCTACTTCTTCTACATTTGTTAAAACCCCAAGCATTATTTTATCTAAAACAACATAAACTTGAATAGCTATCTGTGGTATAAACAATTTAATGGCAGGTACTAAGTGAAAAGTAATATCATTAAACTTAAGTTTAATTTTACTTACCGTCCTTGGTAAATACAGCCACATCACAAGATTGCCTAATAAGATCGTAAGTGCATTTATTAAAACATATAGTTTTAAATCATTTGTATTTTTTATTAATGTAAATATCAGACAAATCCCAATTAGTTTAACAGCTAAGTTTCTGGTAACTGTTTTCTTAAAATCCTCAAGTCCCATATATAGCCACGATATGTCTACCATAGCAGCTATAATATTTATTGCCTGAATTATATAAATTTCTCTATACGTTTGAACATTCCAGAATATAACCAAATATATTGCTGTTGCTAAACCATTTGTAATTATCATCAACGACAATATACACCAAAACGCCCTTGACATCGTTTCTTTATCATCTCTAGTATAGGCAATCTGCCTATTCCCATAAATGGTAAGACCAAGGGTGCCCATAATTATGAAATATTGTGCAATTGCTAAGGTATAGTTATACGCACCTATTCCTTCCGCCCCAAGTATTCTGGATACATATGGCAATGTTATTAGCGGCAAAACCAATGTAGTAATTTGAAGTACCAGGTTATACATCAAGTTTTTAGCTATACTTTGTCCCATGGAACAATCCCCGTTAAAATTCTTCTTCTATTTTTTTAATGCTGGTTTAACACTTGATGCATATAAAATTTTTTACTTAACTAACCTACCACTTAAAAGTAATGTTATGCACTTTATTTATAAGAACTATGTACTTTAATGCACTATATTTCTCATTTTTACAGGATAATATGACTCTTACTTTTTGTTTATACATTTTTGGGTATGGAACCAACCATCTTTTTGTTTCTTCAATCTAACCTCTTATCAAATTTGACTAATGAGCAATGTTATTATTAATTATATAGTCTTTTTCTGCTGAGGAATTTTACACAAGAATAAGAATTTAATTGGCGAACTATTCAAGATAATTAATTTTTGGATAAAAAAACAATGAGGATAATAATCCTCTTCCAACACTAATTGCTTTTTTTATTGGATAAGGGAAAGTAATTAATGTCTTTAGTAAGTTAATTATTCCGCCTACCACAAAAAGCATATAGCGCAACATGCCATAATACTTTTTCATTATATAGGCATTATTTCTATAAAAATAAAAGTATAATTTAATTCTGTTTGGGTTCTTTTCAAGAACAATATTTGGTGGAGCTTCAATTTTTCTTTTATGAATTACAATACTCGAACCAACTAAAAACGCATTTCTATTTCGAGTAGCACGTAAAGTATATTCTGTATCATCGCCCCAAATAAAAAACTCTTTAATTGGTAAACCGATTTCTTTTACCACCTCTGCCGAAAATAATAGCGAAACAAATGTTGCACTTGTTATTTTCACAAGTCCATTATCTAGGAACTTTTCCCAATCTGGATAATAGCTTGTAGAAGGCCTTGTGTCTATTCTCGGGACATTCATGGAATTGCCAAATTCGCTCTGTACTTTACTGGCCAGAAAAGCTACACTCCCAACCTTTTTCGCTGCCTGTAGTAACTGCTCAAGTGCGGATTGGGTTGGAACTACATCATCATCCATTATCCAAATCCAGTCATATCCTTGCTGGCATGCCCATTTAATTCCCTCATAAAACCCTCCAGCTCCACCTGTATTTTCAGGGAGGCGCAAGTGTTTAATGGAGGGAAATTCCCGTATTAACATATCTGGAGTGTGATCGGTACTTGCGTTATCAATAACGACTATTGCATCCGGTTTATGATTTTGCATTTGAACCGCAGCTAAGCATTCCCGCAATAAAGACTTCCGATTATATGTAACAATTGCGGCACACACTTTATTTTGCCCGGCTTTATTCTGCATTTTGAATACCATCCTTTGCTAACACCCCACGACCGATACCATAATAAACAAAGCCCATACTCATTAATTCATCTGGTTTCAAGCAGTTGCGTCCGTCTATAATCAGATAAGGCTGATTCATAATATTTTTTATCAATTCCCAATTTAGGTTTATATATTCTTCCCATTCCGTGGCCAGAATCACTGCCTGGACATGTTGCAACGCATCCCATACAAAGTCACAAAAAGTAACATCATTGTTCGGGAAAATTTTTTTCGCGTTGCTTATAGCTACTGGATCATGTGCCTTTACTGAAGCACCTTCATCTATAAGCATACGTATAATATCTATGGCAGGTGCCTCGCGTATATCATCAGTACCTGGTTTAAAAGATAATCCTAATACAGCGATTGTTTTACCAGATAAGTTACCCAGGACATTACGAAGTTTTCGTACAGCCAGAATACGCTGTCTGTTATTAACGTTGATTACAGCTCGAAGCAATTCGAAGTTATAACCATTGACCATGGAGAGATAATCTAAAGCGCGTACATCTTTTGGGAAACAGGAACCCCCATAACCAATACCCGCTTTGAGAAACTGATAGCCGATGCGCTGATCAAGTCCGACCCCGTTAGCTACTGAATTGATGTCTGCCCCAAGGTAATCACATATATGGGCTATTTCATTAATAAAACTAATTTTCATTGCTAAAAATGCATTGGCAGCATACTTTATCAACTCGGCACTGGTCACATTTGTTACAACTATCGGAGCATCGATACCGGCATAAAGACAGCCCACTAATTCTATCGAATCTCTGTCTTCCCCTCCAATAACAATCCTATCCGGGCTGAACCAATCGTTAACAGCCTGTCCTTCCCGCAAAAACTCCGGGTTTGATATATAAGAAATCTTAGAAGGTGAATCAACTAAATACTGGCTGATTAAGCATCTCCCAGTACCCGGTGGTACCGTACTTTTCATAATAATTGTTGTTGGAACAACCACACGATCACGTACCCAACAAATAGCCTCCTTTACCTGTTTAAGATCTGCCGCCCCGTCAATTCTTGAAGGAGTTCCAACAGAAATCATAATAGCTCTGGCATTAATTTCATCAATTTCTGACAGATGTTTGAAACTTAGATGTCCGTACCCAGTGCAACTATCAAGCAATTCCTTTAACCCAGGTTCATTTATAGGTAGTTGGCCAGACCGTAGAGCTTGAATTTTTGCTTGGTCTATATCCGTTGCAAGAACATTGTGACCAACCCTTGCCAAACCAACTGCGGCTACAGAACCAACATAGCCCATACCTATTACAAGAACATCCATAATTATGACCATGCCTTTCGCTTCGCCAAAAGCACAAAACGGAATGAAACCGTTGCTCTTGAGCTTATTTTATTTTAAAACTATATTGTTGAGATTACAGGCAACTACAAATCACATGGAGGTGAGTGCGCTGCTCCTTTAGGCATAAACTTCATTATTATTGTTTATGAATTTAATCTCCCCTTGTTTAAAAGGGATAATTTCGGATTTTCCGATAGCCAGCGTTAGCTATTTGGTAAGCGTCCTGTCCCAACAAGGATACAAAAGCCGCCCCAAAAACTTTAATATCTAATGGATACGTTTTAACAGCTTTGAGAAGATAGTTTCTCCCTTGTGTAAATTCTCCGTGACGACATAAAAGATTCCCAACGGTATAATAGTAATCTGCAAGTGTTCTACTATCTTTCTTAAAATTCTCAGAATGCTTTTGTGAAATTAGTTTAATTGCTTTAATAAGAGCATTTTGATTGGTAGAAATACTCACCGGCTGGTGATAAACAACTACTAATGGTTCATCGATGCATTTAAAATGATAATACTTTGAAATTCTTATAAACAATTCCCAATCCTGCAAACGAGGTAGGTTTTCATCAAACAGACCAGCCTTTTCAAAACACTCCCTTCTTACTAGCACTGCTTGGGTGGTTATAAAGTATCCTTTAAGAAGGCTCTTGGAGATATCACCCTCTTTTTTAGTTACATTGGCATTTGGAAAATAGATTCTTCTATTATCTTGTAATCTATAATAACCTGTATAAACAACCCCTACTTCTAGGGACTCGGTTTCAAAAACTTTTACTTGCTTCTCCAGCTTTTCAGGAAGCCATTCATCATCACTATCCTGAAAAGCTATGTACTCTCCTTTGGAAAGCATGATACCGGTATTTCGGGCTGCTGCCGCACCCCTATTACTTTCATGCTTGAGATACCTGATCCTTACATCATTAAAACTTTTTACTACTTCTTCTGTACTATCGAAAGAAGCATCATCTACCACTATCAACTCAAAATCTCGAAAGGTTTGGTTAATTACACTCTGAATTGCTCTCCCCACCAGATGTGCACGGTTATAAGTTGGAATAATCACACTTACGGTAGAAACCTTCTCACTCATTACGTCCTCCCTATCTCAATAATTTGGGAATCAGCTGCGATTTTCTATTTCATCGCAGTTTTTTATTTTCTTTAACGAAATTAAAAAAATTATCTGTGCACTGCCCTCAGTTAAGTCCGTATAATTAATTGTTTGAAATAGGTTCCCTGTTGAATAGCGAGAGCCATTTATAAATTTTAGTTAGAACAGAAGTTGTACAAACATAATCACAAAGTTTAGATGGCTCAATATCAGATTTTTTTTAATAGCCAAAATATTTTATTATATGGCAAAGGAATCTTAAATAATTTTTTCATAAAGCCTACTTTCCATCGACTAAAATGAATATCTTTTATAAGCATCTTGGGATGCAAACAATAGCAAATCAAGCTTTTGGGTTTAGCTAAGTAATTTATCTCACCATCAAAAAAGCGAAATCCTGCAAACATCTCTAAATCTTGTTTTTTAGGATATGTTCCTGTATAGAAAATATTCCTAAAAGCTGTCTTTGGTTCAAAAGATAACAATTGCAAATCAGTATAATTGATAATATCTTTTATGAAATTTATAGCTCCTGTTTGAATTTCTTTATTTTTTTCACCTTCTTTTGAGAAATTGTCATTTATAGAATATTCATAATCATATAAAACAGGAACAACTTTTGAATCATGCTCATTGTATTCATATTGTTTTGTAGATCCTTCCTGTGCTATAAAAAATGTTTCGAACAACCCAATAAATGGGCTTCTCATGTCATAATCATTACTTGAAGAATTACAGTCAAATATATAACCAGCAATTTCCATTGGAATTTCATTTGTATATCTTCTAGCTTCGGGTGCTATGCCGAAATAATAACCATGTATATCAACGGATAATCCAGCACATTCAGCCAGTTTTATTAAGGAATGCTGCATACTGCCATGCCACCCAATATCAACAACTGCAACTTGACCACTGAATGAATTCTGCTTTAAGTATTTTAGTAATAAAATATACTCTTGCTTTGATTTCTCAACAATTATATCTTTTAGTGTCTCATACAGCTTAACAATCCGAATATTTGTCAAGATATCATTTCGTTTAATTATATCTTTTTTATTAAATCCATATTGATTTAATACGTTTAAATACTCCTCAGCATTAAGTCCAATATTATCCATAAACGTCGAAACCGTAAGCATTGTAGCAGGCGAAAAATTTTTAACCACATTTTGTAGTTCTGGTTCCATCCATAGCTGAGGAACACGTAAGCTTCTTCTAGATACATACAAATAGTGACTTGAAATCGCCTTGTCTTTGTTAAGAATATCAAAAGCCTTTTTCATGATATATCCGTCTCGCGATAAAAAGAAAACTCTTTGAATTCTTTTTTGATTTAAACTTTCTAACAACCATCTACTAAAACCATATAATAGGATTCCCAACGCTTCATATCCGTATTTTAAATATGAAGAACTCTCCTTTGGAACATGATTATTGATAAATGATTTTATGCAGTTGTACGAAAAGCAATCTTCCTTGGCAATTCCTTTATTAGAATCATGTTTAATTCGTTTAATATACCTTGGGATTATAATGGCATTAATCCCCTTATTCCGTGCCATAAGATAGTCATTTTTCCAACAATCACCAATATGAATTAACTGTTTATTAGTAATATGGAAATCTTTTAAAACTTGTTCATATAAAGCACCTGTTTTTTTTGACAATCTAATTGTTGATGATAAATATAGTTTTTTATATCCATTAATCTTATTTTTGTGCAATATCTCTTCAATTACTTTTTGTGGCAGATACATATCAGAAATAAGAATAATCTTCTTTCTGTTCTCTAGGCTCCATTGGTAAACCGGCATCATTTCAAGGTTCATGCAGCAAATATCTAGTTCAATTTTGCATTCAAGCATCTTTAGCTCATTACGTATCTCGGCAGTGTATTGAGTCATACACTCATAAATTTCCTCAAGTAAAATTTCTTCCTTTTCTGTAAATTTTCTGGCTTTATTCTCAGCCTGTACTCTATTTTCTTTAAAACCTTCTATTTTTTTTCCCGTATTCTTCTCATATCGCAATTGTACCAAACGAAATACATCTTGAGGATTTGGTACATTACGCTTAATCAAAGTATCAAAAATATCAAACGATATATATTCATATTTTTCTATTCTTTTCATCAACTTTACTGCATTAAATTTAGGGAAACTTTTTATTTTGTATTTAATACTTTTCATAATCGTTGTTTTCATATCTTCTAAAAACTTTCTTTATATTTTTTATTTGTAAACTTTGCTAACAAAAATGACTTGATCTTTTTAGGCCAGTTGATTTTATCCATGTGTATATATGCAATCTCTTTATACTTAACACCTTCTTTTTCCAGCCAAACATCAAGCAGCCGCTCACTAATTCTCCCAAATAGTCTGGCCTGAAATGCCGTCATTCCTTTCAAATCCACTTGCTTCTCAAGCGCTTCTAGTATCGAAAATAGCCATTCACAATATGCCGCCATATATTCTTTTTTCATAATAAACATATTAAACATATGTGCACTAGTACGTTTCATCACTCTGTTAAAGCTTTCCAAATACTCAGGACATTGTTTCTCGATTATTTTTCTTGTAATCTCAAGATGTGATGCATCATGGGTATGCGCATAGTGGGATTTTATTGTTTCAATATAATATTTCCTTTTTTTAGGAAGTACCACATCAATATTTCCTAACAATTTCTCTATTTCTGCTCTTGTCAATATGCACTTTTTTTTATTATGCGTTAACCGGTAGAGGAAATTTTTTCTACTTAAATGCCTTCTGTAATGTACTAAGCCTATGTAATCAGCATCAAAGTTCTTCCAAGCCCAATAGATGCCTGTAAGTTCACAATAATTTGGGTTTTTAATTGAAATATTATTGCCTGTATTGTCACAAATATATCCCAATTCCAAATCTTTACCTTCTTTGCCAACATGAATAGGCAGGTATATATCGTCTGTCGGCATCTGATACTGCTTATGTGTCGCAACGAGTATCTTTATGTTCATATCTCATACTCCCATATCATCGGTAGATTATAATTCCCGACCTGCCAAATCCAAGGCAGACTCGATAACCTTGTCCATATCGTAGTATTTATACTCGCCGAGCCTGCCTCCGAAAATAATATTGCGCTCCCTCTTGGCAAGCGTCGCATACTTCGCATAAAGCTCTTGATTAGTTTCGTCGTTCACCGGATAATAAGGCTCATCGCCAATCTTCCAGTCTGCCGGGTATTCCTTAGTAATAACCGTAGTATCCTGATTACCAAACTCAAAATGCTTATGCTCGATGATCCTCGTATAAGGTGTTTCTCTGTCTGTATAGTTTACCACAGCACTGCCTTGATAGTTGCTTTCGGAAAGCTCCTCCGTTTCAAATTTAAGGCTTCTATATTCAAGCGTTCCGAGCGAGTATCCAAAAAACTCGTCAATAGGACCTGAAAATATAATCTTTTCAGCAACCCCCGCATATTTATTTCTATTTTTCAAATAATCAATGCCAAGCTCAACATCAATTCCATCAAGTAGTTTTTCAATCAGTACATTGTAACCACCAATTGGAATCCCTTGATAAGGGTCATTGAAATAGTTGTTATCATAGGTGAAACGAACAGGCAAACGTTTAATTATAAATGCGGGGAGTTCCTTGCAATCCCTGCCCCACTGCTTCTCTGTATATCCTTTTATTAGCTTTAGGTAAACATCAAGACCAACAAGATTTATAGCCTGATCCTCCAAGTTTTGAGGGTTCTCTGTTCTATACTGCTTCTTCTGTTCCTCGATTTTTGCCATTGCCTCTGCCGGCGTTACCACACCCCACAGCTTACTGAATGTGTTCATATTGAACGGAAGGTTATATATCTCACCCTTGTAATTGGCCACAGGTGAGTGTGTATAGCGATTAAACGTCACAAAACTATTCACATAGTCCCACACTACTTTATTACTGGTATGAAATATGTGAGCTCCATACTTGTGAACATTAATACCATTAATATTTTCACAATAGACATTACCGCCGATATGATTTCTTTTATCTATAACGAGACAGCTCTTTCCTCGCTTTTTTGCTTCATATGCGAAAACAGAACCGAACAACCCTGCTCCTACGATTAAGTATTGGTATTTTACCATTTTTTATCAATATGCTCCTTTCCTACCCGTAACCACAGCCACGGTGCGCATCAGCAGGGTGATGTCCAGCCACAGTGACCAGTTGCGGATGTACCAGACGTCCAATTGCACTCGTTCATCATACTCTATTTCGTTTCTGCCGCTGATCTGCCAGAGGCCGGTCAGCCCCGGGCGAACCTGATAGAAATATTTAATATTCTCTTTATACTTTTCTATCTCTTTCCGCACGATTGGCCTGGGACCGGCCAGGCTCATCTCCCCTTTAATGACATTAAATATCTGTGGCAGCTCGTCCAGGCTGGTTTTGCGCAAAAACCTTCCTACCCTGGTAATGCGCGGGTCGTCCTTCAATTTAAAGTCCCTTTCCCATTCTTCGCGGAGGACAGGATTTTCTTTTAAAAGCTTGTCCAGCACTTCCTGCGCGTCAACTACCATCGTCCTGAACTTATAGCACATAAACTCCCGGCCGCCCCGGCCGATGCGGCGGTGGGCAAAAACGGCGGGGCCGTGGGAATCAATCTTCACGGCCAGGGCTATGGCGGCCATCACGGGAAGCAGAAGGAGCAGGACCACCGCGCCGGCGGTCAGGTCGAAAGCGCGCTTCAAAAAGATATTCGTGCGGCTGGCCAGGTTGTTTTTCAAGCGCAACGCTAAAAAACGGTCGTCAAAGAAGTATGACGCTTCCACACCCATAACGGGCAAGCCAAAAAGGTCAGGAACCACTATTACAGAATCGCAAACCCGCTGCAGGCGGTTTACCAGGCCCACCAGAACATTGCCCGCCAGGCCGGGAGCAGCCACTATCACATTGTAAACCCCGGTTTCAGCCATTACGTTGTCTGAATCCCGGAATCCCCCCAATACCTTCACTCTGGCGCCGCCGTTGACAGTAAAAATCCTATATTTCTTCTCCGGATCGTCATCTAAAAGTCCCACTACCCGGTAGCCCATGTACGGTTCGCGGTCCAGGGCTTGCATCACCAGTTCACCCGTCCTGCCGGCGCCCAGCACCAGCACTTTTTTCTCCCAGATGCCGGCGCGGGCGAGGAGGTTCTTCCCGGTATAACGGAAGGCCGGCAACATTACCAGGGAAAAAAACCAGATAAGGACGACGAGGGTTCGCGACACTTCCCCGCCTGTTTTGGCCAGGGTAACTATGGACAGCGACACCAGGAAGGCCAGAGTGGCAGCCTTGATCAACAGGCCGCACTCACGCCAGAAAGAATATCTCTTGGTGTACAGGCCTTCGTAAACTATAGCACCCAAAAACACTGCCGGCAGCCACCACAAGCGCTCCGGCAGGTTGGGCGGCAGTTCCGGGGGAAAAGCGCCCGAAAGCCAGGGCAATATGAAAACGCGCGCGAAATAAGCCAAAGCGATGCTAATTCCCAAAGCGCCCAAATCAACGGTTAAAACAGACGTTAATTCGATCACTTTCCGCAGTTGCAGTTTCAGCGGCCGCGGTAGTGTTGTCAACAATTGGGCGGCGCCTATTGTGGAGCTATGGACGGTTGCAACCCGGCTTTCATTGGGAACCATTTTAGAACCACCTCATTTTTCCAGGACCATAGTCCCATTTCTTCTATGAAATAAGTCCTAAATTCATGATAAAAAAATCAAGCTTGCTCACATTGCGCCTTGTCACATGTGGATAATGCTTAAAGCACCACTTCTTTTGACGGCTTGTTCCTGCTCTTGTAGTAGTAATAGTAGTGGTAGTCCTCATTCTTCATTTTTACCTCGTTCAGCACCACCCCGATGATCCGGGCTTTGGCCTTTTTCAGCTGGTTCTTGGCTTCCTTGACCATATCTATCTTGGAGACGCCCGATTTCACCACCAGCATTACGCCGTCCACCAGCGGGGCCAGCACGGAGGCGTCTGTAACGGCAATCACCGGCGGCGAGTCGATGAACACTATATCGTACATCCCGGCGGCTTTTTCCAGGAAGTTCTTCATCTTCAACGATCCGAGCAGTTCCGACGGGTTGGGCGGGATCGGGCCGCTGGTAAGCAGGCTGAGCCCTTCCACCCTGGTGGGTTTGATTACTTCCGCAATATCCAGGTCCTGAACCAACAGGTTGGTCAGCCCGCGGTGGTTGTCAGTCTCAAAATTTTTGTGCATCACGGGCTTGCGCAGATCGCAGTCCACAATCAGGACGCGGCTGCCGGCCTGGGCCATGACCACGCCCATGTTGGACGTCACTGTGGACTTGCCGTCCGACGGGCCGGCGCTGGTGGTCATGATGGTTTTGAAGGGCCGGTTCAGTGAAGAAAATGAAATATTTGTCCTTAAGGTGCGAAAGGCTTCGGCTATCGCCGACTTCGGTTTGAAATAAGCGTAAAGGGCACTGTTTCCGTTTCTGCTGACATGCATTTTTCTACCTCGTTCCGTTTATTCGCTTGACCGCACATCGGCCAGGGGGATCATCCCGAGCACGGGCAATTCCAGGTGCTGGGCCACATCTTCGGGATTCTTGATGGTGTTGTCGAGAAACTCCAATAGAAAAGCCAGCGACACGGAAGCCATCAGCCCCAGGACGAAGGCTAACGCTATGTTGAGCTTTTTCTTGGGCTTCACCGGTTCGGTCGGAGCCATGGCCGGAGAAAACACCACCACGCTGGTGCTGCCAAGGTCGATGGAGCGGGCAATCTGGGTCTGAGTGGTCTTATCCGCCAGTAGTTTCCTGGTGTCCTCAAGGCGTTTGACCTCCGCCTGGAGTCGGTCCTGTTTGGTCTTTTTATCGGTCAACTCCGCCTGGACCTGGTCGATTTGCTGGTTCAGGGCCGCAAGCACCACCTGGGTGCCTGTTACCTGAGCTTCCTTTTCCGCCTGGGCGGCCAATTTTTCATTAAGTTTTTCCACCAAAGATGTATAAGTGGGGTTGATCTCCTCGCTGGAAACCACCCGGCCCTGGATCTGGTCGTATTTCTGCACGCTGATCGTCTTCGGAGTGGAAGCCAGGCTTTCCTCAAAGCGTGCCCTGGCCGCCGCTATCTGCTGCAGTTCAACCTCCGCACGGGTGAACTCGGACTGGTATTTGTTCAAATCCTGAGACTTGGCGGCCAACTCCTGCTGGAGGAAGGCGACGCCGCGAGGCTCTGAATCGAATTTCTTTAATTCCTCGACGGCCTTGTCAAGTTCTTTTTCAGTCGTGTTTGTCTGGTCCTGCATGAACTTGACGGAGCGCTCCATCTGTTCCTGGTTCTTCTCGGAAATAAGCTTCAGGAACTCGCGGCTCATGGTGTTGGCAATATCGGCCGCCAGCGCTGGATCGGTGTTGCTCACCGTTACCTCAATCAGGTTGGAGTCTTTGGCGGCGGTGGCCTTGATCTGTTTAGCCAGGCTGGGGGCAGTATAGTTCCTTTCGGCCAGCCTGAGTTCGTCGATCACTCGCTGCATTATCGCCTCGCTTTTTGCTTGGCCCACGTATGTGTTCATGGTGAGTACCGGGATGCGGGAGATGGTGCTGACTATAGAATTAAGATCGCCCTGCTGACCCGTCACCTGCTGCTTGTCCGTTGCCTGGGTAACCAGGAGCAGGGTCTTGGCCTCGTAGACCGGCGGCAGGAACGAAAAAGCTCAAGACAGCGCTGGTAAGTACGGCCAGCAGGGTAATCACGGCAATCAGCACGCGGCGCTTTTTCAATGTTTTCAAATACACCCGCAAATCAATGACCTGTTCGTCTGTTTCGGGAGTATTGTTATTGTCGTTCAACCTGGTTCCTCCTGATTTGTATAGAGGTTAATCTTTATTTTGAATATTTATCTAATCAATTCAATGACAGGATCTTTTCGTATTGTTTAATAACTGACTCGTCCTTGAGAGCAAGCTCGTTAAGCAGCATTGACGCTTCCCTTGTGCTCCCCGTCTTTTCTAAGGAAGCTGCCAGCCAGATTTTTGCCTCCGCGTCCACTTTATTGTTGCCCGGCAACGGTTTAAGGACCTGCCGCGCTTTCTCGTACTCGCCCGACAGGTAGAAGGCCTGGCCTTCAGCAAGTTTTACAACATGAGTAGGCGCCAGGGGGTCTCCCTTTATGTATTTGCGGGAACCTGCTCTCATTTCATCGTTTTTCTTCTTCATCATTTCGGGCAGGTCTTTTGCTGTTTTGATATATTTTTCCGCCTGGGCGGCTTTGCCTTGTTCCATGTAATAGCTGGCGGCAGCGATAGATGTTCTGGCGAGAATTTCATAATTGCCGGGAAGGAGCGGGTTAGCCTGCAGAAGGGCTTCGCTTTCCTGCACCGCCATTTCTATTTCCTTCAGGACCGAGTATACGTTGGCCATGGCGGCCCGCACGGTGCTGTTGTACGGTTCGGCTGTCGAAGCCTTCTTGGCATAGGCAAGAGCTTTAAAATGCGAGGCTGCGTCGTCTTTGCTCACAGCTTTAACAGCATATACCTGCGCCAGGTCGCCCGCGTAGCTCGCGGTAAAGGGATCGCGCCTGGACGCTTCCAGGTAAAACTTTTCCGCCGCGTCAAAATTTTTGTCAAGTACCGCCCTGGCCCCCATGGCGCCGTATTTCCCCGCCGCGTAGAGGCTTGCTGACGGTACAAAAAGAACTGCCGCACCCACGGTTGCCGCCAGTGCGGTCAGAGCCAGCCGGGTACCGGAAGGCGCCTTTATTTGATTTTTATGTGAGGGTTTTCCCTCCTTAAACAGTTTCTCGCCCGATCGAACCGCTCCGAAGAACACCCAAAGGAGCATCCCCAGGGCCGCCAGGGACAGATCAAAGTCAAACGCACTGTGCAGCCCGAGGGTGAAAGCCGCGACTGCCGCGCCCCAAATCGACATCCACGCGCCGCCCTCACGTCCGCTTCTTCTCCACAGGCGGACAACAAGGTGTATAAAGAATCCCCACACAGCCAGGACGGATATCAGTCCGATAACACCGGCTTCAACGAGGGTCTGCGCGAAGTAGTTGTGGACTTCAGTGGACCAGTACAAGGTTGACTGGTGCTGGTGGTAGAGGGCGTTCCACGCCCCGCCGCCCGCCCCGGTAAAGGGATGTTCTGCGGCTATGCGCAGGGCGTCCCGGGTCATCTCAAAGCGCTCGGGTAGGGTGGTGGAACCGGTAGAGATAGTCTCCATCCTGCGCGCTACTTCCGCCGGGAGCATGGAAGCAAGCGCGGACTGCATTGATGTGGCTGAGTAAAATAAATAGAAAATCACCACAAATCCAAGGTAGGCCAGCCCGCCCAGAGCAACAGCCCTGCGGGTCCGGTCCTCTACCTGCTCCTTTCCCAGCCAAACCCCCACCCTGTGGTATATGTATTGTAAAGCCACGGTAAGCGCGGCCAGGGCCAGAACGTAAAGAGCGGCCGCCCGGCCATTGCCGGCGAGAACCTGGGGTAAAAACAGACGCGCCGACAGCAAGCCGCAGCCCAGGAAAATAACCAGGTGGTAGGACGCCCGCCAGCGGTAGGCTGAGGGAAACCCGGCAAATAACGCCGCCAATCCCAAGGGGTATATAACCCACCCGCCCCGCGACTGGGTGCTGAGAAGCGCGACCAGCAGGAGGAAGTTTCCCGCCGCGTACAGCAGCTTCGGCAGTACTTTTTCCGATTTTACCGAAAGGGCGAGACCTGTTGCTGAAAGCGCCGCCAGATAGGCGGCAAGCGCGTTCTTATACTGCAGGGTGGATGTAACGGCCTGGCCGTCAAAAGCATCTGGAAAATTAATCACGCCCGCGGCGGCTGCCAGACCGATTGCGGCCACACCGACGGCGGCAGAGTAACACACTGCCAGCAGCCTGTCCAGGTCATTCTCGCTCCGGACTGCCCGTAAAGCGGCCCAGTACGCCATGAAGCAGGTAATATATTTCAACACCTCTCCGATTGCCGGACGCATATGTACTGCGGTAAATAGGGAGAGAGCGTAGGCCGGAATCACCGCTGCAACAGCATAGTCCATGGGATGGCGCAGGAAGTAAACCTCCCGGCACAGCACCTGATCGTACCATGCTATTATAAACACCACCGCTGTCAGCAACTGAATCTCGAGAAGCTCAGGCTGAAAGAATAGCCCGCGCATAAAAGGGGAAATAAAAACAGCAAGGAACCCCCCCCCCAGAAAAAACGGGCGTAGATTCAGGTTAAGTATTGGTTTCGGATTATTGCTTAATAACGGTCGCATTTTTTATATCATACCTTTTTCTATCAATCAACGTATAAATTTCATCATTTATTACTTACAGTAGTTATGCACTTGCAGTAAATAATCTCTTGACATTTTCAAAATCGCCCAATAATCGAGCGGTATTCCACTTCTGAAGAGTCTTTGGGAGAAATTTGACCTCTCGCTGCTCTTTTTGCAGACGGGTATTGTCAAGCATTCCGGTGTTTCCGGTTGGTTGATGTCTTTTGCCTAGGGGTATTGTCGTTTAAAGCCCGGCTCACCGCGCTTGATGTCACGCCGGCGCGGATGGCTACCTGGGTAAGCCTGACGCCCCGTTCGTACAACATGGCTCTTATTTTTAGACCGGTCACATCCTTTTTAACTTTAGCCTTGGCCACGAGGCCAGACACTCCTTTCTAAGTTGACATTGCGTTGTCAAAAATATAACAGTCCTTAGACATAATTATAAATATGCCTATGACATATTGTCAATGATATTTAATGCTATTTTCATATTTAAGGCGGGTCATTTTATGACAATTGGCGAGAGGATAAAAACATTAAGAAAATATCTAAATCTTACACAACAGCAATTTGCATCTGCTTTGGACATTGACCAAGGACATATTGCAGGTATCGAAAAAGGTACAAAGAATCCTTCTAAGCCATTGCAAAAGGTTATCTGCCTTACTTTTCATGTCAGAGACATATGGCTAAAAACAGGAGAAGGGGAGATGTTTAACTCCCCCGAAGAAGTGCTGAAAAACCAAATGGCACGTTTTGGCGAGCGGTCTTTTCTGGATGCGGTTACTAACATAATGAAAGAACGCGGCCTTGTCATGACTGCTAGCCGGCCAGCGCACCAAGCCGACACCGGAGACCCTGACTTTGACCGCATGATAAACACACTTTATGACCTTTGGGCCACCGGCGACAACCATCTCAAAGGGTGGTCAATCATCCAGTTTAACCGCGCTTTTCCCGCCGACGTGGTAGAAGAAGCACAAAAAAAACAAAAAGAAAACCAGAGGCAAGCCTCCGCAGGTTAGCCTTACAGTTATTGCCAACCACAATCAGTCAAATAATTAATGAAAGAGGGATAAGCTATAATGAAAAGTACAACCAAGTTTTATACTGAAATTACAGGATACTGTCCATATTTAAAAGAAGAACATACAATCGGCCTTATTTATCATGAAATATACCTATCAGGACAAATTTCACCACAATACAAAAAAGGTGATAGTAACTGTGAATATTGGAATACCCAGCATTTATGCAAAGCTCTGCAAACTCGAAAAGGGTGGAATCATCAGCATTCCTGATGTCTATATCAAGCTTTCCTATGAAACCACCAACCGTAAAGGCGAGCCGATGAGACGGTGGCGGTATGTCCCGATTGCAGCGGTTGCGTCTACGTACCGGAAAGAGCCGGTCACCGTGGACGGGATTCTTCAAGAGGATGATGAAAGTGCCACCTACCGGGATGCCTGCCTGTTGATCAGCAACCGGCATGACGCGCCGGAAGAAGTGGCGGCGGCTTACGTTAAACGCTGGCGGATTGAAGTGTTTTACCGCACTGCCAAACAGGAACTGGGACTCACAAATTGCCATTCGCGGTCGGAAGAAGCACATTTTGCTCACATGGAACTGCTTTTTACCGCGGAAACCCTTCTATGCTACGCAAAATGGGAATGCAATAAAGAAGGCGCCGAAGAAGCCCTTTCCCACCGTGAAATGGTCGGGTACTTATTCAACGCCAGCCATCGGATTTGCTGTCATGAGCAACAAATCCAAGTCTATTTTGACACAACTGGCGATCGGTTTTCAAGGTTCATCGAAAAATTTTGGCCTTCACAGCCATTTTTGTTGTTGTGGAATTGGTGCTATTTACCATTAACTGCATAACTCATGAAATAAATTAAATAAATAAAGAATAAATGAGAAAAAAAGAACCCCCGCGCCGCTTATGGCTTCGGGGGGTCCTTCATCACCGGATAGTTTGACGGACTCTACAACTCTACAGCGCGCCGGTTGATTTCAGCATGCGCTTAAGCATGACTACAGCCTCAGCTCTGGTAGCATTTGCCTCCGGTTCATAAAGGTTGTCAGTCCGGCCATTCACAATACTTTCCTTAACCGCCACGGCCGCGGCCTCCTTGGCCCAATCGCCGACTTGAGCGGCGTCGGAGAAGCGCGCCAGCAGGGCTTCAATCTCAGCCGCCTTCAGAACCACAGTCTTGCCGCTGTATGCAAGGGCACGGGTGATCATAACGGCCATCTCCTGGCGGGTAATCAACTGGTCGGGACGGAACGTGCCGTCTTCGTAGCCTTTCACCAGGTTGGCTTTCACCGCGGCTCCCACCGCTCCGGCGTACCAGCTGCCGGACTGCACATCAGAGAACTGGCCGGCGGCGCTCTCGTCCGCAGCAAGATTCAGTGAGCGCTGCAGGAAGGTTGCAAACTGTGCCCGGCTCACGTTCAGTTCCGGCCCGAAGGTGGTGCCGGTCATACCTGTGACAATGTGCCTGGACGCCATAATCTCAACGTCCGCCTTGGCCCAGTGCCCGGCCATGTCGGCAAAGGTCTTCTGATAAGCCATGACGGCGTACTTGCTGAAGGAGTTAAGATTTACGGACACGCAATTGGCTGTCGTATCTACCTTGCCGCCCACGTAGTCCCACGCCCCGGTAGTTTCATTGTAGCGGTACACTCCGAGGCTTTCTTCGGAGGCTGTGCCCAAATTGGACGGGTCGTAAGGCAGCTTGACCTCGACAGGCTTACTGAAGCTGTGAATGCCGCCCTTGTCCTGGTTGCCGACAAGCACCCGGATGTTCAGTTCGTAAACATTGCCGGCAACTTTAAACAAGCTGCTCCCCGTTGTCCCGGAAACCTGACTCGGGTCAACACTCTTGATCTCGAACATAACCGTGGCGTTCTGCCCTGCGAAAGCCGCCAAGTCAATGGCTCCCGGCGCGAAAGTCAATTTCACATCGCCAAAGGCCACTGCGGCTTCCTTATTGGCTTCGAATACCTTGGCAAGCTGTTCAACGCCAACCTGTACTGCCGCAGTAGTAACATTGGCCGCAGCAGGCACAGTCAGTTCCACCGTGGTCTTATTCGGGTCTGAAATGATGGCATCCACCTTGGCTGCATCCGCTGTCAGAGTGGAAGTGCTACCTTTAGTGGTAACAGTTCCGGTGGGTGTGGTGGTAGTTGTGGTAGTTGGGCTGCCACCCCTACCGCCGCCGCCGCCACCACCACTAGGTGGCGGAGTCTCCAGGTCAAGGATGATCGAAGCAAGTGGTACACCACTACTATATACAACAAAATCGTAGTCTTCCGGGTCACCTACACTCAATCCTTGAGAGTATACCCACGTATATACCAACTGGTATACACTATAAACCGTACCGTATACGTTTTTGTAAATCGCGCTTGTTACGTTCCGGGCCTCTACTTGTCCCACTCCCACCAAATCAAGCAGGATATTTTCAAAGTTATCCTGAGTGAGCACCTGCACGGTCAGAGTTACCTGCGTGCCGGCCGAATTGGTGCGTACCGTTGCGGTAGTATCCTGCCAATTGTTTGATTTGTCAATTACTTTGACCGGAGCAGATACACTTACCTGCGGTGACAGACTGTTGTCCAGCGTCGGAGTCACTGCGTGGGATAATCCGGGAAAAGCTCCGAGCGTCATGGTGACCAGAAAGGCCAGGAACACCACCAAAGATATGTTGCCGATCAGTGTGCGTTTTTTGTATAAAATGCCCATTTCCTTGTTTCACCTCCTTCCCAGGCGGGATGGACAGGAGGCAATTCCGCTGCACAGGACAAGCCTCCTTGTAAAGGATTTTATCACCTTTAGGAAGAGGTTGGCAACAGTAATAATTTAATGGGACTAAAAAACTACTTGGATAACAACCTGCTTAATAACCCCCGCCTGGCCGGCTTAATATCCACCAACCCCGAGACAGGAACATTCTCGCCCTTAACCGCCAGTTGCTGGTTGAGATGTATTACATCCCGCGCTCGCTCTTCACCAAGTATCTTCTCCACCTCACGGACAGCCGGGGAAAGCACCGGAACCCTGCCGCGTGATGAATGGGCGTCTGAGGCAATAAAATGAGCGCACCCGTGTTCCAGGAAAACCTTTGCGGCGCCGGCGGCACTTGAACCGAACAGTCCCGTAACACTACCGGCGGTAACCTGGACAAGCGCGCCTCGGGCAACCAGATCGTGGAGCAGGGAAGGATCTTTTATAAAGGCTGCGTTTCTCTCGGGGTGGGCAATGACTGGAACGATTCCCCGCAGGAGCAATTCATAGACCACCCGCTTGGTATAGGACGGGAAAAAGGCGGCGGGCAGCTCTACCAGCAGGTAGCGACCCGTGTCGTTCAATGTAAGGAGTTCCCCCCGGGTGGCCCGCTCCGGGAGATCCGGCTCAAGGCGATATTCGGACCCGGGTAGAATGTCAAGAGGTATTCCGTTATCGTGCAAAATATCGTTGAAGCGCCCGACTGCCGCCAGGATCTTTTCTTTCGACGGGGAATAAAGTCCGGTAATGACGTGGGGCGTCGCCACTACAGCGCTGATACCGTCATCGCAAGCGCGCCGGGCCATGGTCAATGCTTCCTCCAGATCCCCGGCGCCGTCGTCAAAACCCGGCAAGATATGTATATGCAGGTCGATCAAAAAAGCACCCTCTTTTCTAAAAAAACAATTTTTTGTCTTACAATTGCGACGCTTTAAAAGGCAACCTTTGCATTCTGACACACCAAAGGAAATATCACTACAACGGCAGCCAGTACCACAGCAGATTGCAAACATGGGATAATTTACCTGGCGAGCAAGAACCGTCCCTACTTGCGGTCCAGGGCCTTCCGCCCGATGTCCCGCCGGTAGCGCATTCCGTCAAATTTAATCTTCCCCACGGCTTCGTAAGCTCTACTGATTGCCGCGGAAATATCCGGCCCGGTGGCGGTCACGCCCAGCACCCTGCCCCCGGAGGTGACGACTCTGCCGTCTTTTTCCGACGTCCCGGCGTGAAACACCATAATATCACCGGGGACTTCGTCCAGCCCGTGAATAATTTTGCCTTTCTCGTAAGCGGCGGGATAGCCGCCCGAGGCCAGCACCACGCAGATTGAGGTCTGGGGCTTCCACTTGATTTCAACCTGATCCAATCGGTTTTCCATTACGGCTTCCATGATCTCCACTAGGTCAGTATCCAGCAGGCTCAGCACCGGCTGCGCCTCCGGGTCGCCGAAACGGACGTTAAATTCGAGCACCTTCGGCTTCCCGCCGGTCACCATCAACCCGGCGTAAATAACCCCCCGGTAAGTTCGCTCCTCGGCTTTTAGAGCGCGGATCATTGGAACAAGGATTTCTTCCATGGCCAGCCTGGCCACTTCCGGGGTATAGACCGGCGCCGGGGCGTAGGCGCCCATGCCGCCGGTATTCGGTCCTTCATCGTTATCAAAGGCCCGCTTGTGGTCCTGTGACGACACCATCGGGATTACCGCGTCGCCGTCTGTAAAAGCGAGGATGCTGACCTCTTCGCCGGTCAGGCACTCCTCCACTACCAGCCGCGCGCCCGCTTCGCCGAAATCCCGGTCCACCATGATTGAGCGCACGGCGTCCAGAGCAGTTTGCATGTCATTAGCGATAATAACACCCTTGCCGGCGGCCAGTCCGTCCGCCTTGAGCACGCATGGCACACCGATTTTTTGAATGTAAGCGGCGGCTTCAGCAGGGTCGGTAAAAACTGCGTAGCCGGCGGTCGGTATGCCGTACTTCGCCATTATATCCTTGGCGAAAACCTTGCTCCCCTCAATTTCCGCCGCGGCCCGTGACGGCCCGAAGATTTTCAGCCCTGCCGCCTGGAACTCGTCCACAATCCCGACGGTCAGGGGCGCCTCGGGGCCTACCAGAGTAATGTCGATAGCCTTTTCCCTGGCAAAGGCCAGCAGAGCGGGGATATCTTCGGCGTTTATATTGATACAAGTAGCCTGGCGGGCAATACCCGCATTACCAGGGGCACAATATATTTCCGTAACTCTGGGACTTTGTTTGAGCTTCCAGACCAGAGCGTGTTCGCGCCCGCCGCCGCCGACTACCAGCACTCTCATATCATCTTCACTCCTTGAGATCGTTAATTCAGCTAATCAGTTATCAGTAGTCAGTAGTCAGTAGTCAAACTATTTCGAGACGATAAACCATTCTCTCCTTACTCTCATTCTGACTCCTGACTTCTGAATTCTGACTCCTGATCAGTTACATGTTTAATGTTTAAAGTGTCTCATACCTGTGAACACCATGGCGATCCCGTGTTCGTCCGCCGCTTCGATCGATTCCTCGTCCCGGATCGAACCACCCGGCTGGATAATGGCGGTAATTCCTGCCTTGGCGGCCTCATCCAGGGTATCCCGGAAGGGGAAGAAAGCGTCTGAACCCAGCACCGCCCCGCGGGCTTTCTCACCGGCCTGTTCAAAGGCAATCCGCGCCGAACCTACCCGGTTCATCTGGCCCGCGCCGACGCCGAGCAATTGTCTTCCTTTGGTCACGACAATAGCGTTGGACTTGACATGTTTAACCACAGTCATAGCGAAGACAAGTTCATCCATCTCTTCTTTCGTCGGCCGCCGTTTGGTAACCGCCTTTAAATCCGGCATACGGAGCACTTCCCGGTCGGCCTCCTGCACCAGCAGGCCGCCGTTAACTTTCCGGGTAACCAAGCGGTCGCTGGTTTGCCCGGTTATTTCACCGGTCTCCAGCACTCGCAGAGCAGACTTTCTTTTCAATATTTCCAGGGCTTCGTCTTGATAACCAGGCGCGATAATTACCTCCAGGAATATTTTAGCCATCTCTTCAGCTGTGGCGGCGTCTACGACCCGGTTCAAAGCAACAATGCCGCCGAAAGCCGAAACAGGGTCACCCTCGAAGGCTTTCAGGTAGGCGTCACGTAGTTCGGAAGAACAGGCGCAGCCACACGGATTGTTATGCTTGACAATAACCGCGGCAGGATCGTTAAATTCACGGACAAGCTCAAAGGCTGAATCCAAATCACTGATATTATTATAGGAAAGCTCTTTGCCGGACAATTGCACGGCATTGCCCGCACAAGGCCCGGATACTGCAGGATCGCGGTAGAAAGCAGCCAACTGGTGAGGGTTCTCACCGTAACGGAGAACCTGCGCGCGTTTAACCGAGATATTCCAGGTGGGCGGGAAAAGCTCGTCCTTTGCCCCAAGCCCTTCCAGGTAGGCGGTAATGGCGGCGTCATAAGCAGCCGTATGAGAAAACGCCTCCAAAGCAAGGGCCATTCTCAACCCGGTCCCGGTTTCACCCTGGCGCAGGGCCGTTAGAACCTCATCATAACGTTCCGGGTTTACCACGATCAACACATGCTGGTAGTTCTTGGCCGCCGAGCGGACCATGGTCGGGCCGCCGATATCAATATTCTCAATGGCCTCTTCCAGGGTTACACCGGGTTTGGCGACAGTTTCCCGGAAAGGGTAAAGGTTTACCACCACCAGATCGATCGGAGTAATCCCGTGCTTATTAAGCTGGCCGAGGTGATCTTCATTACGCAAGGCCAAGATGCCGCCATGCACGTTCGGGTGCAATGTTTTTACCCTTCCATCTAAAATTTCCGGGAAACCTGTAACATCGGAGATATATGTAACGGGTACGCCAGCTTCCCGGAGTGTTTTGGCCGTGCCCCCGGTGGATACTATCTCTATCCCCAAATCAGCCAGCCCGCGGGCAAAATCAACCACTCCGGCTTTATTGGAAACACTAATCAACGCACGTTTAACAGGCATATTAATCCCTCCTGTGATTAAAAATTTAGGTACTCAGAATTCAGGAGTCAGAATTCAGAATGCCCTGAGAATATACTTCCGGCAATTTACTAACCTCATACAAAAGAAGTCAGTGAACCTTCTGCCATACTAGTAAATCTTCAAATGTTTTCGCCGCTTCTTTTATTCTGACTCCTGACTCCTAAATGGTTCAATCTCTTTTGTAAATACTTTTCTACCCACAATCTTCAGCCTGCCTTCGGCAAACCGGCGAATGGCTTCCGGGTAAATAACATGCTCCTGCTCAAGGATGCGGACAGCCAGTGTATCAGCGGTATCATCGTCCAGCACCGGAACCACCGCCTGGATAATAATCGGGCCGGTATCTACCCCTTCGTCCACAAAGTGAACAGTACAACCGCTGAATTTCACCCCGTACCGCCAGGCCTGCTCCTGCCCGTGCAGTCCGGGGAAAGCAGGCAACAGCGCCGGGTGAATGTTCATGATCTTATTCCGAAAAGCATTCAGCATCACCGTGCCGACTATACGCATGTAACCGGCCAGGCACACCAGTTCAACCCCGTGCCGGTTTAACTGCTCAACAATCGCTTTTTCGTACTCACTTTTTGAGGCAAAACTTTTCGGATTGACAAACTCGGCCGGAATGCCGCGTTGCCGCGCCCGCTCCAGGGCGTATGCATCTTCGTTGTCACTGATCACAACCGAAACGTCCGCTTCTATTTTGCAGGCTGCCGCAGCATCCATGATGGCCTGAAGGTTGGACCCTCGCCCGGAGGCCAGTACACCCAGGCGTAACTTGCCCAAATCTCTCCCCCCTCAAATATAGCTAACTTCACCCTTACCACTTACCACTTCGCCAATCAGATAGCTCTTTTCACCCCGGTCCTCCAGGTCATTCATTACCGCGCCGGCCTCTCTCTCTGAAACGACAGCAACCATACCGATGCCCATATTGAAAGTACGAAGCATTTCCGCTTTTTCCACGCCCCCGGTTTCCCCGATTAGAGCAAACACCGGAGGCACCGGCCAGGTGTCCAGCTTGATTTGAACCGCCGTGCCGGCAGGTAAGATGCGGGGGATATTTTCAGTAAGCCCCCCACCGGTAATATGGGCCAGTCCTTTTATCTCGTAGCGTTCCAGCAAAGGCGAAACCGCGCGCACATAAATCCTGGTGGGTTCCAACATTTCTTCGCCGACAGTGCGGCCAAGCTCTTCCAACCGGGTATCCATACTATAGCCGGCAATATCAAGCAGTACTTTTCGCGCCAGTGAGTACCCGTTGCTGTGCAAGCCCGACGAAGGGAGGCCGATTAGCTTGTCGCCGGGATCGATACTGCGGCCGTCAATGATCTTACCGCGCTCAACCACTCCTACCGCAAATCCGGCCACATCATACTCTTCCGGGCCGTAAAAACCGGGCATCTCCGCGGTTTCTCCGCCGATCAGGGAGCAGCCGGCCTGGCGGCATCCCTCCGCTACCCCGGCCACAATGTCCGCCACCTTCTCCGGCACCAGCCTGCCAACGGCCAGGTAATCCAAAAAGAAAAGCGGCTCTGCGCCCTGGGCCAGGATATCATTGACACACATGGCCACCGCGTCGATGCCGATGGTGTTGTGCCGGCCGGTCAGCATAGCCACTCTGAGTTTAGTCCCGACCCCGTCCGTCCCTGAGACAAGTACAGGCTCGCGGTATTTCGCGGTATCCAGGGCAAAAAAACCTCCGAAGCCGCCGATGTCCGCCAGCACCTCCGGCCGGAAAGTACTCCGCACGGCGCTGCGCATCAGGCGCATCGCCTCATTGCCGGCTTCGATATCCACCCCCGCGTCCGCGTAGGTCAGGCTTGTCTTTTGCTCAACCATAAAAAAACCTCCTAATTAAATCGTCAGTTACCGGATATCAGACGCCGGGATAGTGTATTGATTGAGGTTCACTCAAGAATATATTTATCCCGGTCATGAGCATTTGGGATTTCAACCGGGTAATCACCGCTGAAACAGGCAGTGCAAAAATTTTTTCCTTCCTCCCCAAAAACCTCCAATAAACCATCCAGGCTCAGGTAATGAAGCCCGTCAGCGCCGACAAACCTTCTGATTTCTTCTATGGGCTTGTGACAGGCAATCAACTCCTCCTCATTTGATATGTCAATACCGTAAAAACAAGGTTTGATAAACGGCGGGGAACTGATACAAAGGTGGACTTCTTTTACACCACACTCCCGCAGCATGTTTACAATCTTTCCACTCGTGGTGCCCCGGACAATCGAGTCGTCCACCATCACTACCCGCTTGCCCTCCAGCACATCACGGATAGGGTTCAGTTTGATTCTTACCCCCAAGTCACGGATGCTCTGGCTGGGCTGAATGAAGGTACGTCCAACGTACCGGTTTTTCATCAGGCCTTCCTCAAAAGGAATACCCGACTCGGCAGCGAAACCTCTGGCCGCGGCAATACCCGAATCGGGGACAGGGATTACCATATCGGCCTCGACCGGGTACTCCCTGGCAAGCTGCCGCCCCATTTCACGCCGTACCTTGTTGACGTTAAAACCGTCCATGTAGCTGTCAGCCCTGGCAAAGTAAATATATTCAAAGATACAGTGCGCCCTTCTGCAGTCTTGCAGCACCACATGGCTATTCAGGCCGTTTTCATCAATAATGATAATCTCACCGGGCTCCACGTCCCTGATCAGTTCCGCCCCGACAGTGTCCAGGGCGCAGGATTCGGAAGCCAGTATATATGCGTTGCCGCACCGGCCCAGGCACAAAGGCCGGATACCGTTGGGGTCGCGAACACCGATCAACTTCTTTTCAGTGAGGAGTAATAGGGAGTACGCGCCCTTAATACTAGCCATGCTTTTTACAATAGCGTCGACAAGACTATCCTTGCTGTGGCTGGCAATCAAGTTTACTATAACTTCGCTGTCGGTAGTAGACTGAAATACCGACCCGGTTGAATACAATTGGGAACGCAGTTTGGTAATATTGGTGAGGTTGCCGTTGTGGGCCAGCCCGAGCATGCCTTTGGCTGAATGAAAAACCATCGGCTGGGCGTTAAGCAGTTGACTGGCGCCGGTGGTGGAATAGCGCACGTGCCCTATGGCCAAGTGCCCCTGGAAGCTGTTTAGTTTTTCATGATTGAATACTTCGGAGACAAGGCCCATATCTTTTTGAAGATGAATCCTCCTCCCGTCACCCACGGCAATGCCGGCGCTTTCCTGTCCCCGGTGCTGCAGGGCGTACAGGCCGTAATAAGTGAGCCTGGCCACATCAAGACCGGGGCCGTAGATACCAAAGATGCCGCACTCCTCCCTGGGTTTATCCCCTTTCGGGGCCTCACCCGGGCCGTTCTTGTATCCCTCCACCATTTTCCTCTCCCCCATAATCTTAATTTATCAGCATTCAATATACCCGGCCAAGGAAGGCATGGCGTTGTCTATAGCGAACGACGCAGCTTAAGAGCCGGTAAATTTATATGCCGTTCAGCTTGCCATACTCACCCAAAACACCATTTGAATCATAATAATTGATTTCTTTTTGACCTGTTTCATTATATTTTTCAACAATGTAGTCAAGTGTAGCCTGTCCATAAATATATGCAATTAAAGTATTAAATTTATCTTCTTGAATATCAATAAATCTCTGGTCAACTTGCGGCGTTTCCGGATAATAGCCTTCCGCTTGCCCAATCTTTAAATGCTCGAGGAAGGATTTACCGGATTTGAGCGCTGACGCTTTGGCAGATTTCGTTGCTTCAAACCATTCAGGGTGCATGATCTTATAATAATCCCTCATCGACTGCTTATTGAAATTTACAAAGTAATCCTTATTTTTATAATTTGCTTTGGCAGTTACCCTGATTGAGTCAGTATCAATTGTGTCGACAAAGACTAATTTATCTCCATCCCGCGCAATCTCCCACTTTAAATCCCATAAAAACAAACCGAGTTTCTTAAAGAATTCCGAAACCAGAATCGCTCCCAGAATACTCATTTTAATAATATTTAACAGGTTATCGCCGTTTCTTCCACTGATATACAAGGCTTCTTGCAGGCTTAAATTTCTGTCCTCAGGTTCATACTTGGTAGTAAAGTCCACTATCGGTTTTGTAAATACCGTCCAGGGAACCAGGTCCTGCTGAAGTCCAAGCTCGCTTAGATAGTTCTTTCTTTCTTCATTGTTCATATTCATATATTTTCTATAGATAGAAGATCCGGAGGTGACACCGATACGCACAATATTTTCCAGGGGGACGACAAATTTGTCGGCGCCATAGTATTCACTGTAATCCCACAAATGATTCACATGGTATGAGATACGGGACGGTTTAATAATTTTATACTTTTTGACTAAAACATACTGGCTGGGATTTGGGGGAAATGATTTTCTGTACACTTCACCGGTATCCTGATCAATCATGCCCAAGTGGTGAGTGTTCGCCCCTTTTTGTCTAAAATCCTCCAGCAAGCCTTCACTTAAAAATGCTAGAAATTCCTTGTCTCGTTCATATTCTTGGCAGATATGCTTATAAATATTTTCCCATTCACCGGGCGATTCAAGCAGGGAATATATTTTGTGCCTTAATGCCGTCCTGCAGATATCACTGTTCGGAATGGAAAAAATAGTGCCGACATCAAAGACCGATCCCCCAGGCATGGTTTTACAAACCATCCATTCAGGATGTTCTTTTAAAAAATACAGCTCCTGAACCGAACCATTGTAATCAGGCTTGTCCAGTTTGGATAAATCAATCACTGTCTTTTCACTCATTGAAATTCGTTCACCCCAGTTTTTGTTCTCACAAACCAAACCGCTGATATATCTCATCCACATGCTTCAAGTGGTAGTTATAGTCAAACAGATCGTCTATTTCTTTTTCACTGAGCAGGGTAGTTACCTCGCTGTCTTTCAGCAGTAAATCACGGAAGTTTTCTCCGGTGCGCCAGGATTGCATGGCATTGCGCTGCACCAGCTCGTAGGCGCGCTCCCGGCTGAGGCCCTTTTCTTCAACCAGGGCCAGCAAAACGCGCTGGGAAAAAATCAGGCCGTGCGTGCGCTCGACATTGCGCAGCATGTTTTCAGGATAAACCAGCAGGTTGGCCACGATGCCGGTGAGTTTCACCAGCATATAGTCCAGCGTGATTGTACTGTCGGGAATAATCACCCGCTCCACCGAAGAGTGGGATATATCCCGCTCGTTCCAGAGCGGCACATTTTCCATAGCCACCAGGGCGTTGCCGCGCAGGAGGCGGGCCAGCCCGGAGATGCGCTCCCCGGTGATCGGGTTGCGCTTGTGCGGCATGGCCGAGGAGCCTTTCTGCCCCTTCTTGAAATACTCCTCCACTTCCAGGATGTCGGTGCGCTGGAGGCTGCGCAGTTCGGTGGCGAACTTGTCCAGGGAACTGCCGATCACCGCGATGGTGGTCAGGTACTCCGCGTGGCGGTCCCGCTGCAGCACCTGGGTTGATACCATGGCCGGCTGCAGGCCCAGCCTGGCGCAGACGTGCGCCTCCACCCGCGGGCTGATATTGGCGTATGTCCCGACCGCGCCGGAGATCTTGCCCACGCTGATTGTCTCCACCGCCCGCTCCATCCGCTGGATGTTGCGGTCAGTCTCGGCCACCCAGAGCAGCATCTTCAGTCCGAAGGTGATCGGCTCGGCATGGATGCCGTGGGTGCGCCCGATCATGATCGTGTTCCGGTGCTCTTTGGCTTTCTCCAGCAGCGCCTCCCGGAGTTGCTTCAGCCTGCCCACAATATGCAGGCCGGCCTCTTTCATCAAAACAGCCATGGACGTGTCCAGCACATCCGAGGAAGTGAGCCCCAGGTGGATNTATTTGGACGCCTCGCCGATATATTCAGCCACATTAGTGGTAAAAGCAATCATATCGTGGTCGACCACGGCTTCAATCTCGGCGATGCGCCGCACGTTGAAATTAGCCTTTTCCTTAATCTCGGCCAGCGCTTCCTCAGGAATCTGCCCCAGTTCAGCCATGGCCTCGCAGGCATATATCTCCACATCAAGCCACTTGCGGAACTTATTTTCTTCTGACCATATCCGCGCCATCTCCGGCAGGGTGTANCGTTCAATCATCTTAAAAGCCCCCTACTAATTAATATAAACAGACGATAATATTAACTCGGGTTGGAGTGGCACCTGCCATAAAGGCGATTTTGAGCCCTAATTCAAAGAGCGAGTGCACCTGAGGATAAGCGAGGGAACTGTTTGAGGCGCCTTTACGCCGAGTTTGACCGAGCCCGAAGGTGAACGAGTTCGGACATTTTTAGGGGGCGAACATGAGCCCGTTGGCAAGTGCCACTCCAACTCCACCTATTATTCTTTGCCGGACTTGAGATACCCTTCTATTCCCAATTCAGCCAGCAGCGCGTCTTTCTCCTCAACCTGGCGGGCAAGTTTTTCTTTAAAAGCAGTCACGCGCAGGCGAACTTCAGGATTAGTGGCGCCAATGATTTGAGCGGCCAGGATTCCGGCGTTTTTAGCGCCGTTGATGCCTACGGTGGCCACCGGCACTCCGGCAGGCATCTGTACGATGGCATAAAGAGCGTCAACCCCATTTAACGCGCCGGATTTAATCGGAACACCGATCACCGGCAACGGTGTATGGGCGGCAATGACGCCCGGCAGGTGGGCGGCCCCTCCGGCGCCGGCGATGATCACCGCCAGCCCGCGCTGCGCGGCCGTCCGGGCATAATCCGCCGTTTTATCCGGCACCCTGTGAGCGGAAGATATCACTAACTCGCAAGGAATCTCCAATTCCCGCAGGACACTGGCCGCATCTTTCATGACGGGCAGATCAGAGTCACTGCCCATGACTATACCGACTAATATTCCAGGCAAAATCATTGCCCCCTTACGTAGGAATCTGATTTGAAAATAAAACGCCCGGGCGAATAGGTTTATATTTATGAATAGCACCCGCCCGCCTGGGCTTTTATCTCTTTGTGTACTTGAAGCGCATTTCGCACACCTATTATTCCTCCAATTATTTATACCCTTTTTAAGTTCCCTTTTGTGCGAAATAAAGCAATAATGCCCGTTTCATAGACGGGCTTTAACATTTAACTAAGCTTATATTAACAAATTACCAAGAAAAATGTCAACATTAAAGATTGCTGCTATATTTTTATTATTACATCGCCGCTGGTCAGCGCTTCGACAGTGTCGTACATATTCGTGACGGTCCCCACTTGAAGCTTGTCTTTCAGGCCGTAATAGTCCAGGCAGGTGCCGCAGGACCTTACTTCCACCCCCATTTCAACGAGCTTTGCCAACGACTGCAGCACAGGGGAACCTTCCGTCGTTAAATGAACGCCTTCATTCAAAAAAATGACCCGCCGGGGCTTATTGGTAGCCGAAGGCAACGTGTTGATGAATCCTTCAATTAGGATTTTGCCTAATTCGTCATTTATACCGATCTTGTCGCAGGTGATCATAAATGTAATTTTTGTATTCAATTCCGGTATTTTGGGTTCTTGAGTCATTTCACAAACCGCGCCGTCTTCTTTTCGGCGAATGGCTAACTTCCAGCCGCCGGCGGTCGGGTTATCAACCACAGAATAGTTGTAACCGTCACAAAACTTCCTGATATTTTCCTTAGGTATCTCGTCGTCCACCAGCACTTCGAACTCTTTTTCACCGGCGTCAATAGCCTTTTTTGTCAGCAATACCGGTTCCGGACAGGCTAAACCCCTCGCATCAATTATCTTCATCTTAGTATCACTCCTTTCAAGTAATATAGATATGAAGTTTACCCAAGTAGTTTAACAACATGACGTGGTGCTTACCTTAAGGGCGATTTTGAGCTTTATTCAAGGAGCGAGTGAGCCCTCGGAATAGCGAGGGAACTGTTTGAGGCGCGAAGCGCCGAGTTTGACCGAGCCCGAGGGCGAAGGAGCTCATACAATTTAGAGGGCGAACATGAGCCCGTAGGTAAGCACCACGCCATGCTCAGCAACTTTAATACTCCTCCTTAAGGGAGATTTCAGCCAGGGCCGTTAATCCTTTCTCAATCTCAGCGGCATTATTAAAACATCCAAAAGCGAACCTTACAGTTCCCTGCGGATGTGTTCCCATCGTCGCATGTGCCGAGGGCGCGCAATGCAAGCCGGACCTGCAGGCGATATCAAAATGCTTATCCAGCAGGTACGCGACCGTTGACGGCGCGTACCGGGAAATATTGAAACTAATAACTGACACTCTTTTGTTCATGTCGCTAGGTCCGCACAGTTCAACACCTTCGATTTTTCCCGCTTCTTTGATAAACATCTCTGTTAACTTCAATTCCTCTTGCCTAATATTTGATACGCCTTGTTCTAAAACATATTTCACGCCGGCGCCCAGGCCGGCGATACCAATAATGTTCAGGGTTCCTGACTCAAACTGGTCCGGCAGAAAATCGGGCTGGATTTCTTTTTCGGAATTACTGCCGGTGCCTCCCCTGATAATAGGCGACAGCTCAATCCCTTCCCGCACGTATAAACCGCCGGTGCCCTGCGGGCCCAGGAGCGACTTGTGGCCGGTAAAGGCCAGCATGTCGATATTGTCGGACGCCACATCAACCGGATAGGCGCCCGCTGTTTGAGCCGCGTCCACCAGCATGTGGCTCCCATACCTGTGAACGATTTCAGCAATAATATCAATTGGGGCTATGGAGCCGGTCACGTTGGAGGCATGGTTTACCACAACCAGTTTAATCTTTTCTTTTTTAAGGATATCTGCAAAAGCTTCCGGATCCACAAGACCTTCCCTGTTTGCCTGGACAGTAAATATTTTTATTTGACCGCGCTGTTCCAGGTAACGGAGCGGGCGCATCACGCTATTATGCTCCATCGAGGTTGTGGCAACCTGATCCCCTTTTTCTAAAAAACCGTTTATTGCTAAATTCAGACTTTCAGTTGCATTTTTAGTAAAAACTATCCTGGAGCTATCCTTTATTTTAAAAAGCTGCGCCAATTGTTCCCGGGTATTAAAGACCAGTTCACTGGCCTTTACAGCCATCCTGTGGCCACTCCTGCCGGTGCTCCCGCCGATGTTGAAAAAATAGTCCTCCATGGCTTCAATCACCGCTTTGGGCTTGGGAAAACTGGTGGCGGCGTTATCAAAGTAAATCATCCCGGTACCGCACCCCCGTGGATTGAAATAATTCAAGCGCCCTGCTTAACAACGGCTTTTCGACTCTCAGCGACATCCCGCACTCGGAAGAAATTTCTTTGGGTGTAGGAATCAATTCATGAGCGATACAAGCTTTCTCGAGTTCACTTTTTGCTTTTATTACATCATGTGTTGACTTAAAAACAATTACTACCACTTGCGGCAAAGCACTTTCCTTCTTCCTTTGACCTAACTGTAACATATGATACTACAGGGTTATAACCTGATCAACACCGGCTCCGCCTAAAGCGGCGTAAAGGTTGGGGAAACACCCGATCGAAGCGCCCGGGATAAGCTTTTTGTCTATGCCACGCTCTATAGCGCACTGGTCGCAGGCCATCAGAAGCATCCCTGTTTTCTCGTGCAGGGCTTGCAGCCGCTCGCCCATTCTGCTGCCTTCCAAGAGAAAGAAGGTGTTATCCATAAAGAAAAACATTCCTGCGACTTCAGCACCGTGGTGACCTCCTTCCAACTGCGGAATAATCATGTTGTTCAGTATTTTTTGAGAAGTTGTCGAGCTGAAAATATAAGCTACTTTCATAATTATAACGGCACCTCCATAGTTTTTTAAATTAAGTGAAGATTAATACCTTGCTTTTTAGGCAAGACATAGCTTTCTTTCTATTTCGGCTGAATCCGGCTGCTTGTTTATGGCAATCTTGAGGATATCCATCAGGCGTTCCTTACTCTTAACATATTCCTTATCCTTCCGGTTCCGGGGACGGGGCAGTTCAATTTGCATGTCTTCCAATATCTTTCCTTCCAGGGCGGACATCACAATGACCCTGTCACTCAGATATATAGCTTCATCAACATCGTGCGTCACCATGATGACAGTGGTTTTGTTTTTTAACCATAGAGACTCCAGCTCTTCCTGGAGAATTTGTCTCATCTGAAAGTCGACCGCTCCCAGCGGTTCGTCCATCAAGAGTACTTCCGGCCTACCGGCCAGAGCCCGGATGAAGGCTGTCCTTTGTTTCATACCGCCGGAAAGCTGGTGCGGGTATAGCTTTTCCTTGCCTTCGAGCTGGGCTATCGCCAGCAGTTCCCGCAAGCGCTGATCCCGTTCCTTAGCCGGCACTTTAGACATTTTCATCGGGTAGAGGATGTTGTCCTTTACCGTCATCCAGGGAAAGAGCGCGTAGTTTTGGAAAGACAAAAACCCCTGTCCGGCCCCGGCTTGACGACCTGGCGGCCATTAAGCGAGGACCCTTCCGCCGGACATAAACTGAAACCCGGCTATAATTGTCAACAGGGTAGTCTTCCCGCAGCCTGAAGGGCCGAGCAGGGTCACAAACTGGCCTTCACTAACAGAAAAACTCACATCTCTGAGAACTGTAAGGACATTTTTATCATTCATAAAAACCTTGGAAATGTTCTCAACCTTTAATTCCACTACTGTACGAACCTCCATTTGGTTAGAAACCTGTTAAACATGAGAATAACCCTGTCGATCCCGTATCCGATCAGGGCAGCCATGATCATCAGAGCCATTAATTTATCCGTCTGCATTCTTGTCTGCGCTTCCACCATGGAGTAGCCGAAACCGGCACTCGTCGCAATGAATTCCGCTCATATGACTGACATCCAGCCCGCCCCGATAGCTATCCTGCCCCCGATCAGGATATCCGGCAAAGAAGCGGGAACAATGATGTGCGCGAATATGCTCCATGGCCTGGCGCCCATGCTGCGGGCAGCATTGTAGTAGTCACCGGATATTTTCTGCACCCCGGCAATGGTATTTATAATGATGGGGAAAGTCCCGGAGAAAGCAATTAAAAACACCGTGGGCCCGTCACCGAGACCGAACCAGACGATGGTCAGCGGTACCCAAGCCATGATCGGTATCTGTCTGAGGGAATCAATTAGAGGGTCAAGCAAATGCATGGCCGCCTTTAAGTAACCCATGAGAAAGCCCAGCGGGATCCCGATCATCATTGCGTATAAAAAACCAGTCAAAACCCTCCTCATAGTAAGCAGCAGGTTTTTGATTACATCCGGATCGTGCACGACAGAGGTAAAGGTAACCATGGTTTTCCCGGGTGACGGCATCAGGAATTCACTATGGTAGTGATTGGCAGCCAATTGCCAAATGCCAAAAACCGCCGCGAGCGTAATCAGGCGGTACAATATTTGTTTTTGGCCGAGCAAGCCCATGATTTTCTCGCGCACTAACCGCACGTTGCCGGAATTGCAAAAACATGCCTTATCCCCAACCGGATCCATAACTCCACCTCCTCTCGTGTAAAATCAATGTCTTTGTATTTCCGGATTTCTTCCATGAGAACATCCGGGCTATTAAGGTCTTCAACCGACTCCTGAAACAAGTGAAGGAATTCTTGATAGCGCGGGTCTTCCTTAAAGCTTTTGTTTACCACCAGCACATAGGTGACATGGCTGCCGCTGCCGGCGGCGGGCGACAGTTTGTCGCCGGTCATACTAAAGCCTTTTAAAGCATCCACGACCACCCCGTCAACCGCGTTTTTCTCATAAGCAAAAGGAATAGCAGCCGGCAACACCGGCGCGGTGGCGCAGTCGTGGCCGAAAAGTTCAGCCACAATCTGCGCCTGGTGGTTACGGTTCCGGGCAATCCCGACTTTCTGGGGGGTAAGCCCCGGCCTTATTACTACGATGTCGGAATTGATCAGGCATGGGCCGACCACTTCAAACCGGCCGTCCTTTTCCAACAGGCTTTCGGCCGCGTCGGGACACATGACGGCCAAGTCATATTGATTGGTGCTTAAGGCCCATTGAGAGGTGCTGGAACAGCAATCCTTCACCGGGTACAGTTCAAAATTGTTCCGCACCTCAGCGCCCCCGTAGCCCTTCTCGTTGACTAGGTAGTGAATGATCATACCGCCTGTGTCGTCAGGTGCCCCAATTTTCACCTTCCCGCCGTGCTCTTCCCGCTGCGGAAAGGCTGAGCAGGCTGCCGCCAGCAGCAGGACGAAAACCGCTGGTATGAACAAGAAATTTTTCATATTGGCAATTAGGCCGGCTGCTTACCTGCCAGTTCGTAGGCTTTCTTTTTCCAGTCTTCGTATGACATGCCTTGTGGAAATACTGGGTCAACCTTTTCCTTGATAAATGTGTCGAAGTTGTCGGCGCCGCTTTCGGCAAGCAGTTTGGTCTGGATGAATTCGTCAACTCCAGGTGCTTTGTCGAGAGTTTTCACGCTCATCTCGTAATTAATCTCGTCCACAAAGTTCTTGGTGTCGACCTTCCAGGTTAGCGTTCTGCCTTCACCGACAGTTTTTTTGTAAATGGTCATCATACCTACTTCTACGGGCACGAAATAGTTGTTTGCAAAAATTTCCGCCGCATGCACCGGATTAGTGTAAATATACTCTATTGCCTTTGTATGTGCCAGGATCATCTTTTTAGCAAGTTCCGGGTGGTCCTTGGCAAAGTTCCGGTTCATGGAATAAACACAGCAAGAACCCCATTCGCCGTTGGGCAGTTTACCCAGCGGCTGCACGATATGGCCTGACTTATCGTACTCGGCCATCGAACCCCAGGGGTCGCAGCAGAGGTATCCGTCCAGCTTACCGGCTTTCATGGAAAGGAATTCATCCTTGTCAGCCATATCAAAGTTCTCGTAATTTTTAGATTCAATCGGGATGCCAGCCTCAGTGGCCATGCGGATCCATGAGGAATCGTTCTTTTCAACGTCAGCTCCCAGAGCAACCTTTTTGCCAACCAGGCCCTTGGCATTGAGAATACTGTTGGATGCCACCAGGTAGTAAGAGCCTCCCAGGTGGTTATTAGCGGCTACAAAAATAGGGGAGCCTTTCAGGTAAGCCCTCATTAAACCTTCCGTTCCTATGTAGCCTACATCCATGGCACCTGCCGCCATTGCTTCAGGCACCTTCCCATTGCCGGTCACGTTGACCTTTAGCCCCAGTTCGTTAAAAATTCCCGCGTCCTTGGCAATGCAGGCGGCTGTCATATGATCACAGTTGTAATAGCCCAGATTAACCACGTAGTCCTTATCTTTATCCGGCGCGGAAGTTGTTGTACTGGTTGTCTGCTTTGAACCGCCACAGCCGACCAGCAAGGCCGTCATCAGTGTTACCATAGCCAGCAAAATCATGGTTTTCGTCATTTTTTTTGTGTTTACTCTTACCACGATCAATTTCTCCCCTTTTCTTTTTTGTTTTTGTATGGCTTGGTGCCTACCTATAGGGCGATTTTGAGGACGGCAATGGCGAGAGCCACCTTTTGATATTAGTGTCTTTATCGTATCGCAATTGCAAGTCAAACCTATTGTCAGAGAGCCGTCCTCGGAATAGCGAGGGAACTGTTTGAGCGAGTGAAGCGAGCGAGTTTGACCGAGCCCGAGGGCGAAAGAGCTCATACGATTTTAAAGGGCGAACATGAGCCCGTAGGTAAGCACCAAGCCATGCTAGCAGCATTCTTTCATGCCTTCCCCAAACAGGTCTTCCAACTTGTCACCATCCACGCGAAATATCGCGTATCCCACATTTGCGCCTTTAACTCCCTGGACGATAAATTCCAGCGGCGGTTTTTGATCAATATCCCTGAACTGAATTAGCTGGTTGGAAACCGGAGCAGGAACCGCGTTGGTGCACCCGTATCCGCCCGCAATATCCAGGACCACCAGCATCAGGTTTTTTTCTCTGCTCTCTTGATAAATTACCACCAAATCTTCCGCCCCGTCGTTATTAAGGTCGGCCCGTGCACACGCAAGAACTTCTTTCTCCGGGTGGCTTGAAATAAAGTATTGAAGCAATTTATCGTCCCGGTTAACCTTGATACCGGCAGCCGGGGTGTTTTCGACAACTTGATTGCCGCAGCCGCAGCAAATGACACCGGACAGCAGGCAGAACAGCAAGCATACCAGCGCATGCCGGGTGTTCATTGGGCTGACCTTTCTTTGGCCAGATAACGCGCAATTCCCGGCCACAAAGAGTAGAAACCGAGGCATAAAACAACAGCCGAGCATAAATATTGCAAGGACTCCGGCGCGGAATAGATTAGTTTATTGGCAAAACTAACGGTTTGGCGCGTTTTATCCAGGTCAAAAAACGGGATAAACCCCGGCAGCAGCAATTTATTGGTGAAATAGCCGACCAGTAAAGAAGCACTAATCAGCGTCATTGAATAAATTGCCACCGCCCTTTTGCCGATCATTTTGTAAATGCTGAACAACTCAGGAAGATTTGTCGCGGCGCCTGTCATTAAAAAAGTTATGGCTATTCCCGGCGCAGCTCCGCTGGCAACCAGCGCCGCGATAAAAGGAATATGGCCCACCGCGCAAACATACATGATTGCTCCCAGCACAGCGATACCGGCAAGCGAGATCAGCCCCGGATTGCCCAAATACTGTTGAATAAAGGCCGGCGGCACTAAGGCGGTAATGACTCCGGCCACCAGCATGCCTATCACCACATACTTGCTTACCGTCACCCCTAAATCCCAAAATCCCCAAAGAAGACCTAACCGCAGTTTTCGCCCAAAGCCGGTCTCTTCACCGGACTCGAGTTCCACGAACTCTCCGCGGCTTTCTATGCCGGGAGCATGAATCTCCCGCCCCGCCAACAAGTTGCCTATGCTCCCTATTAACACCGGCGCCACGAATCCGGTGATCAGGTAAACGGTTGCAATTTGGGGACCCAAGAGACCGTACGCTAAAACTATTGCGGCCGGATTGATTATTGGGGTCGCTGTCATAAAAGCCAGGGTTGGCCCAAGGTAGGCGCCAGAATAATAAAGGCCTATCCCCAGCGGGATCACACCGCAACTGCACACGGGAAGCAGCATGCCCGACAGCGTAGCCTTAGCTATTGAGGAAATACTGCGATTACCCAACATGCGCTGTAATCTGGACGGGCTTAATATGTTATGTAAAACACCAGCCAGGACGAAACTGAGCACCAGCCAGAAGGAAGCCCCGTTTAATATTTCAAAGGCGGCGAGGATAACCTTTTTTAATATCTCAAAAATGTCAAAAATCAACGATTGCAACTCCTGACTGCGTCGTCGATAGCTTTTTCTATATTCCTTTTTGTAAGGTTGTCAATTTTCTGCCGGCCGTTGATAATCATGGTACCCTTGAAGATCATTCCGTATTTCTTCAGGTAGTCGACATCTTTGCCCGCGTGGTAAATCTTTAGATCAACTTCGTCCCCATATTTTGCGACTGTGTTTTTTATGTTTTCCTCATGTTCGGCGCAACTGGCACAGGTGTTAATAAATTCTACCTGCACTTTCGGCATAGCAGTACCCCCGCTTTCATCGCTTGTAATTATTCAGTGAACCAGGCACAGGCGAAGCGTTGTCCCCGCTCACTCAGAGGAAGGAGGACATACCTTCCTTGGTTAAAATAAAAACGAAAGTTGTTTTGGAAATCAGGGAAGGAATGTCCCCAATAAATTCCGCGCCGACAGCACCACGGCTCGCTTCGGACCAAACTAGTTGGCGCTGCAAAGGCGGCGATAGATTAGTTATGGGAGAGGTCCATTATCCACTAAGCTAATTATGCTCAAATTCGTAACGTTGGTAGTCCGCTGGTTTCGCGCCGCAGTTCGGTTACCCTCGCTTCGCCGGGTGCTGTTACCGGCACTTCGCAAGTCGTTCGCTAACGGACAACGCTTCACCACGTGATGCTACCGGTTTCATTGAATGTTTACCCTCGCTTTTAGCAGTTTTTCCCGCGCTAAAAGGGCGGCCCCAAGGGCCCCGGCAAGCTGAGATTCAGGAACAACAACTATTTCCCTGCCCACGCTCCTTGGCGAGATACTCTTTCACCCCCTCATTTTTAGCCACACCGCCGGTAAAGGCAATCAATTCACCTTTGCCGATCCTTTCGGCCATGGCAGCCACTCTTTTAGCGACGGAACGGTGGATTCCGGCAATAATCCTGCCTCTCTCCACTCCCTCGGCCAGCAGGCTGATTACCTCCGACTCGGCAAAGACCGTACACATATTGCTGATCTGCACAGGCTCTTCATTACGCGATAATCCCGCCAGCTCACTTACGTCAACTCCCATGGCAGCGGCCATCACCTGCAAAAACCTGCCAGTTCCGGCGGCGCATTTATCATTCATGGAAAAGTCAGTGACGTTGCCCTTTTTATCAGTAAAGATCACCTTGCTGTCCTGGCCGCCAATGTCAATAACCATGTCGGCGCCTGGCACAAGATGGTGCGCGCCCCTGGCGTGGCAGGTTATTTCCGTCATGGCTTTATCCGTGAAATCAAGTGATATCCGGCCGTAGCCGGTGGCAATAATATAATCAACTTCCGCGCGCGCCAATCCGGCCTTGTCCAGAAGTTCGCCGAAAACCTCCCGGCCGGCCTGCCGCGGGCTGTAACCCGTAGGCCGGAGCACACCCTGCCAGGCCGCGCCGTTCATTAAAACCGCTTTGGTAGTTATGGAGCCCACGTCAATGCCCACAGTAATGATTTTATTTCCACCTCTTATCCAGCAGTTCAATAAAAGCCGTGATCCGCGTTTTCAACTGCTGCAAATCGGAGCTTGAATAGTCAGTTTCCAGGTGCAGGCATGGTATGTCAAAATTATCTCTGACATAGCTGCGGACTAATTCAGCCTCAACATTATAGGTGTGGCATGCCTGCCAGGTAAGGTCAACGACACCATCGACGCGGTATTCGCCAATCATCCTGCCCATTAATTCCAGCCGCCCCTGATTCGGCGTCATGCAGGAGCAGGGGATTTTCAGTGACCTCTCTGCAATAGCTTCCAGGGGGTCCCGGCACTCGTCTTCATCAACCAGCATATCGAGGGTTTTGTAGCCGCTGCAGCTTTCAAAACAAACCACACTGCCCCCGCATTCCTCCAGCAGTTTTACAACCTTTTCCGAGCCGATGCCTACCGGGCAGCCGGTCAACAAAATGCGCGGCGTGCCCGGCAAGAAAGGCGAGCCTCCCTGCTCGATCACTTCTTTAACTTCGCCAATTAATTGGTTGANCAACGCAATACCCTCCAGCTTATCGACATTAAACCCCTTCATAAAAGTGGCGGTCAGCAGGTCAAGTCCCGACAGGGGAGCCGGATCAAACTTATTCAACTCATGCAACTCTTTAATGGCCAGTTGCTCACTGTTCGACAATTTTATAGCTTCCCGCAGGCTGTCATCGCTAATCGTCACGCCAAGTTTTTCCTCCAGCCGTTCCTTCAGTAACAACATTTCCCCCTTCCACCAGGACAGGGCGCCGGGCCGGTCCGCCCCCTGGGGCAGGTGCATAATATGCATGGGTTTGGATTGCCCCAAAAGCTCAAACATCTTTTTCTTGCCGTCACAAGTCGTTTCACCGATAACAAAATCGGAAAAATAAAAATAGGGGCATTTGCCGGTTATGGCAAACCCGAAGCTGGATTTTATCAAGGGGCATAGGTTGCGGGGCAATACTTTTTCCGCGTCTGCGATCGGCTCATCCCTGGTCCCGCAGAGACTTACCGGTATGGCCCCGGCCGCCAGGACCAGTTCCTGGGGACAATAGGCGCAGTACATGCCTACAACTTTCCTGCCGCTTTGCTTGNCNCTTTCCAGNACAACCATATTTTGACCGCGCAAATCATCAAAAATCTTCATAGACTCCGGGCGCAANACAGCCACCNTCCAATCGGGAATATTTAACTTTACTTCATCTTACCATATAACTACTTTATAATATAAATAGATTATTTTTATAATTATTTAGTTATCTATAAAATAAATTTATAAATACTAAGTAGTCAGTAGTTAGTAGTCAGTATTCAGTAGTCAGTAGTCAGAATGAGAGAATGGTTGGCCAAAAATAATGATTTAAATAGCAATCCCGTACCACTTTGACAGTGATACGGGATCTCTTTTTAAATCGTTTTGGGATTTAATGTTTTGCCATCGGAGCATTCTGAATTTAAATATTGACTACTGACTACTGCCCTGAAAATAAATCTTTACCATTTTCATCCATCTGATGGTGAAGCGAAGCTTCATGGGCGTCTGAATACTGAATACTGAATAACTAATTAATTACACGACGCGCGCCTAAATACCTGCTGCTATAATAAGGAGCACTCAATGAAGTTATACAAACCTCACCGGCGCCGGAACTACTGTGAATGAACTGGTTGTCGCCGATATAAATTCCCACATGCGACGGGCCGGGTTCATAGGTACTGAAGAACACCAGATCTCCCAACCTTGGCTGGCTTACCTGAACACCTTCTCTAAACTGCCCGTCGGCCGCGTGAGGCAAGTCAACCCCAAACTGGCCCAAAACATAACTGGTAAATCCCGAGCAGTCGAAACCCCTTGGCGAACTACCCGCCCAAACGTAGGGCGTACCTAAAAATTGTTGCGCAAAAGATACTATGCTCTGTCCTGTTCTATCTCCAATAGACCCGCGGTTTGGAGAAAATGTGGCCGGATTAAACCTCTCCAGCGCCTGCAGCGTTTCTTGTCCGACGATACCGTCAACTGTCAATCCACAGTCCGTTTGAAATCTAATTACTGCTTTGTATGTTGCCGGGCCGAATTCTCCATCCAGCGCACTAGTATAGTAACCAAACGCTTGTAATTTTGTCTGAACCTTCAGCACATCATTTCCGGACGCGCCCTGTTTCAAAACAGGTTGTCCCGCGTATACCGCTGTGGCTGTGAAAAATGTAAAAAGCAAAAAAGCACTTAAAAATATCGATACCTTTCTTTTAACCATTGCATCACCTCGTTGAAAAAATTTTCCCCCTATAGTCCGGGAGGAACATTTTACGAAACTTTTACCAAAGAAATTTTCGACACAAATGCTAAAAATCCTTCCATAATATTAATAAATTTTTAGAAAATTTTTGATTTATATCGAAACCTGTAATAAATATAAAGCTGGAGCCGGAATTTCCAAACTTCAAGAAATTCCGGCTCCAGCGTGTAAAGTCCTACTGTGCGCATGTCACATTTCTAACTCCTAACTCCTAACTCCTAACTCCTACTGACTACTGAGTAGTTACAATTAACTTACGGTATTTGTCCGCTGTGTCTAATAGCTTTGTTTTTTTATCGTCACCTTTATCGTCATCTGTGCTAAATACCACTGAAAAGGTTGTTCCCGTGGGTCCGGTTTCTACTTTAATGGTTGCGCCGTGCCTGGCTGCGATGCTGTAACACACGGACAGCCCCCAGGCCTGTCCCATTTTCTTTGGTAGTAAAGAAGGGATCGCCGATTTTATCAAGCACGTCGGGATCAATACCCCGGCCTTGATCCTGCACAGATAAAACCACATTATCGCCTTCCATAAATGTCCTTACAGTCAGATTTCCGCCGGGTGACATCGCTTCAATTCCGTTACGCACAAGGTTTAAAATAAGCTGGCGCATTTCCTTCTCGTCGAGGTATAAATCTGAAATATTTCCAAGTTCCAATTTAATATTCTTATCGGAGTTCATCGCATCGGCCATGATTAACGGTGATAAAGCTTCCACTATTGGATTAAGGTTCTGCACTTTGAAATTTACCACCCTGTTTCTGGCCAGGGAGAGGTACTCCGTTATTATCGAATTCGCTCTATCCAGTTCTTCGATCATCAGATTAAAGTATCCCCTATGTTTAATATATTCATCTTTTTTTTCAAGCATTTGCAAAAAACCGCGCACTGTTGTCATCGGATTTCTTACTTCGTGGCCGATACCGGCGGCCATTTCTCCAACCAGGTTCAACCGCTCCAGTCGCTCCATTTCCTTTTCAACTTTTTTACGATTGGTGATGTCTTCCGCGATTTTAAAAAAGTGGGTAATGGTGCCGTCGGGGTTTCTAAAAGGCGAAACGGTAGCGAATTCCCAATAATCATCACCGTTTTTTTTCTTGTTGCAGAATTCACCCCGCCACACTTCTCCCGATTGAATTACTTCCCAAAAGTGTTTGAATTCATCAGGAGTTTGCCCGCCGGGCTTTAACGCTTTTCCGATAGCATCATCGTACGGGTAACCCGTTACTTGAGTAAATCTCGGATTAACATATTCGATTTTACCTTTTGTATCAAAAATCATAATAATGCTTGGGCTTTGTTCAACGACACTGGACAACTTTTGATTTTGCTGCTCCATCTGTTTTCTGTGCTCAATTTCCTGATTGAGCGACAGTATGTTTTCTTTTAACTGCTCCTGGTACTGCATATTATTGTCTATCAACACGCCGACGAACCAGCCGACTATGTACATAATACTGATCATGATTAAACTGGATTCAAAAGCCTGAAAAAAAGGGCATGCCTTTGGCGAGCATTTCATAAGCAACTATGAAAAATGAACAAACAGTGGACATAACTATACCAGCCTTTTTGCCCATAACCGAGGCGGCAAACAAGACCGGAAGGATAAAAATTATTTTTAAGTAAAAAATATCTTCCCTTTCGAGAAACATAGTTATTATCGCTATAAATAGCGGAAAACTTACATACATAACATTTAATAATGATAAATATTTACCATCTTGTTGTACTAAACGTTTTTCTAATTTGTACAACAGGATGACTAACCATATTAAATTTAATGACATATAAAAGAAAATATTACCCGTATTATAAGGGTTGATATTATTACCATATAGTAAGATACCTAATAATCCAACAATAACACAAAAAATATGCATAACTGACAAATGATTAAATGATTCCTTTCGTATTTCTTTCAATACTCTCGCCATTTCAATTATCACCTCTTGATGTTACGCGTTATAATGCATAAGGAGGCGGGGAAAACCGCCTCCTTGCCAATCGGCTACCTTCTTAACGATTCAGGTACCTCTGGTTGATACTGTCCTGAAGCACAGGCGGAAGCAGATGTTATATTCGCAAGCAGCAATAGCAGAGTGACCGCAAATGCAAATAACTTGTGTTTCATAACATTTCACCTCCTTCCGTATAAGGATTAAGAAGACCTTAATGACGCAGGCAGCTAGCTTCCTAACAAGTTAAGCAGTTCATATTTTCCACGCATCCTTGTCGGTTTTTTTAAATTTTGATACTATTATGGCTAGTAAAAACATNAAAATGACCTGTGGTAAACCAATTAATTTCCATAACAAGTCATTTAATATAACAGCCTGTGGGTCAAGTTTTGTGATAGAAAAAAATAATTTGTTAAACACCAATTCCAACATCACCAAGGTAGTAAAACTTGTAAAGGCGGCAATAAAACTATTTAACTGTGTAGTCCTGGTGGTTTTCATAATAAAAAGAGCTAAAATTAATGTAGCGGTAATTGTATGAAGACCAAAAGTTAAAGGCAAGGACCTGATTAGATAAATTATTATGGTCAGTACCGCACCGGCCACCGCTATGATTTTCCAGCGAAGCGGCACCCCGGCCAAAGCTAAACTAAAAGCCACAATTCCCATTATCTCAGGGATGCCTTGCATAAAAAATAATATTGTCTTTTCCATCTGTCAGCCCTCTTCAGCTTTTTTGTTTTTGGGATACTTCTACAAATGCCGCATAAAAGCCAAATATCACAAAGTATAGGCACATGCCCCCCGGCAATACAGCCAGGTAACTCATATTCTCCACGCATCTCTGTCAGGTATTTTATACTTTGAAATTATCACGGCAAATAAAATCATCAAAATTGCCTGTGGCAGACCAACCAATTTCCATAACAAGTCATTTGACAAGACAGCTTGTGGATCGAGTTTTGTGATAAAAAAAGAACAAATTATCAATCACCAATTCAAACATCGCCAAGGTAGTAATACTCATGAATGAGACAATAAAACCATTCATTGACGTGGTACGGGTNGNTTTTATTATAAATACAGCCAAGAGCAATACTGCTGCAACTGTATGGATGCCAAAAGCTAAAGGCATGGATCTGATTATATAAATCACAATGGTCAATGCCGTACCGGCCACCGCTATGATTTTCCAGCGAAGCGGCACCCCGGCCAAAGCTAAAGCAAAGGCCACAATACCCATTACTTCGGGAATGCCTTGTATAAAAACAATAGTACTTTTTCCATCTATCAGCCCACTTAACTTTTTTATTTTAGAGGTACTTCTACAAATGCCGCTAAAAACCTGCCAAATTATTGATATTTTTTCTACAATATTCCAACTTATTTCGACAAATTAGTTACTTTTTCAGGTATTCAGAATTCATTAGTCAGAATTCAGTCAG